>WBZP01004386.1_pt1 | contig 14708 bp, 5 predicted proteins | sample 5204301 | NCBI WGS metagenome assembly WBZP01 (sample SAMN12412401, study PRJNA552823) | activated sludge metagenome | isolation source: activated sludge from nitrification reactor of wastewater treatment plant... | place: USA: Pennsylvania | collected 2017 | reverse complement strand
TAAATCAATACTCCTATCAGTACAAAGAAGAAGGAGAAACCGACAAAGAAGGGCATTCCGAGGTCATTCACAAAGAAAATATCGAAAGCACCGGCACCCTTGATTGAATATTGGATGACGAATTTCTGAACCACCCCGGTGATGGCACATCCAATCAGGAAGGCTACAAAGGTGCCCCCCGTAGTTACTTTATACCGTTTGAAGTAATACACCATTACAGCAGCGGGTATGGTAAGCAGGTTGAGCAGGTGCACACCGATGGAAAGTCCCATCAGGTAAAAAATCAGGATCAGCCAGCGGTCAGCGCCGGTAAAATGGCCATTGATTCCCCGTTTCTGTTCTTCGGTAACGGCATCTTCCCATTTGAGCACAGCCCAGAATACCACGGCGGTGAAAAAGGATGAGAGGGCATATACCTCGCTTTCTACGGCGCTGTACCAGAAAGAATCGGAAAACGTATAAGCTAATGCTCCCACAGCGCCGCTGGCCATTACAGCAAATACCTGTCCACCGCTGAGTTCACCGCCATCCGTACGGAGCATCTTCTTGGCAAAGTGTGTAATACTCCAGAAAAGAAACAGGATGGTGAATCCGCTGGAGAGGGCACTCATCAGGTTAACGCCTGTGGCCGCATGCTGCGGATCAAAAGGAATCATAAATAACCGGCCGATGAGCACAAAGAGCGGTGCGCCGGGCGGGTGGGGAATCTGAAGTTTGTAGGCGCTGGAAGCAAATTCGCCGCAGTCCCAGAGGCTGCCGGTGGCTTCCATAGTCATAATGTACACCGAACAGGCTATGATACAGATGATCCAGCCGGTAATGTTGTTGATCCGTTTATAATTCATGGTGCGTACTGCTTAGTGGGCAAATATAAACAGTTTGATCTTTGTGGCCGTTCGCCCGCAAGGGTTTTATAGAATTTTTGAAAGGTTGGGCGGAACCTGCGTACAAAAAAGCCCGGCATTCACTGCCGGGCCTCTTGCGGAAATATCATGCATTATTTATTCGTCTTGATCACTTTTGTCAGGACGCTTTGTTTACCCTGGATCACTTTGATGGTATATACTCCGGGCGGGTACTGATCACCGATGGTAAACCGGTTCCAGGTTGTGCCACTCAGTTGCTGTACAATCCGGCCATCGAAACTGTACACCACCACCTGGATCCGTTCGGGAGTGCCTCCCTCTGCCCGCAGGTTAAAGGAAGCATTGGAGGGATTGGGCCAGGCGGTCAATGTAAGCGGGGCTGGTTCAGAAGCCAGCACATCCTGCGTACCCGGACTGAGCGGTCGGGCGCTCACGGTTACAGGCGTGGATGAAGCTCTTATAGTCACGCTGGAGCTACATCCGGCAGCGTCTCTCACCGTATAGGTGTAAGTGCCGGCAGCAACCGTAAATGAACCTGTTCCGGTATAGGGCGCTGTACCGCCCGTTGCAGAAACGGAAACTGTGGCTGTTCCGGTGGTGGCGGAAACCGCCGTTGCGGTAGCTGTTATCCTGAGCGGCGCTGCGGGCTGGGTGGTATTTACAGCCACTACCGTGGAAGCATTCAACGCATCCGTCACCGTATAGTAACTGATGTTGGTGATTTTACCCGTTGTATCCCAAACAGCGGTATGATTGCCATTAAAGCTGTACAGAATCAGCGGGGTAAGACCACGCTCAAACTGGCCAAAGCCATAAAGGTTATTACCGGTAATTACTCCCTCCGCATTCGCTTCGAAACAGGCAATATTATCAATAAAGGTGGTACCGGAAGCCTGGTCAATTTCAATCAGGAAACTGGCAGCTGTTTGTGTGGGCGGCGCCTGGAACAAGAAGGTATGTTCCTTGCGGGCTGCACCAAAAGTACCGGTTTGCCGGGGCACGATCACCGTCCAGGGAGTTGTGGTTTGGCGGAGCGCTGCACGCAGACGGCCATTGGCGGTGGAACCCAGAGTGGTGAATTTCAATACATAATTTTTAGAAGAACTTATTGGTCCAATAGTAGAGTACAGTAACGTGAAATTATTGGTAATCCCCGCATTCGGGAAAGCCAGCCTCAGCGAGCCCCTGCCAGCACTAACAGGCACCGTACCGGCACCCACATAAGGTGAGCGGCCACCGGAAGCAGTGATGGTAACATTGGCCGTGCCGTTGAAACAGGGAACGTTCACCGTGGCAGGCGATGCGGTAGCACCCAGCGGTCCGTTCATTTCATTTATGGTAATGGTAGTGGATGCTGTACAACCTTTAGCATCTGTAACCGTATACGTATAGGTACCGGCAGTTACACTGAAACTCCCGGTTCCTGTATAAGGTGCGGTACCCCCGGTAGCCGCAACAGTAACCGTAGTGCTTCCCCCGATCACCAGGATGGTACCGGCCGTTGCAGTGGCTTTCAGCGGTTCGAGGGGCTGATCAATGATAATGGTGACCGAATCCCTTGCGCCGGTTGCATCCGTTACTATGAATGTGAAGGTTCCCGCTTTTACCTGGAACACTCCGGTACCGGTATATGGCTGTGTACCGCCGGTGGCTGTTACGGTAACGGTGGAATTACCGCCATTACAATTAATATTCGTAGCGGTAACTGCTGCTTTCAACGGCAGCCTGCTGCTGGTGTCTTTTACAAGAATCACCGAAGTGTAGGGCTGCAGGGTGATGGAAGAAGTGTACACGGTGCCGTTAGGCGCTGTAAATATCCCGGTTAAGGGGATGGTTTTAGCGGTGCGGGTATCATTGTATTCAAACAGCCATTGGTTGTTCACATCATACAGGGTGGCATCCGCTTCAAAAAACTCTACATTATCAATATAGGTCGTACCTGAATTCTGCTCAACTTCAATCACAAAACTGCCACCGGCATCGGTGGTGGGGGCTGAAAAAAGGAATTCGTGATCTTTCCGTCCGAGGCCAAATGACTTAACCTGCCGGGGTGTAAGGTCATTGAAGGGGGAAGTGGTTTTACGGATGAAAGCACGGATAATGCCATTTTGGGTGGTTCCAAAAGTACTGAAACGGAGTATGTACTTCCTGGCAGCACTTACAGCGCCGATCGGACTGTGCAGGGTGGCATACCGGTTGGCGGTTGGGCTGCTGAAATTGAGCCGCAGCGATCCGCCGCTGATCTTCCCGGTATTATCCCAGGTGGCGGTTACGTTGGTGGCAAACAGGGTGATACCGCTGATGCTGGAAGAAAAGAGTCCGTTGGTAAATTTATTCGCACCAATGAGGCTGTTTACTTTATGCGTCACCGGCATTTTTGCGGGACGGACAGAAGCCGCATCAAGCCCGGAAACGGAACGCCATCCTTCCAGTGATAATGGAGAGGAAGGAACAAAAGCGCCATTGGTGGCTGAGTATACTTCCTGTGCAAAAGGTACCTGGTTCCAGGTGCTGTATGTATTACTGTCAACATTGCCCAGCTCCTGTAATATCCCCTGCAGGTTGGTAAGTACCGGATCTACTACACCTGCATCCGTGTAGTAAAACGTTTTCTGTGATTCAGCCTTCGGATAAAAAATATTACCCTTCACATTGAGATTCCGAACGCTGCTCCAGGTATACCGCATTACGCCCAATGCACTCTCATTGTCAAAGGTGGTATTTCCCCGGATGGTTACGTTGTGCGGATTGTTGGTATAAATACCGAATGTGCCGCAGTTAAAGGTGGTGTTATTCAGGATATCGGTATTGTGTGCACGGCCGTCGAGAAATATGCCTGCAACATCGATCTTGGTTGAAAAACGGCCTTTGGCTTCTCCAATACCATTCATAACGATGTTATCCCGCACTACACGGTTTGTATAAGAAGTACCCGGGTTGGCATCCGTACCGGAAGTATAACAATAAATGCCGCCTGCATCATCTTTTACATAGTTGAAATAATTCACCACGTTGTTCCTGACGGTGACATTATTACCCTGGAATTCAAGGCCCACATATCCCGTGGTGTCCACACGGTTAAATTCCATCAGCAGGTTATTGGAAACATTCGCATAAATCCCTTTATACGAATTCCCGCTGCTGAGTCCCATACCCGGTAAAGTACCGGTATTCTTCACCTGGCAGTTACGGATGGTTACTCCGGATGCGCGGGTACTATTGATGAAGATGGCATTACTGAGGGAATAATTGGTGGTGCATGCATCTATGAGTACATTGGATACATTCAGCATATTGATAGCACCTACCCCTGAATGGGTGAAGTCGCAGCCAATCACACGGATATCATTACTGTTGATGGCGAGCATTGCATTGGCGTTGGCACCTTCAAAAGCGAGATTGGTGAGCGTGATAAAACTGCGGGAGCTCAGAAAAACCAGGGTATCCAGTCCACTGGCATTCACCGTGTAGGACGTCGGGCTGTTGGAGCCGAAATACATCTGGATAACACGGGTGGAGGGATTATAATACCATTCACCCTGCTGATCGAGGGTACGGGCATCATTCTGGAAAAAGTATCCATAACCGTTTGTGCCGTCGTAGGTGGAATTGTTGGTATTGGTGAAAGTGAGTGAAGTACCTGAATGAGCCGTTACTTTACAACGGTCAATCACCCACAGCTTTTTGCGTATCACTACTTCGGCGCCTGCCCAGTTGGGGCTGGAACTGAGTTCGTTATCAGTAATAGAGGTGGCTCCGGAAAAAGATTCATATTTAAGGTGGCCCGCGTTGGGTGCATCCGCATTCGGAAAACGACCCAATGCCTGCGGCTTATTATTCACCGTGACCATATTAAGGGTACTTTTCAGGCCGGCAACTGTTGACTGGTAAACCCCGTTAGCTACCACCGACCAGCTGCTCACCCTAACAAATCCGGATATAACGGGCTTGGCGCCGGTACCATATGCGCCGAAAACAATGGGGGCGGCACTGGTACCTGATTTGCCAATGACGAGGGTGCCATAAAAAGTATCCCCCCTTCTGAATAAAATGGTATCCCCTGCCGCAATGGATGAGAAAGATGAATTCACTTTGGCAATGGTTTGCCAGGCAGTGGAAGGAGTAAGGCCGCTGGCTGTATTATTTCCCGCGGCAGATACATAAAAAGTCCGGGCATTTGCATTGAACGCAGCAGCCAGGCAAACTAATAAAAACAGAATCCGGTTCCTCATTTCCTCAATGGATTTTCTTTGTTAATGTGTACTATGTACAATATCAACAATCTTTACACCAATGCACATGTAACTATACGCAATTAAGATTGCGGAATCATGTTTCGGAAATGGCGAATGCCGTTCCCCTGCATGTTCATTGGAGTAATTTGCTTAGTATATCAGTAGATCCGGATTGAGGGACAGTTGGTGAAACTGTTTGTAACCAGCTGTTCGCAGGCAACCACAAAGTTTTCCAAATTTTATGCCATAACAAAATATATAACAAAAAGATTTGGGCTAATTATCCCCACTTATGCGGATAACTTCCTATTGCCATGATAAACAGCTGATTTATTCAAAAGGGTGTGGATAACTCAGGCCCGGATCAATAAAAAACATTTTCTGTGAGGGTTACCAAAAGTACTTACTTCAGTTGTCTTTATTGCCTGCCCGGTTAATTATATTTTTCAGAATCCTTCCAGCAAATAGACCGATTCCGCCCGGTAGATCGGTAAGAGGGCACACTTCTCCCCGCAAAGCTTTGCAGCCAATAAACTAACCAGCCATTAACGAATGGCCATATAATAAATACCAACCCGGTACGTTTTTGAGTAAGGTAAACCAGGTTTTGTAGGGAAACCGTATGCCTGCGTATGCCTATCCATTCCAAACGTTAGCAAAATCCAACGCTCCATGCAAAAGTCAAACTCCTCCCACGTGAGAAATGGCGCCCTTATCAAAAAGGGTCTGCCGTTCAAACCGCTTCTGGGAATCATTGTGCTGGTGATCAGCCTGTTGTTTCAGGGTTACCAGTCGATGGCCCAATCAACCAACCGCTGTTCAGCCAGCACGCTCGCAGCCGTCAATGCGGCTACCTGCACACCCGGCATCACTTTTAATATTTCCGGTTCGGGAGGTACGGTGGAATCAAGACCATGTGCCACCAACTCCAATTCCACCAACAACTGGGGAAAATTCATTGCCAACAGCAGCACCGCCAGGATCAGTTACCTGCCCGCCTCCAACAGGGATGCCGTAGTGTATGCTTACTCAGGAAGCTGTACGTCCTTGAACTACCTGGGCTGTAGTGATGCGGGAGGCAATGGCACGCAGGAAAATATATCCCTTAGCGGGTTAACCGCAGGTGATACCATTTTTGTACGGGTCATGCGGAAAAACAACACAAACAGTATGAACGGCAGCATCTGTGTGGCCTCTCCTTTTACCATACAAACCGGGTCCATTACAGGATCCCCCTTCTGTGCAGGTGCCAGTATTTCAGTACCGTTCACCAGCTTTGGCACTTTTTCAGGCAATACGTATACGGCTCAACTCTCAAATGCCAGCGGTTCCTTTGCCAGCCCCGTCAGTATCGGGACACTGGTCAGTAACGCCAGAACCGGAAGCATTTCTGCCACGATTCCAGCCGGTACTTCCGCCGGAACAGGCTACAGGATAAGGGTGATCAGCAGCGGTCCGGCTGTAACAGGCACAGACAATGGCGCTGACCTTACCGTAAGACCACAACCCCAGGGGGTGTTTTCCGGTTCAACCGTTTGCTCTGTTGAAACGCCTGAACTAACGTTTACTGCTTCCACCGGAACGGAACCTTTTACGGTCGTATACAATGATGGCGTCAGTAACCGCACAGCGACCAATGTGTATTCAGATGTGGCATTTTTACCCTTCATTACCCCCATTACCACTACAAACTATAACCTGGTAAGTGTCACGGATGCAAATGGATGTGTCCGCACTTCGGGCTTCACCAATGGCACAGCCACTATTACTATCAGTACAATACCCACTATACTGACAAGCGCTGCAACTGCAGACAGGTGTTCCAGTACCAGCCCTCAGTCAACGACCCTGAGCTATACACTTACCACTGGTTCACCCAACCAGTACAGTATTACCTGGGATGCGGCGGCACTTTTGGCAGGACTGGTGAATGTCGGTTTTACCGCCCTTCCGGCTAGCCCCATGTCCGTTCCCATTGCAGGCGGTGTAGCTGCAGGAACATACAATGGAACAATAACCGTTCGGAATGCAGCGGGCTGCACCAGTACCGGTTATGCATTCACAGTTACTATCCGGCCCACGCCTGGTATTACCGCTTCCGCGACTGCCGCCAATCGTTGTTTCAGCAGCAGCGCCCAAACTTCCACGCTTACATACAGCGCCACTACCAATTCACCCACCCATTATACCATAACCTGGAATGCCGCCGCGCTGGCAGCAGGCCTGGTGAACGTGAGCAGCACCCCCCTGCCCGCCAGTCCGATTACTTTCCCCATCGCGGCCGGGGTAGTATCCGGTGTTTACACCGGCGCCCTCCGGGTATCCAACAGCACCACGGGTTGTGTCAGCTCGAGCAGCAATTTTACCCTTACCATTGGCGGTCTGCCCACCATCACCACCCAGCCCACCGATCAAACAGTATGCAGTGGCAATTCCATCAGTTTCACTGCCGCTGCCACCGGTACCGCTCTGGTATACCAGTGGAGAAAAGGCACGACCAATCTGTGTAATTGTTCGAACATTTCCGGAGCCACCTCCAATACACTCACAATCAATCCCGCATCGCTCTCAGATGCAGCCAGTGATTACAACCTGGTGGTTACTTCGGGGAGCTGTCCTTCGGTCATTTCAGATTATGTAAGACTCACCGTAAATACGAATACGGTTGCTCCGGCGGAATTCCCGAAAGACCTCACTTTCCCCTCGGTAGCGCCCACCACGGTGGTCGGAAGCTTTACTGCGGCAGGTGATGCCACCCATTACCTGGTAATACGGAAAACCACCAATGTGGCGCCGACTAATCCCAGCAATGGCACCACTTACGTACAGGGCACCAGTGCATTAACGGGTGTTATTGAATATGCAGGAACCAACCCTTATTTTACCGCTAACGGACTTACACCGGGCACCACATACTATTACTGGATATTTGCCTACAATATCGGCAGCTGCGGCACCAGCCCGATGTACAATACCAGCACCTCGCTTTCCGGAGAAGTAACCACGGCCACCAATGTTGCCTGTGGCACCATTACCAGTCTTTACTGGGCGGGTGCCGGCTCCGGTATACCGGGTGCCACCAGTGGCACCGACTTCAATACTGCCAGTAACTGGTCTACTTCTTCCAGCACGTACGTTGCTTCCCCGGTAGCGCCTACTCAATGTACCAATGCGGAGATGGCATTAACCAGCGCTGCCACCATTACCCTCAGCTCCAGTATAGAAGTATATGGCTTGAATTTCACAATCGCGGGCAACAGCAGAACAGCCATCCTGAGCGCCAACAACCAAACACTCACCGTTAACGGAGATGCGGTTATTGACGTGGTGAGCGGAAATATCAACACCCAGATCTTTATTGGAGAATGGAGCGCCGGCGCCGGCGTAGTTGACTTCAAAGCCAATTTCAGAATTGGTGTGAACTATTTTTCAGGAAGTATCCCCCGCTCCCACATGGTGGGTAACGTAAACAGTAAAATCATTTTCCGGGGCGATGTACTCTTCGGACGTACAGCCCGCGTGATCCTGCCGGGCGGATCCGGTTATCCCCCGGCTTACCCGCTGGCAGCACCGGGTACCGGCACCACACCCGGCACCATCGAATTTGACGGCCCGGGCCTGCAGCAGGTTCTCTGGAACAACAACGTATGGTATGACTGCTTCTATAATATTGTAGTTGGCAACCAGAATAAACCTTATGTAAAGCATGTAACGGGAACGTATACCCCCGATAACATCCTGAACAACCTCACCATCAATGATGGATGCACTGTAGATCTCGGCGCGAGCCAGTGGATCCGCGAACAGCAGGGCGGCACCTTTACACTCGGTGCCAACGCCAAGCTGATCCTCGGAAATAACCTGTCTGTAAGAAGCGCCGCCAATACAGGAGTGCGTGTTACGGGCAGCAACTTCCCGGGTGGTTTCAGCACCCTGAATATCGACCCTTCAAGTACGATTGAATATAATGGCCCGAATACCATTACTCAAACCGTTTATGGTGTACCGCCCGTGGGTTCGCTCACTTACGGAAACCTCATACTATCAAATGGCAGCGGCAGTGGTACTGCGGCTAAAAACACCACATCTACGGTAACCATTGCCGGCACCACGAATGTAACCAGCACCACCACGCTGAGCATGGGATCCGATATTGTAACCAATGGAAATTTCAATGTGAATAACGGAGGCAGGATCAATTGTGGCAATTATGTAATGTCTGGCTTTGGAACCTTTAACCTGGAAAGCGGGGGTAGTATTGCCATTGGTTCAGGCGCCGGAATCGCTGCAAGTGGAGCAACAGGGAATATCCGTACAGACTCCAGGCAATTCAGTACGGGAGCGAATTATATCTATAACGGGGCCAGCGCGCAGGCCAGTGGGACGGGTTTACCCCAGACCATGAACGACCTGACAGTTGCCAATGGATCCGGGCTAATTCTGTTTGCAGCGAACGCCAATTACAAGGTAAACGGCACCCTTTATCTCACTTCAGGTACCCTGAATATTAACGGAGACACCCTAACCGTCAATAATCTCCAGCGAAACAGTGGTACCCTTACAGGCTCGGCCAGTTCCAGTGTAGGAATTACCGGTACCAATGTACCGCTCTTCTTCACCAGCGGCGCCCGCACCCTGCGGCACCTGTTCCTGGGCAATAGTGCATCCGCCGATCTGCAGACCACACTCGACATCACCGCAGGCAGCAATGCCGGCAGTGTAACGGTAGGCAGCGGAGCCACCCTGAATACCTATGGCAACCTGACCCTTAAATCGAACGCCAGCGGTACCGCCCGGGTAGGCATCATTCCGGAAGATGGTTCCGGCAATGCCCTGGGCAGCATCACCGGCGACCTTACCATTGAAAGATACATCCCTGCCAAACGCAGCTGGCGACTGCTTTCGATGCCCGTCAGCGCAGCAGGCGCCCCTACAATCAACGATGCCCTCCAGGAAGGGGTGGTAAATCCGGATGGCGATTATGCCAATAACCAGAACCCCAACCCGGGATTCGGGATGCATATCAGCGGCTCCAGTCCGGCACTGGGTTTTGACCCGTCTCCGCTGAACAATGCCTCCATGCTCACCTTTAACCGGGCAACCGGGGCATGGACGGGTATTGCCAATACCTTAACCATGACCGTTAGAGACCATGAAGGATATATGGTATTTGTAAGGGGCGACCGCTCCACCAATATGACACTGAATGCAGCGGCTCCGCTCTCCAATACCGTACTGCGTGTCCGCGGCGGACTGCGGACCGGGCGCCAGACCATTAACCTGGCAGGCGGCACAGGCACGTACAGCGTGGTGGGCAACCCCTTTGCCTCCACGATAGATTTCAGAAATGTTACCACTACCGGTGGCGTAAGCAATAAAACCTTTGTGCTCTGGGATCCTGCCCTTACCGGTTTAAGAGGAGTAGGTGCCTTCCAGTACTTTACACAATCCGGCAGCGATTATGAAGTATTCCCCGGGGGCGGCAGTTACGGCAGCGCCGGCACCATCAATAACCTGATACAGGCCGGCCAGGCTTTCCTGGTACAAAATGGCAGCGCAGGCACCATCGTAATCGGTGAGTCAGCGAAGAACACCAGCAGCAGCAGCACCGTATTCCGTCCCATACCATCCGGTATCACCGGCAGAATCAGCACACTCCTGTATGCCGTGGAATCTGATACCGTGCATACATTACTGGATGGCGCCCTGGTGCTGTATAACAGCAGGTACGCTGACAGTATGGACCTCGAGGATGCGCGTAAATTGCTGAACAACACGGAAAACTTCGGCATCCAGAAAACAGGTGCATTGCTGCAGATTGAAAAGCGGGAAACCATCAATGAAACGGATACCCTTCAATACAATATCCGCAACATGAAAATGCGGAACTACTACCTGAATGTGGAACTACGACATACAGAAACCACCGGAACGGAAGCTTTCCTGAAAGACAATTTCACAGGCACCCTTACACGGCTGGAGCTGAACAATATTACCAGGTACAATTTCAGCGTAACTGCGGATGCGGCCTCTAAATCACAGAACCGTTTCCACATCCAGTTCAGAAATATGAGTGTGGTACCGGTTACCATCACCGATGTGCAGGCTTTTAAAACGGAAGATGCCATCCGGGTAGAATGGAACGTGCAGAACGAAAGTAATATCCGCCGGTACGAAGTGGAAAAATCTGCTGACGGACGCAGTTTCTCCAAACTGGGTGAAATAGGAAGCCCCCGCAACCAGGGCAGCAACAGTTACCACATTACTGATCCTGCACCCGCTGCCGGCATGAACTTCTACCGGATCAAATCGATTGAACAAACCGGACGGAGCCAGTACAGCAGCATAGTAAAAGTTCTGGTACAGGATAATAACAAGGGAATCAGCGTATATCCCAACCCGGTTACCGGCAATACCATACACCTGTATTTCAGCAACCAGGCCGCCGGCAATTATACTGCCCGCCTGCTGAACAGTACCGGCCAGGCAATATTCACCGGTAAAATCAGCCAGGCTGACGGCAACGGTAACACGCAGATTAACCTGGGCAGCCAGCAGATACCCAAAGGGAATTACCTGCTGGAATTGATAAAGCCCGATCAAACACACACAACCATTCAGCTGATTTTCTGACGATCTGCTGATCAATAAAAAAGGGAGGCTGTATAAATCCATACAGCCTCCCTTTTATTATTCAAACAGGTTATACCGAGAAGGAAGTTCCGCAGCCACAGGTTTTACTGGCATTGGGATTATGGAAAACAAATCCACGGGAATTCAGTCCGCCCTGCCAATCCACCTCCATACCGGCCAGGTAAATACCGTGTGATTTTTCCATGATGCAGGGAATACCTTCCACCGTAAATGATTCATCCTTTTCCCCGGGGTGATCAAAGGCCAGTACATAGGTCATGCCGCTGCATCCGCCACCCTTTACCCCTACCCGGAGCTGCATGGTGTTATCAAAACCCTCCGCCCCCATCAGCCGCCTGATCTCATCAATCGCCGAAGAGGTAAAACTTACTGGTGCTGTGATGGTAGTAGTCATAGAATGGTCTATTTTATTACTGCAAAATTATTCAATTTCAGGGGAGGCTTCAGCCGGTTTGGTTGCGAAAGCGGGAATAAATTGAACCGGCTTTGCCGTACATTTGAGCTAAAATAGTAAGGATGTATTTACTGGAGGTTGTTGTACAGGATATTCAGCTGGCGGTCATGTTCGTATTTTTCATAGCCATCGCCTGGCTGCTTGCCGAATTCAAAGGAATGAAGGATGAAATCCGCGAACGGGCGGGCATCAATAACGAAAGCCTCCGGCTCCGGCTGCAGGCTTATGAAAGGCTGTCGCTGTACGCCGAACGCTGCTCCCTGAAAAACCTGGTATCCCGAACCCCGGCGGGAGGCTTGAACGTAGTGGATTACCAGCTCAGCCTGCTGGAAACCATCCGCACGGAATATGAATACAACGTTAGCCAGCAGGTATATGTAAGCCCCGATCTCTGGAAAGCCGTGGGCAATCTCCGGGACCAGAACACTTTCATCATCAACCAGGTTTCAGCCCTGCTGCCACCGGGTGCGGCCGCGATCGAACTGAGCCGCCGCCTCCTGGAATATGCCTCCAATAAAGATGCGGAGCTCAGTGGCATTGTACTCGATGCCATTCAGTTTGAAGCAAAAAAAATCATGTAAGCAGTTAAACCCTTCCCATGAGCGATCTTTTCACCGACTCCGGCATACCTGTAAAAGTTGTTTATACAGAAAATGATATAACGGGCCCGCAGCATCCCCTGCCCGGAGAGTTCCCGTACACCCGGGGGGTGCAGGCTGATATGTACAGGGGTAAACTATGGACCATGCGCCAGTATGCCGGTTTCAGCACGGCGGAAGAAAGCAATAAACGGTATCATTACCTGCTGAGCCAGGGGGTGAGCGGGTTAAGTGTAGCCTTCGATTTGCCTACACAAATCGGGTACGACAGTGACCACCCGCTCTCCGAAGGAGAAGTAGGCAAAGTAGGCGTGGCGATCGACAGCCTGGAAGACATGCAGGTACTTTTTAAAGGCATCAATCTGGAAGAAGTTTCCACTTCCATGACCATCAATGCCACCGGCTATATACTGCTCGCCATGTACGTGGCACTCGCCCGGCAACAGGGGGCCGACCTGAAGAAAATATCCGGCACCATTCAGAACGATATCCTGAAAGAATATGCCGCCCGCGGCACCTATATCTATCCCCCTAAACCTTCTATGCGCATCATCACCGATATTTTTGAATGGTGCGCCGCCGAAGTACCGAAATGGAATACCATCTCCATCTCCGGGTACCATATCCGGGAAGCTGGCAGCACGGCAGTACAGGAAGTGGCTTTTACACTCGCTAACGGCAAAGCCTATGTGCAGGCAGCGATGAGTAAGGGAATGGATATTAATGTATTTGGCAAACGGCTCTCCTTCTTCTTCAATGCGCACAATAATTTGTTTGAGGAAGTGGCCAAATTCAGGGCAGCCCGGAAAATGTGGGCCGGCATCATGAAAGAGCTTGGTGCCACCGATCCCAAAGCCATGATGCTGCGTTTTCATACACAGACGGGCGGCGCCACCCTTACCGCCCAGCAACCTCTGAATAATATTACCCGGGTAACCATTCAAACCCTGGCCGCCGTAATGGGGGGAACCCAAAGCCTGCATACCAACGGCTACGATGAAGCCCTGAGCCTGCCCACTGAAGAAGCGGCCCGTATTGCCCTCCGCACCCAGCAGATCGCCGCTTTCGAAAGTGGCGTAGCCGACACCGCTGATCCGCTGGCCGGCAGCTATTATGTGGAAAGCCTCACCCGCGATATCGAATCCGAAGCGCTGAAACTGATGCAGAAGATAGAAGTTATGGGTGGCAGTGTGGCCGCCATTGAACAGGGTTTCATGCAGGATGAAATTGCCCGTAGTGCCTATGCCTACCAGCAGCAAATTGAAAGCGGGGAAAAAATAATTGTGGGCGTCAACAAATTCCAGATCGAAGAACCCCATCACCTGCACGCCTTCCGGGTGGATGACAGCATCCGGCAGGTGCAGTCAGAAAAACTGCGTGCACTGAAATCCAGAAGAAACAACGAAACTGTTCAACACTCTCTCCAACGGATACACGAAGCGGCCACCGGCAACACCAACCTTATGCCGGGCGTTCTTGAAGCTGTAGAAAACTACTGCACCCTCGGTGAAATCGCTGATGTGCTGCGTGGCGTATTCGGAGAATACAAATAAGTTTTCTTGAAAAGATATCGGCCAATCAGGCCCCGGGAAGTAACGCCTGAATTGCCAGTTCGTAACCCTTCAGCCCTAAACCACTGATCACTCCCCTGCAACGCGCAGATACATGAGAGATTTTACGGAAATCCTCCCGTCCGAAAATATTGGAGATGTGCACCTCAATAACAGGCGCTTTTACCGCTGCCACCGCATCGCCCAGTGCCACCGAAGTATGCGTGTAACCGCCGGGATTCAGCACAATGCCGTCATGATCAAAGCCCACCCGCTGGATCTCATTGATCAGCTCCCCTTCTACATTACTCTGGAAATAATGAAATTCCACCGAAGGAAAATGCTGCCGA
>WBZP01001194.1_pt1 | contig 14708 bp, 13 predicted proteins | sample 5204301 | NCBI WGS metagenome assembly WBZP01 (sample SAMN12412401, study PRJNA552823) | activated sludge metagenome | isolation source: activated sludge from nitrification reactor of wastewater treatment plant... | place: USA: Pennsylvania | collected 2017 | reverse complement strand
GGGTGGTCGGAGCGCTGATCCTGCACTGGCTGGTACCGTGGACTGCGCCGGTGTTCGATGCGATGCTAAAGAGGCTTTGGTGAGCCAGCCATCCCGTCCCCGTCGCGTCCGTCCGTTTCCACTCGCCGAACTACCGCGCCTTCTGCGAGTCCAGGTCGAGCTTGGGCGCATCCTGTGGCAACACATCTTGGCGGTGCTCGATGCAGCCAGCTCGCCGGTGGGCGGACTACACGACCTCTCCGAGCGACTGGGCGGTCCGCCACGGGTTCGCACGGTTGAACCGCACCTTCTGCCCAGCGACCGGCTGCCTTCGCAGCTCTCCGGCGGCTATCTGCTTCGGCTCGGCTATGGGTTGCCTGGTCGTGACGCACTGCTGGTGGTAGAAGAGCGCTTGTGTACGGGCCTAGGTCTGACTAGTCCCGAAGAACTGGCTCGGCTGCTGCGTACCGCGCTGTTGGCGGCAGAGGTCCGGGTGTCGGTGAGCGCCAGCGAAGATGCGATCGCCCTACTCGATGGCGGCACCAGCCCACAGGTGGTAGCACTCGATGCTTCCGTCGCAGCACCGCGATGCCAAGGCTGGGTGAGGCTGCTATGCCGTCCTGATATCAGGCTGTGGGCGATGCCGACGTTGTCCGCCGAGGCCGAGCAGGCACGCTGGCAGCGGCGCGATCGCCTTCGCGACATCCCAGTCCCGTTGACCATCGAAGCAGGCTACGGCTTTCTGTCGACGGCAGAGGTCGTGGCGCTGCGGCCTGATGACATCGTGATCCTCGACCACTTCGGCCCACGCCCTGTGACCGGTGGACCGGTTGCACTGCGCCTACGCGGCGGAGTCTTCCCGGCCTATCTGGATGGTGCTGGGGTCACGATTCTGAGCCCTTTTCACTTGCGAGCAGAGTCCATGGCAGATGCAAAGCCTGATAACCCTTCAGCAGAACACCCGATCACGAGCTCCGAGCCGACGACACTACCGAGTGCACCCAGCGAACATCTGCTGCGGGAGCTGCCGGTTCAAATTACCTGTGAGATTGGGCGCGTAACGCTGACCGCCCGGGAAATCCTGGAGTTACGACCTGGCGCGGTAGTGCCCGTCGGACGACCGCTGGCAGGACCAGTCGATCTGACTGCCGGTGGCCGGGTGATGGCCCGTGGTGAATTGGTGGATGTCGAGGGCGAGCTAGGGGTCCGAGTGACCGAGATCATTGAGTAGCGGGCTGCTGGGGGCGGGCTGCATTGATGACGCACAGGATATGAAGGACGATGCCCGGGACGATAAAGCAGACGTAACCGAGGCACGTGAACATCATCCACAGTAGCCCCGCTGGCACCCGCCCGCTGCACATCTGACCTAGACCGGGCACAAAGAAACTGAGCAGCGCGGCCTGGGTTGCATTGGTATTGGTCCACTGCTGAATCTGCACCGGCTGGGGCTGCGGCAGCGGAGCAAGCGAGGTCTGAGGCGGCGGCGGCGGTGCGTGTACGGCCCCCGGCTGACGCAGTGCCTGGATGTCGCGCATCGCAAAGTCGAGGAACTCGTGGCAGTGTTTGCACTTCTTCGCACCGACGAGAATGACCTCGCTACAAAATGGACACCGCATGCTGCCGCCCTGGGCTTCCCGCTGCGCAGCGGTCGGTACGGACGGAACCACCGGTGGAGCGGTCGTGGCCGAGCTGGCCTTGACATCCTCACGCGGTGCCGACGCCTCCATGAGATCGATGCTATCGGGCAGTGCCGGCGGACTGGGCGGTGGTGACGGCACCATCGCCGAGCCCGATGTGGGTACCAAGGCAACCTGGGCCGCCTTGTTTTGCGCTGCTGGATCTCGACGCGGATCGAGCTTGCCATCGCGAGGCAGCCGCACGCGATTGGGATAGGTGTAAAGGAGGTTGCCCTCCTCGTCGCTTTCAATGTTTAGCAGACCGTTTACCGCCGCCTGCTGAAGCAGATCGGACGCCTGCTGCACCGTCAGTTTGTACAAGAAGGCGATCGTGGCGGGGTTCAGCGGGACATCGGTCGTAAAGATCGTGTCCAGCAGCTTCTGCTCGAACGTGCGATAGTCCATCGCGCCTAGCCTCCAGAGAGGATTTTAGCCTGGGCCATTCCGGCGGCTGCTGCAATTACAGGCCCGTCTTTATACAGCATGCGTGTGTCTGCGTTTCTTTTGATGTATCCGCTGCGCCAAGATTGCAACCCGAACCACTTCCAATCGAACAAGGCCCGGTCGGGTTTGACCTCATCATTGCCTTCCGTGTTAACGTGCCCGCCCTCATGTCGCTTCCGCAAGTCGGTTTTCGACGAATCGTTTTCCTGACCGGGCTATCGCTGGCGCTGATGGGTCCGTTTGGGGGCCCACAGAGTCTAGCGCGAGCGGCCGATCCACAAGCCGCTGCCCAGCCAACGGATGCGGTCAAGCAGCAAGTAAGACAACTGATTCGCGAGGCGGGTCAGATGGTCGAACGCGGCGACAACCGAGGCGCGGCCGCCCGCTTGGAGCAGGCAAGAGCGCTGTGGAACGAGCCATCGATCGACTACAACCTCGGTGTGGTGTATGGCGATCTGGGTCAACCGCAGGAGGCCGCGCAAGCACTTGAACGCTTTCTGCGCGGAGCGAACCGATCGGTGGTGCTCACCGAACGGCTGGAAGATGCCAAGAAGCGACTCAACGAGTACGAGCGCACCCTTGGTCGACTTGCCGTCACGGTGACGATGCCACCAAGCTCGATCGAGCCGAGCCTGTTTCTTGATGGAGCGCTGCGCAGCAAACTGCCCGGTGGCAACACCCCACCTCCGGGCTTTCTGTTCACCGCGCCGGGCTCGCATGAAGTCCGAGTGGCTTCTTCAGGACTACGCGACTTCGCGGTGTCGATCGACCTGCGTCCCGGCGAGCTGCGTAAGCTCGATGGTGCCCTCCTGCCTGCCACGAGCGGGGAAACGGGCCTGCTCAGTTACTCAGCGGCACCAAACACCAGCAGCGAGTCGACGCCCTTCTACAAGCGGTGGTGGTTTTGGACAGCGGTTGGTGGTGGTGCAGTGGTGCTCGCCGGAGTGGTAGGCGCAGCTTCCGCCGGAAGGTTTAACCATATCGCCCCAGGCAGTGACCTGGCTCCAATCGATGTGTCGAGATGAAGCACCCACTCTTTCTGCTGTGGCTGTTCGTGATCGCGGCGGGCCTGCCGGGTTGTACGGACACACCCGATCCATGTGCCGGTTATGACCGCGCCTGCATTGGTGTCACTGTCGACAGCGGCCCGGCCAGCACCTACCAACTACTGGTCCGAGTTCTAGATGGCTACGGCAGCATCACGCCTCAGACCCCGCGCAAGGTACCCCAGCAGCAGCTCACGTATCCGCTGCGCTTCGCGATTCGCTTCGATGAATTCGATCGCCAACATCGGGGGATGGTGTCCTTCGAAATCACGGCCCTTGATGAGCATGGCGACACACTCGGTCAAGTACAGCGCTCGGTAGCGATCAACTACACCGAAAAGGTCGCCGTCAGCCTATCGATTGGTCCGCCCTTCGATATGGCGATGCCTGAAGACCTCCGCCCCCCGGTGGACTTGGCGATGCCCGACTTGGCAACGCCCGACCTGAGCACCGCTGATGGTATGCGTACCGACGGGGGACCGATCTAGCGACGACAGGACTCGACCCTCTACTGTAAAGCAGGCCTGTAGGTAAAGAGGAGAGCTTCGCCAAGGGCCAAAGAACACTCAAGATTGTGGTAGGGTGCCTAATGAGTGGGCGGGCGCCCTGGCTGCTGGTGGCTCGCGGAAAGAATGTCCCGACTGCGCATCCAGATCGTTAACCCCGCCGACGGTGGGTTCTTTTACTGGCTCATCAAGTACTACCTGTTCGCGGCCCTTGGGCTGGTTCTGGTGATGCTCCATGTGCTGGTTGCGGTCTACGTGTACTTTGCGCGAAGCCTGCCGGAGACGCCGGATCTCTCGCGCTATGCGCAGCTAGCGCCGGGTGTCACCGAAATCTATTCAGGCGATGGCAGCCTGCTGGCCACACTGGCCAGCGAGAGACGAGAGGTCTTGCCGCTCAGCAAGATTCCGCAGCCGCTCATCGATGCTGTGATAGCCACCGAGGACCGTCGCTTCCCTGAACACCGTGGGCTGGATCTCCGGGGCCTGATCCGAGCGATGCGCGTCAACTTCCGGTCCGGACGGATGCGGCAAGGCGGCTCGACGATCACGCAGCAGGTGGCCAAAGCCTTCCTGGGTGCAGACCGCACCGTGTCGAGGAAGGTTCGCGAGGCGATCCTGGCACGGCGACTCGAGTCGCGTTATTCGAAGACCGAAATCTTACAGACGTATCTCAACCACACGTTCTTGGGGCACGGCAGCTTCGGAGTGCAGGCGGCGTCGCGACGCTACTTTGACAAGAACGTCTGGGAACTGACCATCGAAGATCAGGCGTTGCTGGCCGGCCTGCTCAAGGCACCGACGCGTTACTCGCCGATCGATCACCCACAGTCCGCACAACAGCGTCGGGACACCGTCCTTCACAACATGGTTGAGGTGGGCAAACTCGATGCTGCGGTGGCGGCCAAGCTCTACGGCAAGCCGATCGTGCTTCAGCAGCGGCGCGATGGCTCACGCGATGTATCACCGTACTTCGTCAATCAAGTGCGCAAAGATCTGGTGGCTGCGCTTGGGGAACGACGGGTGATGGAAGACGGTCTGCGCGTGGAAACCACCGTGCAGCCGTTCCTCGATGTGTTGGGTACCGACAACGTCGACTTTGCGGTGCGACGACTCGACAAACGCCAAGGCTTTCGAGGACCAGAGGCCAACCTCGATCCCGACGCGCAGCGGGTGTTCCTGTTGCGCGCCCAGAAGCGCTATGCCGAACCTCTGAAAGAAGAGACGCTGTACCTGGGACTGGTGACGTCGGTACGTGCTAGCGGTGCAACGGTGCAGATCGGTCCGCATACGGTCGAGCTGCCGCTCAACAACATGCTCTGGGCGGCTCGCTATAACCCGCGTGATCCCACCAACGATCGCTTGATTCTGTCGGCGTTCGAGGCGATCAAGCCTGGTGATGTGATCTGGGTCAAGCTGGCGTTCCGTTCGAACCTGGCGAAGTTTAGCGACTTTGTGTATGCGCCGATCACTCCCTACAAAGAGGGGGCCACCGATTCAAAGCCGCCGCAGGTTGTCAAGACACAGCCAAAACCGCTCGTAGCAGCCCCTACTCCGAGACCCCCTGCTGCCCCGCCAGCGGTGCGACCGCAGCCCAAAGCGGCAGTGACGGGGGTTCGTCCGGTGGGACCAAACCGAGGCGCGATCGCCAACACTCGTGGCAAAGCGGGTGCACCACAACGTGGTCCTGTGGGACGACCCAATCGGGCCGTTGCAGCGGGCAGTCGGCCTGGGTTGGTCAATCGTCCTGGGCAGCCCGGTGTCCCGCAGAGTAAGCCTGCCATCGCGCAGACCAAGCCCACGGTCGCGCAGAGCAAGCCAGTCGGTGCAGCCGGAGGGGTCGACAGTGGCGACACGCGACCGGTCATGGCCATCGGGCGACCCAGTTACGTGCCCGGCACCGGCGTGTTCATTCCTCCCGATGGAGATCCTCGCCGGGCAGGCGTCCCTGCAACTCAACCGGGCAAGCGCCAAGAGGTCGGCGAGGCGGTCTGGCTACCTGAGCAGCACCGCAAAGCGCCCCTCACCGGCCCTCGCGAGGTGGTTCTGGAGCAGAGCCCTCGCCCCCAAGGTGCCCTGTTCAGCTTCGACCTTCACAACGGCTACGTGATGGCGATGGTGGGTGGCAGTGACTACGATCGGTCCGAGTTCAACCGGGTCACCCAGGCCTGTCGTCAGCCGGGCAGCGCCTACAAGCCGATCTACTACTCGCTGGCGCTCGACCGTGGCTACAGCTACGACACGATGTGGAACGACAAGGTCAAAGTTGAGATCGACCCGGTCACCGGTGAGCAGTGGCTCCCCACCAACATCGACGGCAGCTACGGGCAGCAGGTCAACCTCGAGCGGGCGCTCATCTGGTCGAAGAACCCCCCGGCACTGGAGGTGTTCAAGACAATGGGCAAAAAGGACGTTGCGTCCTGGGCGCGACGGCTGGGAATGACCACACCGATCCATGCCGACGATGCGCTGGCACTCGGGGCATCGTGCGTGCGGGTTGATGAGCTGTCGAAGAGCTTTTCGCTATTCGGTCGCGGCGGCCGGCCCGTGGATCTGGTGACGGTCAAGCGGGTGGTTTCACGAAGCGGTGAAGTGCTGATCGACAACAGTGCGTGGGATGATCCAATGCTCGACGGTCGCACGCGGCTGGAGCGACTCATGGCGCAGGCTGGCAGGCAGAAACGCCCCGTCATTGCTCCGCGCACGGCGTACCTCACCGGCACTTTGCTCCGTCGGGTTGTCGCACAAGGTCACAGCAAGCCGATCCGCGACGCGGCACTGGTCGCCGCAGGCAAGACGGGTACCTCGAGCCGGACCTCGGACGTCTGGTTCGTGGGCTTCAGCTCGCGCTGGCTGACATCGGTCTGGGTCGGTGACGACACGTATGAGCGACAGCTTGGCTATGCCGATGCCAGCTTCACGATCAGCGTGCCGATGTGGGCCCGTTACATGTACCACGCGAATCGAGACGCACCGCTCAGCGAAGTCCCCGAGCGACCACTGAGCATCAAGCCGACCGATCGCGGCGGACCACTCGTCACCGGCTTTCCACCGCCACCGAGCGTGGGCCTGAGTCCCGAGGGTAGACCGTACGAGCTACCCGAGAATCTTCGCGATCTACCAACCGCCCCCAAAGGCAGCCGTCCCCCCAAAATCTTCTAGTCAGCCACCTGCGGAGGAACTGTTGCATTTCTCCACAGTTGTGTTGCGCATTGCCCCGGCAGCCGTGGTCCCTACACCAGTTGTTTTGGCAAAACTTTCAGGTGCTTCCGGGGCACTCTCTCTTTTTCTCGCCGTTGGCACTGCGCGTGCTTGTACCATGGGCGCTACACAACAACCCGTTCACTGGAGGTACCGGAAATGTCGTTGATGAAGACCTTGGCCGACGCGTTCCACGAGGGTGGCTGGCCGATGTGGCCCATCCTTCTGCTCATGATCATCGCTTGGGGCATCTCGATCGAGCGCGTTATCTACCTGAAGAAGGCTGGCATCGATAAGAAGAAGCTGCTGTCGCTCCTCAAGAGCCAGATCATGGCCGGCAACATCCAGGGCGCCGTCAAGGTTTGCAGCGGCAACCCGACCCCGGTTACTCGCATCATTCAGGCTGGCCTCACCAAGTTCAACCGCCCGGACAACGAGGTTCAGGCCGCGATGGACGAGCAGGCTCTTCACGAGATTCCGAAGCTCGAAGCCCGCACTGGCTACCTGGCCATGCTCGGCAACGTTGCGACCCTCGTCGGTCTGCTTGGCACGATTCTCGGTCTGATCCACTCGTTCGCAGGCGTCGCCGGTGTCGATCCCTCGATGAAGGCAACCCTGCTCGCCAAGGGTATTTCGGAAGCCATGAACTGCACCGCATTCGGTCTGGTGTGCGCAGTTCCGGCCCTTCTATGGTTCGCCATCCTCAACGGTTGGACCCAGCACACCCTCGATGACATCAACGAGGTTTCTGTGCAGGTCGTGAACCTGGTGGTTGGTCACCGCAATGCAATGAAGCAGGGCGGCCAGAGCTAGTTTCGACGGTGACGGGTTGGGGCAGATGACAACATCTGCCCTAATAGGCCCAAGCAAGGAGTAATTAGATGGGCGGCGCAGCACCTACGCCTTCTGGCAAAGGCGGTAAAAAACCGCTTGATGCCTCAATCAACCTGGTCCCGTTCATCGACCTTTTGTCGTGCTGTATCTCGTTCCTTCTCATCACCGCAGTGTGGACCCAACTGGCCCGCATGGACGTGACGCAGAAGAGCAAGTCACAGGGTGCTCCGAACGATGATCCACAGCCGAATCAGGTCACGTTGACCTTGTTTATTAACAAGGACAACACCTTCACCTTCTCGAAGTCGACGGGAGAGAGCATTCCGATCGAAGCGAAAGCTGATGACTTCGACTATGTGAAGCTGGCGGACATCTTGGCGCAGGCCAAAAAAGATCACGCCGACAAGGAAGATCTGACGATCAAAAGCGACGATGTGGTGGTCTATCACAAGATCATCAAAGCGATGGATATCGCCATATCGGCGAAGTTCCCCACCGTTACGCTGACGGATAAGGGAGCGGGAGGCTAACCATGAGCAGTGCATTTGATAAGGGTGGCCTCATCAAACAGGCGGGCCCACGGCTCCGCAAGTTCATCCCGCTGAAGTTCATTACGAAGCACGGCATGGGACGAAAGTCGTCCTACGCAGAGCTGAACCTTACTTCAATGGTGGATATGCTCACCATTCTGGTCGTGTTCTTGCTCCAGACCTTCTCCGCATCCGGTGAGCTACTCACTGTTTCGAAGAACGTCACGCTCCCAGAGGCCATGAACTACAAGGATCTGGAGCAGGCCCCGATCATCTCGATCTCTCGCGACTCGGTCACTCTCAACGGTGAGCCCAAGGCAGACGCCAGTGACCTAGCGAAAGAGACGACGATGGACTGGAAAGTGCCCCAGCTTCATGACGATCTGGTGGTGCTGAAGAACAACTTCAAGCTCCTGCATCCAGATCCAAATGACTGGAAGGGTCTTGTCATCGTTCAGGGTGACAAGAACATCGACTTCAAGGTTCTGAAGAAGATCATGTACACCTGCACGGTTGCTGGATACAACAACGTCAACTTCGCCGTACAGCAACGGGCGAAGGCGAGCGCAGCACCGGCAGCTCACTAGATCTGATTTGATCCTGAGCCGAGCTTCGCCCTCCTCCCTCTCTGTCCTTTTCTCTCCCCACCACTCTCCTTCATCCCCTGAGCCAGATCGATCTGCGTACAAGGCAGTCGACGAGTTCTTGCCTTTTGGTCCGCCCAAGATGCATTCTGTTTGGGCGGCGTGTGGTACGCCGCGACGGCGCGCTGCGGATGCGCCTTATTGCTTTGTGTTCTGAGCACGTCGCGCGAGGAGTTCGCCATGTTGAGACGGAGCCGCACCCTGTGGGCACAGCCTGCTGCCCTCGGCGTTGCCCTGACCTTGAGCACCTTCACCCTGACCGGCTGTCCCGAGGATCCCGACGATCCAAAGGTCTGGATCGGCAAGCTCGATAACCCCCGAGAGCAAAAAGAGGCGCTGCGTCAGTTGACCCGTCTCAAAGAGAAGGCCGAACCGGCCTACGATGCGCTCGCCGCGAAGTTCAAGAAGTCCCCGGATAACGACGTCCTTCGCACCATCGCCAAGATCCACTCGGACAAGGCGGTCGATCTCTTCGCCGAACAGCTCGACTACACCGAAGAGACGTACGACACCGCAGTCATCGCCGCCAACGGTCTGCAAGACCTGGCGGAGCGTGATGACAAAGGCCGCGAAGCAGCCAAGAAGGCCGTCCCGGCTCTCCGAAAAGCTGCTGGCAAGAAGCTGTCGATTCGATCGCGAGCCAACGTGGTCCGCATCGAGGCGATCAAGGCGATGGCGGCCATCAAAGATCCGTCGGCCATTGAGACTCTCAACGAGATCCTCGAGACCAGCGCCGATGATCAGGACTTCCTCATCAACAAGGTCACGGCGAAGGTGCTGGCCGATTTCGCTGATCCGAAGTCGACCAAGTCGCTGATTCGTGGTCTGTGGATGACCGGCCGTGGCAACGACATGTTCCAAGAGTGTCGACTCGGTCTGGTCCGCATCGGCGAACCGGCCGTCGACTCGCTCATCGAAACGATGCAGCGCAAGAACGCCAACGTCGAGGCCGATGCCAAGAAGTACAAGTTCGTTCCTGGCATCGTGGTCCAAAAGACCGCCATTCTCCTGGGTGACATTCGCAGCAAGAAGGCAGTTCCGGCCCTGCTGGCGGAGCTCGCCAAGAAAGATGATGGCCTTGGCACGGGTCCAGACGGCATGCCGGGCGTGTCGGGGCACCAGGCTGTCCTTCAGTCGCTGGGGCAGATTGGCGATTCGTCGGCCACCAAGGCGATCATGGGCGTGCTCAGCGATGGCAAGCGGGATTCGAAACACCGCGCCGCAGCCGCTGAGGGGCTGAACATGATGGGCGATCCGAGCGCGATGCCCGTGCTCCTCCAGCTCGCCAAGACGCAGTTCCTCACGCCGGCCAAGAGCAAGGACGAGATGCCAGAGCTCGACGCCACCAAAGCAACGCTCGTGGCGTACGCGGTCACCCAGTTTTCGCGGCTCACCGATAAGGACGAGTCGGCGGTACTGGACCCCATCTACAAGACCATCCCGGCGGACATCGTCGACATCAAGAAATACTTCGAGACGGCGATCGCTCGCACCAAAGTGGCCGCCGAGTGCAAGAAGGACATCTCTTGCTACGACAAGTACCTGGGGATGCCTGCTGACGCTGATGCCAAGGTCGAAAACAGCCCGAAGGCAGAGCGGGCAGCGTTCTCGCTGGCTCGACTGGGACACGACGCGGTGCCAGTGCTAAAGAAGTATGTTGGCCACAAGGACACGGCGGTTCGCTCGGCGGTGTTGTTCGCGCTAACGCGCACGGCGACCAAGGCGGATCAAGATGTGCTCAAGGCGATGGCCGAGCAGATCGAGAAAGACCGGACCCGAGACAAGCAGGGTCAGGCTCTCGCCGAGGAAGCTCGCATCCACGTAGCCATCATCTCGAACCGCTCGTAGCGGCCGATCCCTCTCCCTGCTTCCTTCACATTGAAAAGGGCTGATCGGCCCTTTCCCTTTTCGGACTAGCCCCAACCAAGACGCTTGGAGATGATCTCTTTCATCACCTCGCTGGTGCCCCCACCAATGGTGATCAGCCGAACGTCTCGGTAGTAGCGAGCAATCGGGAACTCCTCGGCATAGCCGTAGCCGCCGTGGGCCTGGACGCAGCGATCAGCGACCTTGATCGCCAGTTCCCCGGCGAATAGCTTCGCCATGGTGATCTCTTTGACGGCTTCTTGCTTGCGGTTAAAGAGGTCGACGGCGCGGTAGCTGAGCCAGCGAGCGGCCTCGATCTGGGTCGCCAGCTCCGCGAAGGTATGCCGCCAGACCTGGAACTTGAGGATGGGGCGACCAAACGCGGTGCGATCCTGGGTGTACTGGATCGTCTCATCGAGACACTGCTGCGCACCAGCCACCGCGCTGACGGCGGCAATCAGCCGCTCGCCCTGGAAGTTCATCATGATGTAGTAGAAGCCGTGGTTCTCCTCACCGAGGAGATAGCGCACCGGGATGCGGCAGTCCTCGAACGACAGCTCGGCAGTGTCGGAGGCATGGTTGCCCATCTTCTTGATCTTGCGAGTGACCTTGAAGCCCTTCACATCGGTTGGGAAGGTCACGAGCGAGACGCCCCCGAAGCCGGAGTTTTCGGCTCCGGTGCGGACGGCCAAGGTGATGAAGTCGGCGCGGGTACCGTTGGTGATCCAGCACTTGGCACCATTGATCACGTACTCATCACCGACCCGCCGTGCCGTGGTACGAATCGAGGCGACGTCGCTGCCGCAGTTGGGCTCGGATACGCCCAGGGCCGCGATCTTTTCGCCACGCAGTGCAGGGGCAAGGAACTCGTCCTTCTGCTCGCGGGTGCCAATCTCGGCGATGATCGGCGTCGCCATGTCGGTCTGAACCATCAGCGCCATCGCGAGGCCCGCGCAGCGACTCCTGACCAGCGATTCCCCCCAGGTGGCCCCGTACCACCAGTCGCCACCGGCTCCACCGACGTCTTCGGGATAGTGCGCGCCGAGGAATCCTAGCTCACCGCAGCGCTTGAAGACCTCGCGAGGGAACAGCTCATCGCGCTCCCACTCATCGACGTAGGGCACGACCTCCTTTTCCAGGTACTGCGAAACCGACTTACGGAAAAACTCGTGTTCTTCTCGGAAAAACGTCGTCAGCATTTCGCCATCAAAGCAAAACCCCTGCCCACCAGCAAAGTGAAAATGTTCTCGTCGAAGTTGATCGTAAGCCGGGTTCTGTTCATCCCTTGCGGGATGCGAAGGCCATTCATCTAGGCCCACCCTTGCGCGTGGGCTCGAGCGACCTACCTGAGAGTCTCCTTGCGGAGCGAGACGGGCCGCCTCGGAATCGCTTCACCCTCTATGCGGTCTTGCTTTGGATGGGGTTTTCCATGCGACCGCTGTCACCAGCCGTCCGGTGCGCTCTTACCGCACCTTTTCACCCTTACCAGCCAAGGCTGGCGGTTTGTTTTCTGTGGCACTGTCCTGCAAGTCACCTTGACTGGCCATTAGCCAGCATCCTGCCCTGTAAAGCCCGGACTTTCCTCCCGCTCACCTTGCGGCGAGCCGGCGACCTTCCTACCAACTCCGACGAGAACCCGGCGAAGCTAGCGTGAAACCGCTCTCTCGTTCAAGAATCAATTTGCGTACGCGCCGATGGCCGCCCTCACCGCAGAACAGAAAGAGCAGAACAGCTCGTTGCTGATCATCTTGATGATGCTGTGCTCGATCGGTGCGCTGCTCCTGTTCGACCATGGGGTGCTCAACAAGCTGCGCCCAAACGTCGTCGCACTGTGGAAGCTTCGTCATCTACCGGAGCACCGAATCGGCGACAACTTCGAAGGCCCGGCCATCCTCCGTGGCACCATCGAGACGACTGACACCGAGCGCAATACCCCGGCCGGCAACCCCAGCGTCCTTTACTACGCTTGGGTCGAGGATCACTACCGCTCGGGCAAAAGCACCACGGTCAGGGTCATCTGCAACATCGGCGAAGATGAGAACCTGGTGTTCCGACAGGGTGCCAGCACGCTGCCCTTTGAGCTGTTCCATCATGACGAACACATCGCGCTGTTAAAGAAGGACGGATGGCTCGATTCGTTGCCCATGCAGCGCGTCGCGATCGACCTCGGGCGGGTGACCGAGTTGACAACTGTGCCGTCATCGATGAAGGAGCGTTGTAAGGACGGACTCTACAAGCGTGGCACCCTGTACTACAAAGAAGCGCGCATCACGAGCAGCCAGCCGATGGTGGTTGTCGCCTGCCAACAAGACGGCGTCTTGCGAAGCTGTCCCCCAGGATCGGTAGTGCCTGGCATCTTGGCGCTGGGCTCGCTAGACCGCGTCCTGCGGGTCTTCGCCGAGCTACCACTCAACTGGCTGCGGGGCCCAGCGCTGCTGCTGGTGATTGTGATGGGCTACCTGTGCTCGGCTCTCCTCAAGTACAGCGGAGGCGACAGCTAAGCCAATGCTCGCCTCGTGGCTCGATCTCATCCTTGGGTTTGTGGTGTGGTGGGTCGGATTCCACTTCTTCGCCCGGGCCCGCCGCCGCCGCCAGCTCCGGAAAAAGAGCCAAGCCCGCGACATCGCCGCCCTGCTGGTCATGTGGCTCAGCGCCGCGATCATCACCGCTGGACTCGCCATCGTCTTAGGCTCGATGAGCCTTACGTGGCTGGTGAGGTAAGTCGCTTACAGGCCGGTGCAGCAGCAGGCGACCGCGCCCATGCCTAGGAGCGGTTCGGAGCACTGAAAGCCCTTTTGCATGTTGCCCGCACAGACGGTGTTATCGAAGGCGGCACCGCCAAAGCGCTTGGTGTCGCCGGGAACCGCGCAGCCGAAGTTCTGGCAGCCACGGTTTTGACTGGCGCAGTACTCGCCGCAGCTACCGTACTTCTCAATGGTTGAGCCGGTCATGCACTTCGACAGCGTTGGCTCGCCTTTTTGCTGGGGCGGGCCGCTTGGACCGATGCCCAAAGCGGCACAGGAAGCCGCGCCAAGCACCAAACACAGGCCCAAGGCCGCGCCAGATAGCCACGCAAAGGTCTTGGCAGAAGAGACAGGGGACGAAGAAGCAGCAGGATTAGCCATACGCCATCATATCGCGATCCGGCCTGGCGAAGTTGCGGCAGTATTTCGGCCCGTGCCGCTGGACTGTCAAAGCTGCGGAGCGTGCTGCTGCAACGCCGCCGAAAACAAACGCGAGGGTCGTGCCGACTACGTACCGGTCGAGCCCTCGGCACCGCTGTGGTCGCGCAGCGATCTCGTCCGTAAGCTGGTGGTGCTGGGACCATCGGGCGCACCGCACCTGCGGATGACCAAGGATGGACGCTGCCAAGCGCTGCTTGGGGCCATTGGTCGCAAAGTAAGCTGCGGCATCTATCATCACCGCCCCCGCGCTTGCCGCACCGTGCAGCCGGGCGATGGAGACTGCCTGCGCGCCCGCCGAGAACAAGGCCTGACGTGAGCCCGACCAAGTGGGCGACGCAGATCAGCCGAGAGACGGTTTGGCGCACACTTGACACTGCCTTCTTTCAAGTGGTAAGTGCTCGCACCGCAACCCCCCCGGAGCATCCATGATCTTGCAGGCACTCATGCTCGCGATAAGCGAGGGAGCCGAAGAAAAAGCGCCGCCCGTCATCGATATCGACGGCACGGTGCTGGTTCAGTTCGCGATTTTCATCGCGATGTTCATCGTCCTTCGCCAGTTCCTCTTTAAGCCGTACATCCAGATGCGCGATGACCGAGCGCATCGCATCAGCTCAGCGGAAGCGACTGCGGACGAGACGCAGAAGAAGGCCGCGTCCATCGAAAAGCAGTTCAAAGAAAAGATGGACAAGGCGCGGCAGAGCGCCGAGGACGAGCGGCTGAAGCTTTCCCACGAAGGTCGACAGCGCGAAGAAGAGCTGCTGTCGGGCGCACGGGAGCGGGCGCAGGGCCGAATTCGG
>WBZP01004385.1_pt1 | contig 14709 bp, 15 predicted proteins | sample 5204301 | NCBI WGS metagenome assembly WBZP01 (sample SAMN12412401, study PRJNA552823) | activated sludge metagenome | isolation source: activated sludge from nitrification reactor of wastewater treatment plant... | place: USA: Pennsylvania | collected 2017 | reverse complement strand
CGGGGTAATCGCGGCGAAGGTCATCTGGAAGCAGACATAGATCAGCTCCGAGATGTTGGCGTCGACGCTGAAGGTCGCGGCCTTCGAGTCCGTCGTGACGCCCATCAGGAACGCTTTGGAGAAGCTGCCGAGGAAGTCCGACGAACCGCCGGTGAAAGCGAGGCTGTAGCCGTAGATCGCCCACAACAGGGTGACGATGCAGACGGTGTAGAACACCTGCATCAGGACCGAGAGCATGTTCTTGCTGCGGACGAGACCGCCGTAGAACAGCGCCAGGCCGGGGATGGTCATCAACAGCACCAGCACCGTCGATGTTAGCATCCAGGCGTTGTCGCCCTTGTTGACGGTTGGTTCTGCACAGGCTGCGGTCGCGGCGAGCAGGCCGACTGCGAGGGCCGCCAATCCCGCGCCATAGGGACGCTTGAACGTCATTTTATTTTACTCCTGAGTGGAAGGGTTGTGAGCGCGAAATCAGAGGGCGGCGGCATCGGCCTCGCCGGTGCGGATGCGGACCGCATGGTCGAGGTTGATGACGAAGATCTTGCCGTCGCCGATCTGTCCGGTCTTGGCGGCCGAGGTGATGGCGTCGATGGTCTTGTCGACCTGATCCGAGTTGACGGCGACTTCGATCTTGATCTTGGGCAGGAAGCTCACGGCGTATTCGGCGCCGCGATAGATCTCGGTGTGGCCCTTCTGCCGGCCGTATCCCTTGACTTCGGTGACCGTCAGGCCGTGAACGCCGATGGCGGTCAGGGCGTCACGGACTTCTTCGAGCTTGAATGGCTTGATGATCGCCATAACGATTTTCATCGATTTTTCCCCGCTTGGGCCCGGGATCCGGGCGGTCTGGAAGGACGTCACCACGCGGAGAGGTTTCACTACGCGGGCACAGCCTGGCCCCGTAGAATCAAATGCCGTGCCAGAACGGCGGCATTGCCTAACAGTCTATGAATCCTGGGGTTTTCGCCGCAGAGGGGCGCACGCGGGAAGTGTGCTATTCCGTCGCGCTCAAAGTCTAGTCAGCATTGCCCAAGTGATGGGCATGACCGAGTTTCGACGCAATCATGCCCATCCCGCGTGCAGCGCGAGGTATCTTGGTGCCGTCATGCTTACTGCAGGGCCTCGCCGTGCTGCGAAATATCGAGGCCTTCCAGCTCCTGCTGGACCGTCACGCGTAACGGCGCGAAGGCGCCGACCAACTTGAGCAGGGCGAAGGTGACGACGGCCGTCCAGGCCAGGGTGATCACGACGCCATAGAACTGGGTCAGAACCAGCTGCGGGTTGCCGTCGATCAGGCCGGGCGTGTCGCCGACCGCCTTGACCGCGAACACCCCGCACAACAGCGTGCCGCAGACGCCGCCCATGCCATGGACCCCGAACACGTCGAGCGAGTCGTCGTATTTGAGGCGCTGCTTGAGCGAGGTACAGGCCCAGAAGCAGACGAGGCCCGCGATCACGCCGATCACGATGCCGGCCCAGGGTGCGACGAAACCGGAGGCCGGCGTGATGGTACCGAGGCCCGCCACGGCGCCGGAGATCATGCCGAGCACCGACGGCTTCCGCCGCGTCGACCATTCGAGCGCCGCCCAGGTCAATGCCCCCGCGCAGGCCGACAGATGCGTTGCCGAGATCGCCCACACCGCCCGCGGGCTCGCCGACAGCGCCGAGCCGCCGTTGAAGCCGAACCAGCCGACCCACAGCATGCCGGTGCCGATCACCGCCAGCGATAGATCGTAAGGCGCGAGATTGTCGTGCCCGTAGCCGTAGCGGTTGCCGAGAACCTTGGCGGCGACGAGGCCGCCGATGCCGGCCGACAGATGCACGACGAGGCCGCCCGCAAAGTCGAGCACGCCCATGCTGGCGAGGAAGCCGCCGCCCCACACCCAGTGCGCCAGCGGCACATAGACGAAAGTGAACCAGCCGACCGAGAACCACAGATAGGCGGAAAACCTCATGCGGTCGGCCACCGAGCCGGCCACCAGCGCCACCGTGATGACGGCGAAGGTCATCTGGTAGAGCATGAAGAGCGCTTCCGGAATCGTCTTGGCGGCCGAGTTGACCGATTCCATGGTCATGCCCGACAGGAACCAGCGATCGAAGGTGCCGATCCACGAGCCGTCGCCGACGAAGGCGAGCGAATAACCGTAGGCCACCCAGAGGATCGAGATCAGCGCCACCGCCGCCAGGCTCTGCGCCATGGTGGCGAGCACGTTCTTCTTGCGCACCATGCCGGCATAGAACAGCGCCAGGCCCGGGATCGTCATCATCAGCACCAGCGCGGTAGCGACGATCATCCAGGCGGTGTCAGCGGCGTTGATGGTGGAAGTTTCGGCCAGCGCGGGCGTGGTGCCCGCGAAGAAACCGATCAGCGCCAACCGCCTCACGGCGCGTGAGTGAGCCCCCATGATATTTTCCCCGGCAAATTACGAGTTTGCGATTGTTGTCCGCATCTTCGGGCCGCACGGGCCGGATGCGTTTTGAAAGAGATCAGATGGCGTCGTTGTCGGTCTCGCCGGTGCGGATGCGCACCGTGTGGTCGATCGGCGTGACGAAAATCTTGCCGTCGCCGATCTGTCCCGTGCGCGCGCCTTGCGTGATGACACCCACCACCTTGTCGGCGACGGCGGAGTCGACGGCGACCTCGATGCGCAGTTTGGGCAGGAAGTTCACGACATATTCGGCGCCGCGATAAATCTCGGTGTGGCCCTTCTGGCGGCCGTAGCCCTTGACCTCGGTCACCGTCATGCCGTGGACGCCGATGGCGGTCAGCGCCTGGCGCACCTCGTCCAGCTTGAACGGTTTGATAATCGCGATGACGAGCTTCATGGGCCTTCATTCCATCTTGTTTCAGGCAGTCTGACTGGCTGCGGGCATTTGCCAATCCAAATCTGGCATCTTTCCGTGCAAATGGCACAAAAAAGTCGCAGGTGTAAGCGGAATCATTTGGGGCTTGCGCGGCGACGTCTCTGTACAGGCGGCCGGCTGGTCCTCCACAATGCGGCTTTCCAAGCCGGGTTGCTCGACCCGGCCGAGCCCGGAATTGCATTCCGAGAAACCGGGCCATCAGCAGGGGGAGCGAATGTCCAACTGGTTTTATGCAGCCAACGGCCAGCAGCAGGGGCCGTATCCCGAAGCTCAGTTCCGCGATCTGATCGGCAATGGGACCGTGCGGGCGGATACTCTGGTGTGGACGGAAGGCATGGCCGGCTGGCAGAAAGCCGTCGAAGTGCCGGGATTGATGCCGTCGGGGGGCCCGCCGTCGCTGTCGATGGGCGGGATGCCGCCGGCAATGGGCGCCGGCGGAGCGCCGGGTCAAGCGCTGTCGGCCGAGCTGTCGTTGTTTGGCCTGCTCGGCTACGGCCTCCTCTACGTCATCGGCATGTTCCTGGTGATCCCGGCGCCGTGGACCGCGACCATGGCTTACCGCTGGTATATCCCCTGCATTCGGGTGCCGGGCCGTCCCAACCTGTCGTTCACCGGCCAGCCCGGCGACATCTGGTGGGCGTTCATCCTGCTCGGATTGTCGAACTACATCGGCGTCTACGACAGCACCTTCCAGATCATCCAGTTCGTTCTGCAGGCCGTGCTGAGCTGGTTCGTGCTGCGCTGGGCCATCGGCAATATCGCCTCCAACGGGCAGAAGATTCCGATCAGCTTCGAGGGCAGCATTGTGGGCTATGTCGGCTGGCAGCTCCTGCTCGTCGTCTCCTTCATCACCATCGTCGGCTGGGCCTGGGTCGTCACCGCGATGACGCGCTGGATCTGCCGCAACATCGCAGGCACGCGCCGTGAGGTTCTCTTCAACGGCAGCGGCCTGCAGGTGCTGTGGCGCACGATCGTGCTGGCACTGCTGTGCTCCCTCATCATCCCGATTCCGTGGATGCTGCGGTGGTACGCGCGCTGGTTCGTATCGCAGTTCTCGCTGGCGCCGCGCGGGGCGATGGCGTGAGGCTTACGTGCCGGACACCCCTGCGACGCCGGTAGCGCGCCGCGGGGGTTAAGGTCACCGCGGATCATTGCAAGGCCATTTGGGCCGCAACCTCTTGCGCGGCCGCGCGCATGTCATGCGCCAGGGCTAGCGTGGCGGTGCGGTCGAGTTGGCTGCCGAGGCCGACCGCTGCGATGGTGTGTGTAATCGTTCCTGAACCGTTGAGGACGGGCACGGCCACGATAGTGACGCCAGCAATGTAATTGCCACGGTCGATGCTGAAGCCCTGGCGACGGACGTTGTCGACTTCCTTGCGCCAGATATCGTAGGCGGGCGCATCGTCCCAGCGCAGGAGACGAAAGCGCTTCTCGATCTCTTTCACCGGTTGGCCGCTGAAGGCAGCCACGCAGCGCCCCGTTGCGCTGATCAATGCAGGAAACCGGCTTCCGACATCGACGTGAAGTCGCACGGGCGCCTGACTGCGGGCGAGTGCGACGACGATCATGGTTTCCAGATTCGGAACCTCCACCCCGATGGCCGTCACACCGTAGCGGCGTGAGATCTCGTCCAGCATCGGCCGCACGAGAGCCGGAAAATCGGCGTTCTCGAGCACGGCGCGCGCGAGCGGCAGCATGCCGACGCCGAGCCGGTAGCGCTTGGTCTGGGGGTCGACCTGCAGCAGCTCCTCCGCCACCAGCGCGCGCACGATGTGCAGCGCCGTGCTGGGCACGAGGTCGAGACTGTCTGCAATCGTCTTCAGGGTTTGTGGTGTGCGGCTGCGGCTGAGCAGGCGAAGGATCGCGATCGCACGCGTAACCGCAGGTACGGCGCGAACACGGGGGGATCGGGGGTTCGGCATGATTGTATCGGTACAACAAGAGCAACAGCGCAACAACAGCCGCCCGCCGCCAGAGCCGTCGACCAAGTTTCTGATCTCATTCGGCAATGTCAGGCAAATGCGCGCCGATAATGCGATTGTATATATACAATCATATACGCTATTTGACAATTAGCTTTCGATCGATATCGTGCGCGCCATGATGAAAAGGCTGACCGATTACACGACGTATGCCGATGCGCAGGCGCATTTTGCTCCCGACAAGCTTTGGGAGTTGTTCGAGGGAGACCGTGCGCGCCTCAACATCGCGCATGAATGTATCGATCGACATGCGGGCCGGCCCGAGCCGGCGGTCATCGTCGTTCGTGCGGACGGGTCTGACGAAATGCTGGGGTTCGGCGAACTCGCCGAAACGTCCTCTCGGTTTGCGCACTATCTGGCGAAAGAGGGAATCAAGGCGGGCGATCGCATCGCGATCATGCTCGAGCCCTCACTCGCTTTCTACGTGGCGCTGTTTGGAACGATGAAGGCAGGCGCCATCGCGGTGCCGTTGTTCACGCTGTTCGGCCCTGACGGCGTCAAGCTACGCGTCGACGACTGCGAGCCGCGGCTGCTCGTGACGAACGCAGAGAAAGCTTCGCAGGTCGGCGAAATCGGCCCGAAAGTCGTCGTTGCCGATCGCGCTTTCCTCGATGGGCTGCAGCGTTATGCCCCGTATTTCGCGGCGAGCACGCCGGCCGACGCCATGGCCCTCTACCAGTATACGTCAGGCACGACCCGAGAGCTCCCTGAAGCCGTCAAGCACACTCATCGTTCCCTCGTGACCTTGATGGTGGCGGCGCTGTACGGCACGGGCCTGCGACCCGGCGATCGCTTCATCTGTCCATCGTCGCCGGCCTGGGGACACGGTCTCTGGCACGGAACACTGGCACCGCTGGCGCTTGGCATCACGATCGGGGCCTATGCCGGCAAGTTCAATCCCGAGCGCCTCCTTGCGGCACTCGAACAACACCGCTTCACCAATATCTCGGCAGCAGCCACCCACTACCGGATGATGCGAAATTGCGGTGCGGCGTCGCGTCATCGCTATGTGTTGGAAAAGCTGTCGTTTACCGGAGAGCCCATCGACAGCGAGACCGCCGCATTCGTCGAGCAAACATTCGGCCGGCCGGTCTGCAGCATGTACGGCACCACCGAGATCGGCGTGATCCTGGTGAGCTATCCCGGTGCTACCGATTTCGTGGTCAAGCCGGGATCCCTCGGCAAGCCGATTCCCGGCGGACGCGTCGAAGTGCAGGACGCCGAAGGCCGGCCGTGCCCGCCCGGTGTGACCGGCGAGCTGAAGGTCTGGCGCCGCGGCGACTGGATCGCCACCAAGGATCTCGGACGTATCGACGAAGACGGCTACTTCTATCACGGTGGCCGAGCCGATGACGTCATCATCTCCGCCGGCTGGACCATGAGTGCCGTCGAGATCGAGGATGCGATCCTGAAGCATCCGCAGGTGAGGGAGGCGGCCGCCATCGGCGTTCCCGATCCGCTGCGCGGACAGGTGGTCAAGGCCTTTGTCGTCACCGACCGACCGGCCGACCCATCGTTCGAGCACGAAATCCAGAATGTGGTGCGCCAGCGCCTCAGCCATCACGAATATCCGCGCATCGTCAGCTTCGTCACCGAGCTGCCCAAGACCCCGGCCGGCAAGGTCAACCGCAAGGTGCTCCGCGACCGCGAGCAAGCCCCCATACAATCGTAAGCAAGCAATGAGAGGAAGGAACCGCCCATGCTGGACAAGGTCGAAACCAGTTTCCCGAAGATCACCGAAGAAGGCCTCGACGAACTGCGCAAGCGCATCGGCGTCAGCATCGGCGTGACCGCCGAGCCTTGGTGCTACGAAGCGACCCGGGACAACATCCGTCACTACGCGCATGGCATCGGCGACGACAACCCGCTCTGGTGCGATCCCGACTACGCCGCCAAGTCCAGCCAAGGCGGGATTGTTGCCCTACCGAGCTTCCTGTTCGCGACCAACCGCATCGTCTCCGGCTATGTCGGCGGATTGCCCGGCGTCCACGCCATGTGGTCGGGCGCCGACTGGACCTGGCACAAGCATGTCAGGCGCAACGACGTCATTTCGACCGAAGCGCATCTGAAGGATATCATCGAACATCAGACGCGCTTTGCCGGCCGGGCGATCCAGCAAATCTATCACGTCGACTTCTTCAACCAGTCGGGCGACCTCGTTGCAGCTGCCGATAGCTGGTGTTTCCGAACCGAGCGCGATCACGCACGCGAACAAGGCACCAAGTACCGCGACGTCAAGGCTCGCCCGCCGCGCCGCTACAGCCAGCAGGAGCTCGCCGACGCCTACAAGCACTACGCCGAGGAGCGGATTCAAGGCTCTCGGCCGCGCTATTGGCAGGATGTCGCTGAAGGCGAAGCTCTCCCTGTCATGATGAAGGGGCCGATGACGGTCACCGGATTCATCGCCTACGCCCAGGGCTGGGGCGGTCTTTATATCCGCGCCAACAAGCTTGCCTGGAAGCAGATCGATGCCCATCGCGGTCTCGGCATCCCGAATCGCTTCGGCATTCCCGATTGTCCGGAGCGCGTGCATTGGGAGGAGGAATTCGCACTCAAGGTCGGAGCGCCGGGTGCCTACGATTACGGCCCGGAGCGCTGCTCCTGGCTGACCCATCAGCTCACCAATTGGATGGGCGACGACGGCTTTCTCCGCCGCGCGACCTGCAAGATCCGCCGACACAATCCTGAAGGCGACATGCTGTTCATCAAGGGCAAGGTGATCCGCAAATTCGTCGAGAACGGCCGTCACCTCGTCGAGATCGAGCAGGAAGCACATAATCAGGATGGCGAACTCTCGGTGCTTGGAACCGGCATCGTTCAGTTGCCGAACCGCGCCTGAGCGAGGTCTCACCCGAACCGGCGCTTCACCCATGTCCGTCCATGATCTCACGCGCGGCGCGATGACCGGCCTGAAGGTCGTCGATCTGTCGCGCGTGTTGGCTGGACCGCTCTGTACCCAGATGCTGGCCGATCATGGCGCCGACGTCGTCAAGATCGAGCCACCTTCGGGTGACGAAACCCGAGGTCTCGGACCGCCTTTCGACGCGGCCGGGCAGGCGGCGTATTTCGGCGCCGTCAACCGCGGCAAGCGCGGAATAGCGCTCGATCTCTCGCGCGAAGAGGGACGCGCGGTGCTCGTCGCGCTCCTGAAAGACGCCGATGTGCTGGTGGAAAACTTCCTGCCGGGCACGATGGAGCGATGGGGACTCGGATATGAGGCGCAACTGCGTCCGCGCTTTCCGCGTCTGGTCTACTGCGCGATCTCGGGCTTCGGGTCCGACGGACCGCTGGGCGGACTGCCCGGCTATGACGCGGTGCTGCAGGCGATGTGCGGATTGATGAGCATCAATGGCACGCAGGAGTCCGGCGCAATGCGTGTCGGCGTACCCATCGTCGACTACGTCACGGGCTACAATGCGCTCGTGGGTGTCCTGCTGGCGCTGGCGGCACGCGAGCGGACCGGAGCCGGTCAGCGCGTCGAAGCAACCTTGTTCGATACCGGACTAAGTCTTCTCGTTCCGCATGCCGCCAACTGGATTTGTTCCGGCGGCGTGCCGCGCCGTCTCGGCAGCGCTCACCCCAACATCGCGCCTTACGACAAATTCGCGGCGGCCGATGGCGAGATATTTCTCGGCATCCTCAACGACGGCCAGTTTCGCCGCTTCTGCCAGAAGGTGGGCCGTAGCGATCTGCTCGACGATCCTCGCTTTCGGACCAACGCCGAACGGCTGCGCAACGTTGCCGCGCTTCGTGTCGAACTGGAGCAGACGCTTGCTGCATTCCAGTCGGAGGAACTGTGTCGCGAGCTGATGCGGGCCGGCGTGCCGGCCGGCGCAGTCAACGACGTGCCACAGGCATTCGCGCAACCGCACGTCGCTCACCGCGGGATGCTGGCGGAAAGTGAAGGCCACCGCGCTCCGGGAATCCCCGTGAAACTCATGCAGACGCCAGGAGGTATCGGACGCCGGCCTCCGCGTTTTGGCGAGCATACCCACGAAATCCTGTCGGAAGCGGGCTTCGATCGAGACGCGATCGACGCGCTGCTCGAAAGCGGCGTCGTCACGCCGCAACGCAAAGAGGGCGCATAGCGAGGCCAAACCAAGAAGACGATCAATAATATTAGTGAGGAGGAAACGAGCATGCTGAAGTCCGTCAAATGGGCCGTGGGACTGCTGACGTTGTTGTGGAGCTGCGCAGCTCTAGCGCAGACCTATCCGGCCAAGCCGGTGCGCATCATCGTCCCCTATCAGGCCGGCCAGGGCACCGACGTCGTGGCGCGCTATTTTGCCGATCACCTGTCGCGAACGACCGGCCAACGCTTCTATGTCGAGAACAAGCCGGGCGCCGGCGGAAATATCGGCGCGGAGCAGGCGGCGCACGCCGATTCAGACGGCTACACCATCTTCATGGGCACCAATGCCACCCAGACCATGAACGAGTTCATGTACGCCTCGCTGGGTTTCTCGCCGGAGAATGATTTCGCGCCGATCATTCTGGTCGGGAAGCTGCCCATGCTGGTCGCCGCCAGCCCGTCTTTCACGGGAAACTCGATCTCCGATCTGGTTGCCGCCGCCAAGGCGAGTCCAGACAAGGTCGACATTGCCTTGCCGAGCACGACGGCCCGCATCGTCTTCGAATTCCTCAAGGAAAAGACCGGCGCTCCCATTTTTCCGGTGCCCTACAAGGGCTCTTCGACGGCGATGACGGACATATTGGGCGGGCAGGTACCGCTCATCGTCGATACGGTGACGGCGCTCCGTGGCCACATCGCGGACGGCAAGCTGAAGGCACTGGGCATCACCGCGCTGAGATCGACCAACCTGATGCCGGGCGTGAAGGCCATCGCCGAACAGGGAGTGACCGATTTCGAGGTGACCGCCTGGAACGCCTTCTATGCACCGCGCAGCACGCCTCAAGCCGTTGTCGATTTCCTGAATGGCGAACTCACGAAAGCGTTGGCGCTGCCCGAAACGAAGAAGCGGTTGTTGGAGCTCGGTTTTGATGCGGCCGGAGGCACGCCAGCCGAGCTGGCCCGATTCGAGAAGCAGGAGCGATTGAAGTGGGGGCCGCTGATCAAGGCGGCGGGCTTGCAAGGCGGCTAGGGTCCGCTTGAGGCGATGATCGGCCTCCCTTCAATCGCCCCGCGGGACCCATAGTCCTTCGTCATGGCTGGAAGGCCGCAAAGCCAGATTACGATTTGCGCTGGCGCACCGAGCCTTCCTGCGCCACCGACGCCACCAGCGTGCCGTCAGGCTTGAAGATCAGGCCGCGAGCCAGTCCGCGGCCGCCCTGCGCGCTCGGCGAATCCTGGGAGTACAGCAGCCATTCGTCGGCACGGAACGGGCGATGAAACCACATGGCGTGGTCGAGGCTTGCGGTCATCATGCGGCGCTCGAACAGCGTGCGGCCGTAACGCGCCATGATGGCATCGAGCAGCGAGAAGTCGGAGGCATAGGCGAGTGCGCACAAGTGCAGCGCGGGATCGTCGGGCAACTTCGCGGCGGTGCGGATCCAGATATTGATCCGGCCTTCCTCGATCTTCTGGCCGAAATAACGGCCTAGCTCGACCGGACGCAGCTCGATGGGCCGGTCCATCTCATAGTAGCGGCGGATGAACTCCGGCATTTCCTTGAACATCGGCTGTTTGGAGACTTCCTCGGCGGTGAGCTTCTCCGGCGGTGGAACATCGGGCATCCGATCCTGATGGTCGAACTCGGTTTCCTCGTCGGTGTGAAAGGACACCATGATGGAGAAGATCGCGTTGCCGTGCTGGATCGCGGTGACGCGCCGGGTCGAATAGCTCTTGCCGTCGCGCAGCCGCTCGACCTGGTAGATGATCGGTATCTGCGGGTCGCCGGGCAGGATGAAATAGCAATGGATCGAATGCGGCAGCCGGCCCTCGACGGTGCGGCAGGCCGCGACCATCGCCTGTCCGATCACCTGGCCGCCGAACACGCGCTGCCAGCTCGTTTTCGGGCTGTTGCCGCGGAACAGATTTACCTCGAGCTGCTCAAGATCGAGGATGGAGAGCAGATCGATCAGGCCTTTGGACATGCGATTGCCTTCTATGGTCGTCCGGAGTACCGGGCACGAACCCCGATCCGGGGGTCCAATATCGGGTTTTCGGGCGGGACGTCAGGTATCGGCGCGGAATGCCGGAACGGCCCCTTGTTTCGAGCCCTGTTTCGCCCAGCTAATATCAGGTAGCAAGTATCGTCTGCGGGCGTAACCGAGTAGGGCATTCATGACGGCACAGCGAAGCATTGTCATTGGCGGCGGGGCATTTGCCGGACTGGCGCTGGCACTGGCCCTGCGCCAGGGGCTGGGACCCGATGTTCCCGTCGTGGTGGCCGATCCCGCGCTTGCCCTGCGGCCGAGCCGCGATCCGCGCGCCAGCGCCATCGTCGCCGCCTGCCGTAAGCTGTTCGAGGCGATCGGCGTATGGGACGCGGTGGCGCCCAACGCCCAGCCGATCCTCGACATGGTCATCACCGACTCGGAAGTTGCCGACGCCACCCGGCCGGTGTTCCTGACGTTCGGTGGCGAGGTCGAGCCGGGCGAGCCGTTCGCCCACATGGTGGAAAACCGCAACCTGATCGATGCGCTGGTCGCGCGCGCGGAGGCCGCCGGCATCGATCTGCGCGCGACCGCTGTCAGCGGTTACGAGACGGGCACCGAAGGCGTCGATGTCACGCTGGCCGATGGCAGCACGATCGCGGCCAGCCTGCTGGTCGCCGCCGACGGCGCGCGCTCGAAATTGCGCGAGCGGGCAGCCATCGCCACCCATGGCTGGGATTACGATCAGTCCGGCATCGTCGTCACCGTCGGCCACGAGCGCGACCACCATGGCCGCGCCGAAGAACATTTCCTGCCGGCCGGGCCGTTCGCGATCCTGCCGCTGAAGGGCAATCGCTCCTCGCTGGTGTGGACGGAGACGCGCAAGGAGGCCGCGCGCGTCACGGCGCTCAGCGAGGAAGAATTCCACGCTGAACTGGAGCGGCGCTTCGGTCTGCATCTCGGCGAGATCAAGGCTCTGGACAAGCCGCGCGCCTTTCCGCTCGGCTATTTCGTGGCGCGCTCCTTCGTTGCCGAGCGCCTTGCGCTGGTCGGCGACGCCGCGCATCTCATCCATCCGATCGCCGGGCAGGGGCTCAACATGGGCCTGAAGGACGTCGCGGCATTGGCCGAGGTGATCGTCGATGCCGCGCGGCTCGGCATGGATGTGGGGAATGCCAGCGTGCTTGAGCGCTACCAGCGCTGGCGTCGTTTCGACACCATGGCGATGGGCGTCGCCACCAACGCGCTGAACTTCATGTTCTCCAACGAGTCGAAATTGCTGCGCGCCGTGCGTGACATCGGACTCGGTCTGGTCGACCGCGCCCCGCCGCTGAAGAGCCTGTTCATCCGCCAGGCCGCCGGCCTCACCGGCGAAGTGCCGCGACTCCTGAAGGGCGAGGCGTTGTAGGAGGCGAGCGGCGAGTGGCGGGCGGGAGAATTCCCACCCGCCATTTTCCGCTCAGTCGATCTTCCGCGCCTCTTCCGGCAGCATGATCGGGATGCCGTCGCGGATGGGATAGGCGAGCTTGGCCGAGCGGGAAATCAGCTCCTGCCTGGCGGCGTCGAACTCCAGCGGCCCCTTGGTCATCGGACAGACCAGGATCTCCAGCAATTTCGGATCGACGCTGGATTCCGACCGCTCGGGCTGCGCATTCATCGTTCGTGATCTCCGGTTTGCGGCTGATCTAGCATACAGCATGCGCCAGCAAAATGCGGTTATTGCGCCACGATCCGCAAAAGCTCGTCGAGCACGGCTCGTTGTTTTTCCGGCGGCAGCGGCTGGTCGGTCAGCGCATAGCCGAAGAAGGCCCAGAACAGGATCTGGGCGCGGGCTCGTGCGACCTCCTCGGCGAGGCCGGCCTCGGTCAGCAGTCCCGCGATATAGTCCAGCCGGCGCCGGTCGACCGCGGCCACCGCGCTGCGCGCCCGTGCGTCGTTGGCGGCCCAGCTCCGCACCGCTTTCTCCAGCTGGTGCTTGCTGCCGAACGTCAGCCTGAGCAGGATCGCAAGCGGGTTCTCGCTGCTGTCGCTCGCTCGCGCGGCCTCCACGCCCGCGATGATCTGCTCGGTTGCGACCTCGCGCCAGCGCTCCAGCACCGCCGCGTGAAAGGCGCCGAGATCGGCGAAGTGCCAGTAGAAGCTGCCGCGCGACACCCCCATGGCCTTGGCCAACGGGTCGGCTTTCAGCGCCGTGAAGCCCCGTTTCGCCAATGTCTTCAGGCCGAAGTCGACCCAATCCTGCGCCGAGAGTTGATCAGCCATGGTCCCCGTTCCGCGATGCAAGCCATACACTACTGTATTGACAAGCGCCAGTAACTTCCTATATCCGTACAGTACTGTATGGAACCTGAGGAGCCTCCGATGCGCGATCTCCTGCTGCAGGGCGCCGGCGTCATCGCCATTCTCGTCAGCATCGCCCATGGCGTGCTCGGCGAGACCTACGTGTTCGCCCGCGCCACCATCGAGCCGCCACGGCTGCGCACCTTGCTGAGGCTGGTCTGGCAGGCCGGCACCATCGCCTGGATCGCCGGCGGCGTGCTGCTGCTCGCCGCGCCCTGGATGGGATCGGAAACGGCACGGCACTGGGTGATCGCGACATCCGCTGTCGTGTTCGGCTTCGCCGCGATCGCCAATGCGCTGGCGACCCGAAAAGTGCATCTCGGCTGGATCGGCATGAGCGCTGCGGTGGCGCTGGCCGTCGCGGGGTACTAAAGCACTTTCGGTTCTGATTGGATCAGAGCCGAAGCTGTAGATTCCTGATATGAAGCGTCTTCTTCAAGCGAACCGGTATCCACTTCGCTCGAAAACGCTCCGGCTCACTGCAGCCCGGGTTCGCCGCTGGTGCGCTTCTTGGCAAGATCCATCTCGGTGACCGCGATCAGGATCTCGGCGCGAGTCTTCAGGTCGGGCGCTTCCAGCATCGCCTGTTTCTCGGCGGGTCCGTAGGGCGACATCATCGCCAGCGCGTTGACCAGCGCTTCGTTGGGGGCGTTCTCGATGCCTTCCCAATCCACTTTCAGATTGTTGGCGTCCAGGAAGTCCGTGAGCACCTCGAGCAGCGCCTGTCGATCGACGGCCTCCTCGCCCTTCCGCGCGACGAAATCGTCGGCAAACGCGAAGAAGTCGACCTTGCACTGTCGGTAGGGCGTGAGCACGGTCAATTCCTCGACGATCCTGAAGCGCGAAACGCCGGTGAGTTCGAGGACGTAGCGGCCGTCGCCGGTCTCGGCGAGCTGGGTGATGCGGCCGACGCAGCCGACGCGGAACAGTTTGGGATTCTTCTCGTCCTGGGAATGCGTGACGTCAGGCTGGATCATGCCGATCAGCCGGCGACCGTCCCGGAAGGCGTCGTCGATCATCGCCAGATAGCGCGGCTCGAAGATGTTGAGCGGCATCTGGCCGCGCGGCAGCAGCAGCGCGCCGGGCAACGGAAACACCGGGATCACTTCCGGCAATTCGCCGGGGCCGCGATATTCGGCATTGATAGGCATGAGCTGTCCCGGCGCTTGCCTCGTTGCGGAATGCGTATCAGGAGAACAGGATCGTCGACAGTCGCTTTCGTCCCTCGACGGTCGCCTCGTCGGCGCCGCCCCATGCCTCGAAGAATTGCACGAGCTGCTTGCGCGCGCCGTCGTCGTTCCATTTGCGGTCGCGCCTGACGATCTCCAGCAGTTGGGATGTCGCCTCCGCACGCTTGCCGGCGGCATTGAGCGCGGTGGCGAGATCGAAACGGGCCTGGTGATCGAGCGGGTTGGCCGCGACCTTCTGCTCGAGTTCGGCGACCGGCCCGAGCGACTGCGCCTGC
>WBZP01004384.1_pt1 | contig 14713 bp, 14 predicted proteins | sample 5204301 | NCBI WGS metagenome assembly WBZP01 (sample SAMN12412401, study PRJNA552823) | activated sludge metagenome | isolation source: activated sludge from nitrification reactor of wastewater treatment plant... | place: USA: Pennsylvania | collected 2017 | reverse complement strand
GAGCGAGCCGGATCTCGCCCACCACACTCGGCTGTCGCGCACGACCGTGCGCCGCGCCCTCGCGCGGCTCGCGTCCGAAGGCATGATCGAGCGCCGCCACGGCAGCGGCACCTACGCGACCCTGCAGGGTACGGTCAAGGCGAAGGCCGCGGCCGCCACCGACGCGGGTGTGCTGCTCAGCGACCTGCGGGCCATGTCCCGCTCGACCACCGCCCGGATACTGCAGCATGCCGTGATCGCAACGCCGCCGCGCATCCTCGCGGCCTGCCCGGAGCTCGGCTCGCGCGTATTGCTGCTGCAGCGTGCGCGCAGCCAGCGTGGCCGGCCCCTTGCAGTCATGAGCCACTACATTCCCGAGCGCCTTGCGCCGCGCTTCTCGAAGGCGCGACTCAAGAACCAGCCAACTACCCTTGTCTTCGAGAAGGCAGGGCTCGTGCCCTCGGTCGCGAGCCAGCAGATCACCGCGATCGCAGCCGATCACGTGCTGTCGCGCGAGCTCGGCATGAACATCGGCGCGCCGGTGCTCGCGATCCACCGTGCCGTGCGCGATTCCAGGGGCGCACTGCTCGAGTACCACGAGGTATTCCACGACCCCGAATCCATCACCTTGCAGATGGAAGTGCAGCGGGACAAGGGCAAGCGGGACCACGTCCGCTGGCGCCCGGTGCGCTGAAGGCTCCCGGCACGAGCGCGGTTCAGGCTGGATCATGACTCCGCCGCCGGAACGCAGGCAATCTCCGGTGCTGCGGGGCGCTTTGCTCGAAGACGCCGCGCAGCGCGCGGCGCGCTATCTCGACTCGCTCGCCACACGGCCGGTCGCACCACCCGCTGCCGCTGTCGCGCGTCTCGATGTGCTCGACACGTCGATGCCAGCGGCGCCCTCGGATGCGGCCGAGGTTCTCGCGCGCCTCGACGATATCGTGAGCCCCGCGACGATGGCGATGGCAGGCCCGCGGTTCTTCGGCTTCGTGATCGGCGGCGCACTGCCGGCGACGGTGGCCGCCAACTGGCTCGCCACCGCGTGGGACCAGAACGCTGCCCTTGCGACCGCCACGCCGGGCGTCTCGCGCGTCGAGACGATCGCTCTCGCGTGGTTGAAGGATGTCCTCGGACTGCCGGCCTCGACGCAAGGCGCGTTCGTCACCGGTGCCACCATGGCGAACTTCACCGCTCTTGCCGCGGCCCGTCACCGGGTACTCCTGCAGGCCGGCTGGCAGGTGGAGGCCGAGGGCCTGTTTGGTGCGCCACCGATCACCGTGATCGTGGGGGAGGAGGCGCATCCCACCCTGATCAAGTCGCTCGGGCTCCTGGGTCTCGGACGCAAGCGCATCCTGCGGGTGCCGGTCGACGGCCAAGGCCGCATGCGCGCGGATCGGCTGCCGCGCATGGCCGGCCCCACGATCCTGTGCCTGCAAGCAGGCAACCTGAACACGGGCGCGTTCGATCCGCTCAGCGATCTGTGCACGGCCGCACACGAAGCCGGCGCATGGTGCCACATCGACGGCGCCTTCGGTCTCTGGGCGCGCGCGTCCGGACGCCTCGCCCCGCTGGCGGCAGGCATCGAGCTCGCGGACTCCTGGGCCACCGACGCCCACAAATGGCTCAATGTGCCTTATGACAGCGGCATGGCGTTCGTGCGCGAACCGGGCGTGCTGCCCGCCGCGATGGCGATCACGGCCGAATACCTGCCCGCGGGCGACGGCGCACGCAATCCGGCGGATTTCACGCCGGAACTGTCGCGCCGGGCACGCGGCATCGAAGTCTGGGCAGCACTCGCCACGCTGGGGCGCAGCGGGCTCGCGGAAATGCTCGATCGCAACTGCCGCGGCGCACGCCGTTTCGCGGCGGGTCTTGCGGCCGCGGGCTACGAAGTCCTGAATGACGTGGTACTCAATCAGGTACTGGTTTCGTTCGGCGCACCCGAAGTGACCGAGCGCGTGGTGGAAGCGGTGCAAGCCGACGGCACCTGCTGGTGCGGGCGTACGGTCTGGCAGGGCCGCACGGCGCTGCGGATCAGTGTGTGCTCCTGGGCAACGACCGACGAAGACGTGGAGATGAGCCTCGCCGCAATCCTGCGTGTCGCAGACCGCGTGACAGCGGGCGTTCGCTGATCGCTGGCGCTACACCGCACCCGGCTCGTGCCAGTTTGCGGCCAGACGCCGCGAAGCCGCCCAGAAGAACGCCCCGCTCACCAGATAAAACCCGGTGGCGATCACGATTGCATAGCGCAGCGCGTCGCTGCCGAAGCGCGGTGCCAGGAAATCCGACAGCGCCCCGACGAACAGCGTGCCCCCGCCGATTCCGATCAGGTTGATCATGAAGAGGAAGAGCGCGGACGCCGTCGCGCGCATCTGGGGCGGGACCAGGTGCTGCAGCGTCGCATAGACCGGCCCGGTCCAGCTGGCATTGAAGGTCATCGGCACGATGAAAAACGCAAACGCCGCAACGACGGATGGCACCAGTACGCCCGCGGCGAGAAACGGCACGATCGCAACCAGCATCACACCCGGCACGAGCGCGTACGCCGCCTTGTGCCGGGCACCGAGCCGGTCAGCCGCCCAGCCGCCGAACCAGATTCCGGCAATGCCGCAGATCATCGTGCCGAGGCCGACGAACCACGCGGTCTGCGCAAGCGTGAGCCCATGGCTCCGGATGAAGAACGACGGCGTCCAGAATAGAAGACCATACCCGACGACCGACGAGCTTGAGGCGCCGAGGGCGAGCAGGAGGAAGGAACGTTTGCGCGCGAGGAGGCGCAGGGCATCGGGAAGTGAGCTGCGGGCAACGGGCGGCGGGCCAGAGGGTGCGTCGAGCGCGCCACGCGCCGGCTCGCGAACCGTGAGGCGAAAAAGCGGTGCGAGCAGCAGGCCACCGACGCCGACCGCGAAAAAAGCGACCCGCCAATCCACCGCGCTCGCGACCAGCCCACCCAGCAGCGTGCCGAGACCGCTGCCGATCGGAACGCCAAAGGAAAACACGGCGAGCGCGCGCGCACGCTGCTGCGGCGGAAAATAGTCGCTGATGAGCGAGAACGCCGGCGCCACCCCTCCTGCTTCGCCGACTCCCACGCCGACCCGGGCGACGAACAGCTGCGCGAACGACTGCGCCTGGCCACAGAGCGCCGTGAAGCCGCTCCAGATGGCGAGTGCGCCCGTCATGATCCAGGTGCGGCTCCCGCGGTCGGCGAGGCGTGCGACCGGAATGCCGAGAAAAGTGTAAAAAAGTGCGAAAGCGGCGCCGCTCATCAGCCCGAGCTGTGTGTCGGAGAGCGCGAGGTCGCGCTTGAGCGGTTCGGCGAGAATGCCGACGATCACCCGATCGATGAAATTGAAGGTATAGACGACGACGAGAATGAAGAGGACCCAGGCGCGGTAGAGCGGGCTCATGGCCCGATGATCGCACGGTAACACCCTCCCGCGCCGCGCTAGAATCCCGCGCTGTGAGGCCTGCTGCATGACGGACACCATCGACATCCGCCGCGCCACGATCAGTGATGCATTCAGACTGGGCGAGATCGGCGCTGCGACATTCACCGATACCTTCGGCCACCTGTATCCGCCGGAGGATCTCGCCGACTTCCTGCGTGGCGCACATGCGCCTGAGGCCTGGAGCCGGCGCCTGCGCGATTCCCATGTCGCCGCATGGCTCGCCGAAGCAGACGACGGCAGCGTGGCGGGCTATGCCTCGGCCGGCCCGTGCAAGCTGCCAGTGCCCGATCTCGAGTCGAATGCCGGTGAACTCTTCCAGCTCTACGTGCACCGCCGCCATCATGGCCGGCAACTCGGCTCGCGCCTCCTCCACACAGCGCTCGCCTGGCTCGAGACACACGGCTTCGATCCGCTGTACGTGGGCGTGTGGAGCGCCAACGATGGAGCTCAGCGACTCTACGGCCGCTTCGGCTTCACGCACTGCGGCGAGTACGAGTTTCCGGTCGGCACACGGCGCGACCGCGAGTTCATACTGCGACGCGCATGAGAGGTCCCAGCGTCACTCCGTTCTACGCGGGAGACATAGGCGTGCGTGGCGCCGCACGCGTGCGCGCCGGCCTGCCATTCATTCCGATGCATTACGGTCAACCCTCGGCGGGTGCGCCGCCGGCGGCGATTGCCGCCGCGCAGCGAGTCCTCGATCGCGATCCGCTCGGTTACACGGAACTCCTCGAACTGCGGGAGAAGATCGTCGCGTATTACGCTGCAACCCACGGTGTCGACGTGCACATCGATCGCGTGCTGCTCACGGCGGGCGCGAGCGCGGCGCTCGTCGCCGCGTACGCCGCCCTGTTTCGGCCGGGCGACCGGGTGGCGATGTTGCGGCCGGGCTATCCCGCGTATCGCAATACCCTCACCGCCCTGCGCCTCGAGCCGGTGGAAATCCACTGCGGGCCCGGGCAGGGATTCCATCCGACATCTGCGCAACTCGAGGCATTGTCGCCGGCGCCGCGGGGTTTCGTCATCGCAAGCCCCGCGAACCCGACCGGCGCCATGCTCGATTCAGCGCAGCTCGGCGCGCTCCTCGCGACCTGCCGCACGCGAGGCATCCGCGTAATCTCGGATGAGATCTATCACGGCATCAGTTTCGGCAAGCGGGCAGTGAGTGCGCTCGAGATCGACTCCAGCGCAATTGTGATCAACAGTTTCTCGAAGCTCTATCGCATGCCGGGCTGGCGGCTCGGATGGATGGTCGTGCCGCGCGACTGGGCGGCGCAGATCCACTCCTATCTCATCAACATGTTCCTGACGCCCTCCACTCTCGCCCAGCACGCCGCGATTGCCGCAATGGACGAGCACGAAGACCTCGAGCGCTGGGTCCGTATCTACGAGCGTAACCGCTCGCGGTTGATCGAGGGGCTCGCAACGCTCGGCATCACGCGCATCGTGCCACCGGACGGCGCCTTCTATCTCTATGCGGATATTGGCCACCTCACGCGAGACAGCATGCAGTTCTGCCTGCGTGCGGTCGACGAGATCGGCGTGGGTCTTGCGCCCGGCATCGATTTCGATCCCGTCGAGGGCCATCGCTTCGTGCGCTTTTCGTTCGCAGTGACCCCCGACGAAATCGAAGACGCGCTCGAGCGCCTGGCGGCCTGGCTGCCGCACTACTCGGAATAGTGGCGCTCAGGCATCGCGCGCTGCCCCATTGCCGCGCTTCTCCCGCGCCGCGAAATGGCTGATCAGGTTGGCGACACCGAGGGCGGCGGGGATCAGGCCGAAGATGGCAACGTCGTGGCCCGCCACCTCGCGCAGCGCGAAATAGAGCACGATGCCGAGGAACAGCCCGGCGAGCCCGCGCTTCAGCGAACCGGTACGTCTTGCGTCCGGATCCGGCTCCGGGTCGGGCGGCAGTTCAATGCCTTTTTCGAGCGCCGTGATCCGCTCGCGATGACGAAGTTCGGCGCGCCTCATTTTTTCGCGATACCCGACGACGATCGCGACGATCGCGACGCTGAACCCCCCCACGATCGCAAAGATCGGCACCAACACGGCGACCATACCTGCATCCATCTCCATGCTCCTTCTCAGGCACCAAACAACATCTTCAGGATCGCCCAGGACGGTCTGAGCGCGGTGCGAATCCCGTCGGCGGCAAACAAGGCGACCGCTGTCACGAGCACGCACTCGATCGCCCGCGTCTCAGTCGTCGAAAGGTTTCCTCGCCACTTCATGCGAATTGATACGCAGCCCTGTTACCGGAGGTTTCATCAACCGGCGATAGAATTCGCTGAAACCGGCATGCCGGCGCGTGCGTATCAATGAGGGAGAAGGTCCGACCCGAATGCCGGCAGACGACGCGATCATCCAGTTGGTCCAGGCCGGCCGCGGGCAGGCGGCCTGCGAGCGCCTGGTCCGGGATTACAGGCGCCGCGTGTTCGGTCTCGCATACGGCATCTTGCGCGACCGCGACGCTGCCGAGGACCTGGCGCAGGAGGTGTTCGTGAAACTCTGGAAAGCGCTGCCCCGCTACGATGGCCGCGCGCAGCTCTCGACCTGGATCTATGCAATCACGCGCAATGCGGCCGTTTCCGCGCTGCGCGCACGGCGACGCCCGCTTTCCCTGTCGGATCCGCTGGTTCAGGTGGAGGCAGAGAATATCGCGGCTCATTCCACCGATGCGACCGACGACGCGACGCTGAGACGCCGCATCGAGGCGCTCCCGGACAAGCAGCGACAGGCAGTGACGCTCTATTACATGGACGAGCGCCCGGTCGATGAGGTCGCGGCCATGATGGGCATACCGGTCAACACCGCGAAAACGCACCTGCATCGTGCCCGCGCAAGCCTCGCAGCCGCGCTCGGCGGCGCCACGAAAGAGGAGACAACATGAACGATAACCGCCTCGACGCGCGAATGCGCGCGCTCTTCGCAGGAATCGACACCTCGACCGAATTCGAGGCCAGGGTCCTGGCGCGTATCGGGACACTGCACGCAGGCCCGGACGCAAACCTGCTGGCCTGTGCCCAGCGCCATCGCGAGGCAACGCGGCGTCGGCTGCGGCAGCAGGCCTGGATGAATGCCACGACGGCTATCGGCATCGGAGCGGCGCTCATCGCGCTCGTCTGGCAGCAAGGCCCGGCTGTCACACACTGGGTGCAGCGGGGGCTCGCCACCACATCCGATTCTGGTGCGCTCGCAGCCGTCACCTTTGCGGCATTGGGCGTCAGCGCGTGGATTGCCCTGCGGCGACTCCTGCCGGCGCCGTAGGCGACTTGCCGTCAGGGCGCTGCGTCGGCGTAATCGAGGATGCGCCGGGCAAGCGCGGCGTAGTCGCCATCGAAGTGGTGCCCGCCCTCGATCTGCACCACCTCGACACCGGGGCGGCGCACGGCAGGGCACGCCGAATCCTTTTCGTCGGCCCCGTAGAGGCACAGCACACGGGCGCCACGCCCCATTGCCGCGATTTCCGGCACCGTGGCCAGGCCATCGCCGCTGCCGCCGGGCATCCAGTCCGACAGGTGAAACTCGAAACTCGCGGTCGTGCTCAGACCGAGGAGGCTCACCGACTGCACGCGTTCGCGCGTGGCCTGCGGCAGCCGGTTGTAAAGGAATGGCATGACGTCTGCACCGAATGAATAGCCGATGAGGAGTACACGGCTTTTCTTCCAGCGCTCGCCATAGGCTTGCACGATGCGGTCGAGATCGCGGGCCGCCTCTTCGGGCGTGCGTGCATGCCAGAAGTATTTCAATGAGCTCAATGCCACCACTGGAATGCCGCGGGTCGCAAGCGCGGCGGCGACATCCTGGTCGAGGCCGGTCCAGCCGCCGTCGCCGGTGTAGAGCACTGCGAAACTCTGCCGTTCCCCCGGTGCGGCAGCATGTGTCGCGGACTCCTTGGCGGGAACTTCGATCAATGGCAGTCCCGCGAGCTGCGGCGGCGAAGGCGGCGGCCGCACCGCGCCGGCGGCGAGTGTGAGCTGTGCCTGCCGGAACTGTGGCAGCCAGTTACGCTCGACGCCGAATCCATGACCCACCTTCGGCAGCGACACGAGCTCGCTGCGCCCCGTCGCAGCGACGAAGCTGCGCGTACCGGCAGGATCGCAGACCTGGTCGGTCTCTCCCTGCAACACGATCCAGTGTGTGCGATTCGATGACGAAGGTCGATAGACGAGACCCTTGGGCTTCGCCTCCGTCCCCTGCAACGTGTACTCGAGCCCGTAGCCGCGGCACGGCTTTCGCACGAGATCGAGGTCGGGGCAAAAACCGAGGCTCATGACTCCGGCCCAGGTTCCGGGCGGCGACTGGATCATCACTGCGTAGGCCAGCGTTGCACCCGAGGAGTAGCCCGCGAGCACCGGGACGTGATATTCGTCGAGCTTCAGCCTCTGCTGCACGGCATGTGAAAGTTCCTCGAAGTCTGCGGCGTAATAACGGCATTCGTCGCCGGGCGCATTGATGGCGGTGCGATAGGTGCGCACATCGATGCCGACGACGATCATGCCCTCCTCCACCATGTGCTTCGCCATGCCGACGACTCCGAGGTGCCAACCACCGTCGCCCGAGATGAAGAGCACGACGCCCGCAGGCTTCGACTCGGGCCGGTAGACGACCACTTTGCCGAATCGGCTCATTGCAAAGCCCTGTTCAGCGGCGGCGGACGCCACGGAGTGCGTGCCGCAGCCCCACACGGCGAGGCATAACCACACCACGAATCGTGATCTCATTTGCTCACCAGCTCCTTCAGGCCGCCAGAGATGAGAGTGGAGACGTCGTAGAGTGCCCGCGCCAACTGCAAGCCGCCCGGCGAGGCGAGATAGCGCGGCTCCCACACGGGCTGGAACTTTTCCTTGTAATGACGCAAACCCTCGAAGTTGTAGAACGACTCGCCGTGGCGGTAGAGGAAGCCGCCCATGCGATGCCATAGCGGCGCCAGTGCGCGCGATTCGAGCCCCGAGAGGGGCGCCATGCCGAGGTTGAACCAGCGGTATCCCAGCGCGCGGCCCCACAACATCAGCTCGATGAGCAGGTAGTCCATCGCGCCCCCGGGCGCATCGCGACCGAAGCGCATCAGGTCAATCGACAATTCCTCGCGCGTCGTGGTCGGCCACAGGTTTGCAAACGCAACGACGCTGCCCTCGAGACGCACGATCGCGATTGCGAAGTGGCGCAGGTAGTCTTCGCTGAACGCACCGACCGAAAATCCCTTCTCGGCGGTGGCCTTTTCTTCCAGCCATGCATCCGAAATCGCGCGCAGGCGCGGCAGCAGCCGTTCGTCGCCCGGAGGTACGACCTCAAAGGTGGCGCCAGCGCGCTCGGCGCGTCGGCGCGTCTGACGCAGTTCGGCGCGTGCGCTGCCGTCGAGGCCGAACTGCGCAAGCGGAATGCGTGCCTCTTCGCCGAGCTTGACGAGCGAGAGACCGAGATCCACGTACAGAGGCAGGCTTGCCGCACCCACCTGATAGAAGACCGTGCGCCCGCCGCGCCGATCGACGAGTTCCCGGAACGCCCAGACGAGATCCTGCTGCTGCGACGCCGCCCCGACCGGGTCGCCGAGCGCGATCCAGCTGTGGCCCGAAACCTGATACATGAGGAACGCGTCGCCGTCGCCGTGAAACAGTACACGTTTGTCACCGGCGAGCACGGCGTTTGCGAGGCTCGCGTCTGCCTGCGCGAGCGCCGCAGCGATGCGCGCGGCGTCGGGCGCCTCCGGCACATGCGGCTCGGCGGGCGCCGGCCGCAGCAGATTCGCCGCCACGAGTCCCGCGAGCACGACGATCACGGCGAGCGAGGCCCGCAGCATCCGCGGTGCATCGCCATGCATCGCGAAGGTCCACCACAGCTCGTTCGAGTAGGGTACGTGGCGGTTGGCGAGAAAGCCGATCCACACCGACAGCACGACGATGATTCCGGTGCTCGCGAGCCAGCCCGGCGTGAAGCGCTGGCTCATGATGGAAGCAGGGCGATAGAAAGCGGCGACCGAGAGCAGCGTGACAGACAGCACGACGGCGAGGTAAGACGCCTCTTCGAAATCGAAACCCTTCAGCAGCGACGCCGCGATGCCCGCGACGAGCAGCCATACGGTCAGATGCCAGGCGGCCCGCAGGCGCCGGAAGAGGCCCCGTGCGAGCACGAGAAGTCCGACCCCGATCACGCTACCCGCAAGATGCGACAGCTCGAGCAGCGGCAGCGGCACCATGCGGCGAATCTCGCGGATGCGGCCGTCGAGCGCCGGTGTCGCCCCCGAGACCAGCAGCACGGCGCCCGCAACGAACACGAGGACGCCGATCAGTTGCGGCGCGATGGGCAACAGGAGCGGCGTGATCCACCCACCCGCCGCACGTCGCATGTGCGCGAGCCGCGCGCGCTGCAGATACAGCTCGTGCAGCAGCAGCGCCGTCGCGGCGAGCGCGAGCGGCGCGAGATAGTAGAGGCCGCGCCACGCGAGCAGCGCACCAAGCAGCTGCGGCGGCGGCACGTGCGGCAGCGCGAGCAGCAGGATCGTCTCGAACACCCCGAGACCGCCTGGAACCTGACTCACCACGCCACCCACGACGGCGATCGCGTAGATGCCGGCGAACGTCGGAAAGTCGATTGCCGCCGCCTGCGGCAGCAGCGCCCAGAGTACCGCTGCCGACGCAGACAGGTCTGCGACACCGACCACGAACTGCGCACCGGCGAGAGGCGCTCCGGGTGGCCGCACCTCCCACGCGCCGATGGCGAGCGGCCGCCGCGCCAGCGACGCCCACGCCACATAGGTTGCGACGAGCCCGAGCAACAGGAGGCCGAACAACTGCGACCAGATGTGGCCGAGGTGCAGCGCCGTCGTGCCCGGCACCGCATAAAGCGCGGCAACTCCGCCGAGCACCCCAAGACCGAGCGCGGTGGTCAACGCGCAGAAGGACGCTATCGTCGCGACGTCGATGGCAGTGAGTCCCTGCGTCGAGTAGATGCGATAGCGCACCGCGGTACCCGTGAAGGCCGCGAGACTCAGGTTGTGGCCGAACGCATACGCAATGAACGACGTCAGCGCGATGCGCGGATACGGCACTGGCTTGCTGACGTAGCGCACGCCGAGCGCGTCATAGAACGTGAGCAGCACATAGCTTGACAGGGTGAGGACCGCGGCGGCCCCCATGGCCGGCGCGGAAATCTTTCGCAGCTCGACCACGATGTCCCGCAGATGGTAATGCTCGAGCGCATGGTGCAGCACTGCGATGACGAGCACGAAAGCGAGCACGGAAACCGCAGGTGCGAGCCATTTGCGCCATACGGCCGACGGGTCGACGGTAGCGTCTTCGGCAGCGGCGCCCGTTGCGGGAGACATGGTCGCTGAGCGTACGGCAAGCCGTGCCGCTGCACCTTAAATTTCTGTAATGACCCGAACCGCCACACCGGCTGGAGTTCCAACGGTATGTGCGGCGAAGGTGTCCGGATGCCGCGTCGGAGGTGTGTCATGTCGAAGCGATCCCTGATCATTCCCGTCGCTGCCGTGGCGCTCGCGCTCGGCGGCTGCGCCACGTCGGGGCACGGCTACGGCGAGACCCGCCACGGGGGCGAGCATGTCGCTTTCGCCTGGACTTCGAGTGGCGCCCACGAGGGCACCATGACGGCGACACTCGCCGACGGCATCGCCTACAGCGGCCCTTACTTCCAGATCACGCGCGATTCGACGGTCGAGCACCTCACGCCACTCTGGTATGGCTGGCGAGGTGCGTGGCGCGGCTGGCCCTACTGGGGTCCTGAACCGGGTCTCGCCTTTGTGACCCACTACACCGGCAAGGTCGTCGCGAACCTGGTCGGACCGAATGACACGCACATGCGCTGCCACTTCCGCTTGAAGCACCCCTCCTCGGAGATGGCCGGTGGCGGTGTCGGCAAGTGCCAGTTCGCAGATGGCGAGACGATCGACGCCCAGTTCCCCGCCGCCTGAGGGCTTCACATGAATGCCATCGCCCGCCTGATCGCGGCTGCCGCTGCAGGCGCCATCGTCGTCTTCGCGTTCTTCACCTTCCTGAAACCCGTACATGTGGCGCCGCCCGCCGAGGATGCGCTCGTGCAGCACGTCGACCTGACGCGCATCGTGTCCTTCACCGACGTTGATTCGAGGACCTTCGACGTCGTGGACGACGCGGGCAAGCATTACAGGATGGAGTTCACCGAAGCCTGTCCGGGCCTCGTGCAGGCGAAAACATTCTCCCTGGTCACCGAGGACTATCGCGACCTCGACCGATTCACCGGCATCGCCGTGAAAGGGCGGATTTGCACGTTCAAGGATTTCTCGCCGCGAGCCCCTTGAGGCCGACATTGGCACCACGTCGGTCTCTTCGGGCATACTGCCCGAAGATGCGCCGCTTTCCGACCGCCAGGTACCTCGTGCTCCTTGCCATCGCCCTGCTCCTCGTGCGGGTAGGTGAGGCGCACCTGCACCTGTGCCTCGACGGGCTGGACCGTGCCGCAGTCATGCATGTCGACGATGCGCCGACACATGATGGCGCACTGACGGCCATTGACGGCCACAACGATCTCGACGTCGACCTGTCCGTTCTGCCCTGGATCAAGAATGCTGCGACCGATGATCTGTCGCTCGCGGCGCCTGGCCTGTTCGCGCTGGAAGCCTTGCTGCTTGCACTGCTCGTGCCGGTGCTGAAGACCGCCGTCCCTCCCACGCGTTTCCTCTTGCCCGCCCTCAGTCCGGCCCGCAGCCTGCGTCCACCGCTGCGCGGACCCCCTCGCTAACCACCTCCCGACGCCTGCAGCCAGTTGATCTGCGCGCGCCTGAAGGTGCGTGCAGCAGGAGGTTTTCCGATGTCTTCGATTCTTGCGCGCGCGTGCATCGCGTGCGCCCTCGTCATTTCCAGCAGCTGGGTCTGTACCCGCGCTGGTGAACTGACGCTCGCCGTTGCGCTCGACGCCGCACTGCGCAACCACCCCGAGTTGCGCGCGAGTGCCTACGAGTTGAACGCCGCACAGGCCCGTGTCGTCCAGGCGGATGTGCGACCGAACCCCGACTTCGCCGTCGAGTTCGAGAACTTTGGTGGCGGCGGTGCAACCCGCAAGGCGGATGCACTCGAGACCACGCTGAGCCTGAGCCAGGTACTGGAGCTCGGTGGCCGACGCACGCTGCGTCGCAACGCCGCCGCTGCGGGTCTCGAGTTCGCCAGCACCGGGCAGCGGGCACGCGAGCTCGATGTACTCGCGGAGGTCGCGACACGGTTCATCGACGTGGTCGCATGCCAGGAGCAGGAGCAACTCGCCGGCGAGTCGGTGCGCCTTGCGCAGGCGACGCTCGATACGATCGACACGCGTGTCGCGGCTGGACGCTCACCGCTCGCCGAACAGAGTCGCGCGCGCATCGCGCTGACGCGCGCGCTCATCGAACAACGGCAGGCTGTCAGCGAGCTGCGGGCCGCGCGCCATGTGCTCGCAGCATCGTGGGGCAGTCCCGAGCCGGACTTCACGACGGCACGGGCCGCGCTTTTCGAGTTGCGCACAGTCGAACCCGTGCAGACGCTGATCGACCGCCTCGACGCATCGCCGGATTTCGTGCGCTTCGCATCGGAGGCTCGCCTGCGCGAGGCCGAACTGCGCCTCGCGCGGGTGCAAGCGCGCCCGAATCTCGCAGTCAGTCTCGGGCTGCGCCGCCTCGAGGAGAGCGGTGACACCGCACTGGTGGCGGGCTTCACGATGCCGCTTGCGATCAGCGACCGGAATCAGGGCGGGATCCGGGAAGCGCAGGTGCGACTCGAACAGGTCAGCGCCCTCGCCGCCGCTGCGCGCATCCGGGCCAATGCAAGCCTGCTCGCCCTGCATCAGCAGGTCAGCGCCGACCGCGCGCGCGTCGAGACGCTGCGCAATGAAGCGCTGCCCCAGGCGCAGCTCGCACTCGAGCAGACCCGCAGCGGGTATGAACGCGGCCGGTTCTCTTTCCTCGAGTTGATCACCGCCCAGGAGGAACTGCTGACGCTGCAGGCCGCAGCGATCGATGCCGCCGCCGACTTTCACCGCCTGCTCGCGCAGATCGAGCGGCTCACGGGCACCAATGCGACGCGCCCGACCTCCACGCCTTGAAACGGGATTTCCATGCGACACACAGCACGCACGGTTCTGGTACTCGCTGCATTCGCACTCGCAGCGTGCAGCAAGACAACGCCCTCCGCGAACGCGCAAGCCGACCACGAACCCGAAGGAGCAATGCCGCCCCGCATTGCCCTGTCATCTGAGCAGATCCGCACTGCGGGGATCGTCATCGCGCAGGCCGGGTCTGCGGTGATCCGGCAAACCCTGCCCGTCTACGGCACCATCGCACCGGACGCCGAACGCGTGCGGGAGGTGGGCGCACGCTTTCCGGGAATCATTCGCAGCGTGCGCTCCAAAGTCGGCGACACAGTACGCGCGGGCGAGACGCTCGCTACCGTCGAAAGCAACGAGAGCCTGCAGACCTATGCCGTCGTTGCTCCGATCGGCGGAGTCGTTACCGTCCGTCAGGCCAATCCGGGCGAACAGACCGGCGACAAGGCGTTGTTCACGGTCGCAGACTTGTCGAAGGTGTGGGCGGAGCTCGCGCTCTTCCCGCGTGACCGGGCGAAAGTGCGCGTGGGACAGACCGTTCGCGTCGCGAGTACCGACGCGGGATTGCACGCCGAAGGCCCGGTCGTTTATGTCGCGCCGTTCGGCAGCAGCAGCAACCAGACGCTGACGGCGCGGGTGCGACTCGAGAATGCAGAGCGACGCTGGGCACCCGGCTTGTATGTGAACGCCGAAGTGACACTCGGCGAAGCGTCCGTGCTCCTTGCAGTGCGCAATGAAGCGCTGCAAAGCCTCGAAGGCCTCCCTGTCGTTTTCGTACAGGGTGACGAGGGGTTCGAACCCCGGCCTGTGCGGATCGGACGCACCGACAGGCAGTGGAGTGAAGTGCTCGAGGGCCTCGAGCGCGGCGCGCACTACGCATCCGCAAACAGCTTCATCCTGAAGGCGGAGCTCGGCAAGGGCGAAGCCGGGCGCGATCACTGAGGGCATCCGGATGATCGACGCTTTGCTGCGTACTTCTCTCGCCCGACGCGGCGTGGTGCTGTTTCTCGTGGCGGTGGCAGCCGGTATCGGCGCATGGAGCTATCAGCGCCTGCCGATCGATGCCGTGCCCGACATCACGAATGTGCAGGTGCAAATCAACACCGCGGCACCGGGGTACTCACCGCTCGAAGTCGAGCAGCGCATCACCTGGCCCGTCGAGGTCGCGATCGCGGGCCTTCCGCATCTGGAGTACACGCGCTCGCTCTCCCGCT
>WBZP01001481.1_pt1 | contig 14713 bp, 17 predicted proteins | sample 5204301 | NCBI WGS metagenome assembly WBZP01 (sample SAMN12412401, study PRJNA552823) | activated sludge metagenome | isolation source: activated sludge from nitrification reactor of wastewater treatment plant... | place: USA: Pennsylvania | collected 2017 | reverse complement strand
GATTGCCGCTGCCGCCGGTCCGCGATGCTTGCCGTGATGGCAGTGGATGAGAATCGTGCCTTGAGTCGTCTCCAGGAGTTTTTTGAGGGCCGCCTGAGCCGACAGCGGCACTCCATCATAACCGATGGGCAGATGCACATAGCGCAGGCCGGTCCGGCCGCGGCGCTCCCAGGGCAGCAAGGATCGGGGGTGGGCGTCCTCGTCGTCGTCATCGGTGCCGGGTTCGGCGGGACGCACCGGCTCCGGTGCGTGGTCCAGGGCCCACTGGAGATAGGCCTCCTCGGCGATCGGCAACGTGGGGAAGAGCATGTCCTTGCCGATGACGTCGACCACCCCGGCCCGATCCAAGGGTTCGTAGAGATCGAGCTTGACCCGGGCCAGGCCCAGCTCGACACCCCGCGCAGCGAGCTCCTCGGCGAGTTCGCGCAAGCCGTCGGCTGCGGTGATGTCCACCTCGACGTTGGCTTCGACGTTGAGGATGAACCAGCGCACCGGTGTGTCCGGATAGGCCTCGTTCTCCTGGGACACGAGGTGCTCGACCCGGTCCCGTAGGTCACCGATGTTGGCGAAGAACAGCGGTGCGTCGTAGCGGTAGAAGATGCAGCCGGGCAGCGTCTCGGCATCCGGATAGTCGTCGACATCGTGCATACCGGCCATGCCGGGCACCCGCCCGAGGACCCCCTCGTGCGGCCGGGCGAGTCGGTGGATGACCTCCAGCAGGCTGATCGCGATGGCGATGAGCACTCCGGTGAGGATGCCGATGAAGACGGTGGCGAGCATGGTCACGAGGGCGATGAAGAACTCCCGCCGGCGGAAGACCCACAACCGCTTGATCTCCGCCGGGGTGACCAGCTTCCCGGCGGCGTAGAACACGACCGCGCCGAGCGCCGCCGCCGGCAGGTTCTCCAGCAACGGGCCGGCGAAGTAGAGCACGGCGACGATGCACAGCCCGGCGACGAGGGAGTAGACCTGGCTGCGCGCCCCCGACGCGATCGCCAGCGCGGTGCGCGAGCCCGACGACGACGACGGGTAACCATTCATCAGGCCGATCGCGACGTGCACTCCGGCCATCGCGACGAGCTCGGAGTTGGGGTCGACCCGCGCAGACTTCTTCGACTCGCCCTCCTCCAGCGGCGAGGGGAAACCGCGGGCGATGAGCATGTTGTCGCTGAACCCGACGACCGCGACCCCGAGCCCGGCGAGCACCAGGGCCTGGAACTCCTCGGCACTGACCGCCGGCAGCTGCGGGATGGGCAGCCCGGTCGGCACCGCGCCCACGATGGCGACGCCCGCGTCCGGCAGGTGCAGCAGCACCGAGCCGAGCGTGGCCAGGGCGACCGCGATGAGCGGCGCAGGCAACTGAGGGGCCAACCAGCGCAGGAACAGGATGATGACGAGTGTCGCGCCGGCGACGGCGAGCGTCGGCAGCTTGGTCTGCCCGACCACTCCGAAGAAGGACACCAGTTGGTCGGTGATCGTCTCGCCGCGCACCTTGGTGCCGGTGACCTTGCCGAGCTGCCCGACGATCATCAACACGGCACCACCGGCGAGATAGCCCACGAGCAGCGGTTGGGACAGCAGTTCGACCACCACGCCTGCCTTGACCAACCGCCCGAGCAGGCACCAGCCCGCCACGACGAGGCACAGCGCGGCCGACAGGGCCATGGCCCGCTGCGGATCTCCGTGCGCCATCGGCGCGATGGCGGCCCCGGCCATAAGGGCGATCGTCGACTCGGGGCCGGAGGACAGCACCCGTGAGCCGCCCATCACGGCATACGCGATGATGGCCGCGAGTGCGGTCCACAACCCGGCGACCGGCTGCACGTTGACGATCGCCGAGTAGGCGAGCACCTGCGGCACCATGTATGCCGCGACGGCCACCCCCGCGACGACGTCTCGGCGCAGGTGCCGACGCGGATAGCGCCGCACGAGGTAGTTGAAGCCGGGCGCCGAGGCCTGCAGCACCTGCAGGGCGAGACTCTCGACCTCCGGGTCGGGGTCGTAGTCCAGTGCCTTGCGGCGACGCAGATAGGCCGGCAGTCCGGAGGCGCGCAAGTCACCGGCCGGGCGCTGCGGCGGCGCGGCGTCACCTGGCACGGAGTCACCCTCCTGACCGGCAGATGTCACGGGCTGTTCACCCCTGGTTCATCGTCGGCAAGATATCAAACCACGTGGCCGCGAGGGCCGCGCCGGCACGAGTGGTCGGCACCCGAGTGGTCGGCAGTCGGTTAGTGCTCGAAGTCCTCCGGCGGCGGGCAGGAGCAGATGAGGTGCCGGTCGCCATAGGCACCGTCGATGCGCCCCACCGGCGGCCAGTACTTCGCGGTGGCATCGACCCCGCGCGGGAAGGCGGCTTCCTGGCGCGAGTAGGTGCGTTCCCAGTCGCCGGCCAACTCCCGGGCGGTGTGCGGTGCGCCGCGCAGCACGCTGGCGGCGGCGTCGACCGTGCCCTTGTGCACCGCCTCGATCTCGTCGCGGATCGCGATCATCGCGTCGCAGAAACGGTCCAGCTCCCGCCGGTCCTCGCTCTCGGTCGGCTCGACCATGAGCGTGCCGGCCACCGGGAAGGACATCGTCGGGGCATGGAAGCCGTAGTCGATGAGTCGCTTGGCGACGTCGTCGACAGTCACGCCGGTGTCTCGGGTAATGGCCCGCAGGTCGAGGATGCACTCGTGGGCGACCAGCCCGCCCGCACCGGAGTAGAGCACCGGGTAGTGCTCACGCAGCCGGGCCGCGACGTAGTTGGCGTTGAGCACCGCGACCTGGGTGGCGCGGGTCAACCCGGCCCCGCCCATGAGCCGCACATACGCCCAGGAGATCGGCAGGATGCCGGCCGACCCATAGGGTGCCGCGGCCACCGGGCCGACTCCGGTCGCTGGGCCGGCAGCGGGGTCGAGCGGGTGATTGGGCAGGTATGCCGCGAGGTGCGCGCGGACCGCGACCGGCCCCACCCCGGGGCCGCCGCCACCGTGCGGGATGCAGAACGTCTTGTGCAGGTTGAGGTGGCTCACGTCGGCGCCGAAGCGGCCCGGCTGGGCGAGCCCGACGAGGGCGTTGAGGTTGGCGCCGTCGACGTAGACCTGACCACCGGCGTCGTGCACGAGCGCGCACAGCTCGGTGATGGTGTCCTCGTACACCCCGTGCGTCGAGGGGTAGGTGACCATGATCGCGGCGAGCTGCGCGGCATACTGGCTGATCTTGGCCCGCAGGTCGGCCAGGTCGACGCTGCCATCGGCGGCGGTCTTCACGACGACGACCTGCAGCCCGGCCATGACGGCCGACGCGGCGTTGGTGCCGTGGGCGCTGGCCGGGATGAGGCAGATCCGCCGGTGGCCCTCGCCGCGGGCCTCGTGGTAGGCGTGGATGGCCAGCAGCCCGGCGAACTCACCCTGGCTGCCGGCGTTGGGCTGCAACGAGATCGCGTCGTAGCCGGTGATCTCGACGAGCCACGCGGACAGTTGCCGGACCAGCTCGCGGCTGCCCTCGGTGTGCTCGGCGGGCGCGAAGGGGTGCAATTCGGCGAACTCGGGCCACGTGATGGCCTGCATCTCGGTGGTCGCGTTGAGCTTCATCGTGCACGAGCCGAGCGGGATCATCCCCCGGTCGAGGGCGAAGTCCCGGTCGGCGAGGCGGCGCAGATAGCGCAGCATCGCGGTCTCGCTGCGATGGTCGTGGAAGACCGGGTGGGTCAGGTATGCCGTGTCGCGGGTCAGCGCTGCCGGCCACCCGGCGCCGGCAGCGCTCTCACCGGCATCGCCGTCGGCGGCGGAGCTCACGGTGTCGGCCGGGGCCGGTACGCCGAGGCCGGCGCACAACGCGGTGAGGTCGGCCGTGGTGGTCGTCTCGTCGAGGCTCACCTGGATCGTCGTGTCGTCGACCACCCAGACGAGCATCCCCTGCGCGCGGCAGGCGGCCGCGGCGGCCGCCGCATCGGGCACCCGCACCCGGATGGTGTCGAAGAAGACCCCGGTGGGCACGTCGAGCCCGCCCGCGCGCAGCGCGGCCGCCAGCGTGGCGGCCCGGCCGTGCACGTCACGAGCGATCGCCGCCAGCCCCTCGGGGCCGTGCCACACGGCATACATGCTGGCCATGACCGCGAGCAGCACTTGGGCGGTGCAGATGTTCGAGGTGGCCTTCTCGCGCCGGATGTGCTGCTCGCGGGTCTGCAGCGCCAGCCGGTATGCCGGTGCGCCAGCCGTGTCGACGGACACCCCGACCAGCCGGCCCGGCATCGAACGCTCCAGGCCGGCGCGCACCGACATGAAGCCGGCGTGCGGGCCGCCGAACCCCATCGGCACCCCGAAGCGCTGGGCCGAGCCGACCGCGATGTCGGCGCCCCACTCCCCCGGCGGGGTGCGCAGGGTGAGCGCCAACAGGTCGGTCGCCGCCGTGACGAGAGCACCGGCAGCGTGCACGGCCGCCGCGAGGACCGCCCAGTCGCGGATCTCGCCGTCGGCGCACGGGTCCTGCACGAGCACTCCGAAGACCGCCCGCCCGCCGGCCGCCGCCGCCAGACCGTCGGCATCGCGCACGTCGGCGAGGTCGGCGACGACGACCCCCAGCCCCAGTGGCCGGGCCCGGGTCTGCACGACCGCGAGGGTCTGCGGGAACACCTGGGTGTCGACGAGCAACACCGCGTCGGCGGCGACCTTCGTCGAGCGGCGCATGAGGGTCATCGCCTCGGCTGCCGCGGTGCCCTCATCGAGCAGCGACGACCCGGCGATCGGCAGGCCGGTGAGATCGCCGATCATTGTCTGGAAGTTGAGCAGTGCCTCCAGGCGCCCCTGCGAGATCTCCGGTTGATACGGCGTGTATGCCGTGTACCAGGCCGGGTTCTCCAGGACGTTGCGCAGCACCACGGGTGGCGTGACCGTGCCGTAGTAGCCCAGGCCGATCATCGAGCGGGCCACGGTGTTGCGGGCGGCCAGTGCTCGCAGCTCGGCCAGCACCGCCGACTCGCTCGCCGCGGCCTGCACCTCGAGGGCCTGCGTGCTACGGATGAGACCCGGCACGGCCGCTTCGGCGAGGGCCTCGAGCGAGTCGAAGCCACCATCACCGACGAGCGCGAGCATCGGCGCCAGGTCGCCGTCGCGGGGGCCGATGTGGCGCCCGACGAAGGGGGCCAGGGAGTGGGTGGGGGCGGGCGAGGGCGACTGCGACGGCATACAGGCTCCAACCATGCGAGGACCAGGTGATGCGAGGTGACGACGCCCCCTCTGTCGGACCCGCCGCGGCGTGCCTCCCAGAGTTGCCTGCCCGCGTGGTCCTGGCGCCTGAGAGGTTCCGGGGTGGTTGCCCCTTCGGCGCCTCGCAGCCACTGGCTCGAGGACTCTCCCACGCGGGGTGAACGGCAGCGCCGATTCTAGACCGGGCCCACGCTGCGGACGGGCACGACATGACGACGGGCGGGTATGCCGCCCCTGGCGCGGCCTACCCGCCCGTCGCTGCTCTGTGGGCTGGGGTCAGAAGAGTCGGGTCAGGAGATCCGGCGGGCGGCGCGGCGGGCAGACAGCTCGTCGCCGGGGTGCTCGGCGCGGGCGTCCTCGTCGGCACGCTCCGTCGGCAGCTCGGCCAGCGACCCCTCGACCTCGCGCCACACCTTGCCGATGGCGATGCCGAAGACACCCTGGCCACCTTGCAGCAGGTCGATGACCTCCTCGGTGGAGGTGCACTCGTAGACCGAGGCGCCATCGCTCATCAGGGTGATCTGAGCCAGGTCGTCGACGCCCCGCTCCCGCAGCACGGCGATCGCGGTGCGGATCTGCTGCAGCGATACACCGGTGTCGAGCAGTCGCTTGACGACCTTGAGCACGAGGATGTCGCGGAACCCGTAGAGCCGCTGCGTGCCGGAACCACCGGCCGTGCGGATCGACGGTTCGACCAGTCCGGTGCGCGCCCAGTAGTCCAGCTGCCGGTAGGTGATCCCCGCGGCCCGACACGCGGTGGGCCCGCGGTAGCCCTCGTCCTCGCGCAGCTCCGGCAGGTCGTCGGTGAACAGAAGCCCTTGCGCCGCCTGCACCGTCGCGGGATGGGGCCGGTTCGTCGGCTCGCTGCTCGGGCTCACGGTTCCTCCTGTGGCGGTGCGGCTGGTCGACGGCCCTTTCCGCAGGTCAGCCGAGGCGTACAGTGCGGCGGGTGTAGTTACAGCCGTGGTGTTCTTCGACGGTAGAGGGCGCGACGGTCAGCGTCAATCACCGGTTCACCTTTATTCCGTCGTGTCGCACGAGTCACTCTCGTCACATCAACCTCTAGTCAAGCTATAGAGTTGGGCAGGTCAGGACCTGAGCTCGACGTCGGCATGACTGCGGTCGAGTGCCGGTCACGCCCCTGGTGACGGTGCAGGGCCCTCGAAGTCTTCCGGCGACACCTGGTCGAGGAACTCCCGGAACCGCTCCACCTCGTCGTCCTCCTCCGGTGCCATGGTGATCCCCGCGGCGGCGAAGACCTCCTCGGCGACGACGATGGGGGCCCCGGCCCGCAGGGCCAGGGCGATGCCGTCGGAGGGGCGGGCGGACACCTCGGTGACCCCTCGCCCGGCGCGCTCCAACGCGGTGCCCGCGCCGGCTACCCGCCCGATCTCCAGCGTCGCGTAGAAGACTCGATCGCGCAGTTCGTCGACCCGCACCCGCAACAGCGACTGCCCAAGTGCCGTCACGACGTCCTTGAGCAGGTCGTGGGTGAGCGGGCGTGGTGGCACGACGCCCTGCTGGGCGTAGGCGATCGCGGTGGCCTCCGCCGCGCCGATCCAGATCGGTAGGTAGCGGTCTCCCGAGCGCTCCCGCAACAACACGATCGGTTGATTGGTGGGCATCTCCACTCGGACGCCGAGCACGTCGACTTCGATCACATCGCCACGCTACCGTCAGCCGCGGCGCAGCTCGGCCTTGACCAGGGCGGTGTGCAAGGCGAGGCAGTGACGCAGCACGTCCGGTGTGGGGTCCGGTGACCCGGCTCGGGCGGTGAGCGGCGTGACGATCTGCTGGACCAGACCCACCTCCCGCTCCGCCGCGGTGCGGAACTGGCGCAGGTGCCGGGCCTCCACCCCGTATGCCGCGAGCGCGGCCGCCGCGCTCGCCACCGTGAGCGCCGTCCGGTCGTAGTGACCGGAGGCGTCGGGGCGCAACAGGCCGTAGGTGCGCAGCGAGGCCAACAGCTCGGGAGCCAGCCCGGCGGCTCCGGCCAGTTCGCTCTCGGTGAGCCGCAGGGCGTCGGTGGCGACGAGTTCGGCGGCGCTCGGCAGGTCGGGGTCCGGTGCTGGCGGCGGCACGATCGGGCGGGCATCCCCGCCCGTGCCCCCGCCCTGGCCGGGTGACCCGTCGGAGCCCGGGGTGAGGCCGCGTTCGAGAGCGTCGAGAGCCTCGGCGATGACCTTCAGCGGCCAGAAGCGGTCCCGTTGGGCCGTGAGGATGTAGCAGAGTCGCTCGATGTCGCCCGCGGCATACAGGCGATATCCGGAAGGGGCCCGCTCGGGAGCCAGCAACCCCTCGGCCTCGAGGAAGCGGATCTTGGAGATTGTCAGGTCGGGGAACTCCGGCTGCAGCTGCTGCAGCACCGCACCGATGGTGGCACCACGACGGCGGGCGGACACACGGACTCCCGAGTCGGCTGGGCTGGGCCGGTCAGCCGGTGTAGTAGACGAAACGGTACTTGCCGATCTGCACCTCGTCGCCGTTGCGCAACGTCGCAGCGTCGACGGAGCGGCGGTTGACGTAGGTGCCGTTGAGCGATCCGACGTCCTTGACGTCGTAGCCGGCTGGGGTGCGCACGAAGATCGCGTGCCGACGGGACACGGTGACGTCGTCGAGGAAGATGTCGCTGTCCGGGTGGCGACCGGAACTCACCTGCGCGTCGTCGAGCAGGAAGCGGGCGCCGTTGTTCGGGCCACGCATGACGACGAGCAGCGCCGTGCCGGGGCGCAGCGCCTCGATGGTCGCCTCGTCCTCGGTCGTGAGGCCGTGCTCGCTCTCGACGGCATCGAGATCGGCGGGCGAGCCGACCCCGCGCAACCGCATCGTCGTCGGTTCGCCGGAGCGTGGCACGGGGGCCCGTTGGGTCAGGCCGGAGTCGAGGGGATCGTCCTCGGCGGGTCGGGTGGGGGCCATCGTGTCTCTTCCGGTTGGGTCGCAGGGGCCGGCTGGGTGGTCCCCCGATGTGCCCTCGCCTGCCTCGCGGATCGAGCCGCGAGACGCCTGGGCACCGTCCGGGCAGGATACGCCAACGACCGCACCGGAGTGAATCCCGTCCGGCGCGATCGGTCCGCTCTCAGCTGTGCTCGGCGTCAGCCGATGCTCTCGGCGTATGCCGCGGCGTCCATGAGCCCGGCCAGCTCGCCGGCGTCGCTGAGGCGCACTTCGTAGATCCAGCCCTCGCCGTAGGGGTCGCTGTTGATGAGCTCGGGTGACCCGTCGAGGGCATCGTTGACGGCCGTGATCTCGCCGGAGACCGGAGCGTAGATGTCGCTCACCGACTTCGTGGACTCGACCTCACCGCAGCTGTCACCGGCGGCGACGGTGTCGCCCACGGTGGGCATCGAGACGTAGACGACGTCGCCGAGGGCGTTCTGGGCGTACGCGGTGATGCCCACCCGGACGGTGCTGTCGCTGCCCTCGCGGATCCATTCGTGGTCGCTGGTGTAGCGCAGGTCGTCGGGGTAGTCCAGCTCGCTCATGTGGTCCTCCACTGCGTCAGGGCCGGGATGGCGCCGGGGTCGGCTCGGCCGCCGGCTGAGCGTAACGAGCTGTCTTGGGGGTGTGCAACGCGTCGATGTTCACGCGGGGTAGTTGTTCCACGGTGGCGGTGCCGCCGGCCCGGGAGACCGTGTTGACGATGCCTCCGGGGATGTTCATCGCCGAGCCGAGGGTCTGGGCGTCACCGATCGCGAGGATGACGAACGGCCGCGGCAGGGTCTGCCCGTCGAGGGTGACCGAGCTGCCGGCATCGCTGAACGCGGATTCGGCGACGACCCGCACCGCCCCGACCTGGATGACCTCCGCCCCGGCGTCGCGAAGCTCCTGCAGCACGTCGAGCAGCAATGGTGCCTTGACCCCGCTGTTCGGGTCGGCGATCGTCAGCTTGATGCCGGGGCCCTGGACCGGCACGGTGCCGGCCAGGACGGAGAGCTGGTCCAGGCGTCGTTGGGCCTGGGCCACGGCGGCCGCGGTGGTGTTGGCGCCCGAATTGAGCGTCTCGCGTTGGCTCTCCAGCTCGCGCACCTGCTGGTCGAGCCGGGCCGCCCGTTGGTTGACGTCGTCGAGCACCCGGACCAATTCGTCCTGGCGCAGGTTGGCCAGACCGGAGACCGAGTTCTGCCGGATCTGGGTGGCGATGGCGAAGCCCAGCACGAGGGTGAGGACGGCCGCGAGGAGGTTGGCCCGGGTGAATCGCGGCGCCCCCATCCGACGCAGCCGTCGCCAGGTCACCTCGCGGGGCTCCTCGAGGGCGTCATGCCGGGGGGCCGGTGCGGTGTCCGGCACGTCAGGCCTTGAACAGGTGCCGGCGGATCGCGGCGACGTTGGAGAAGATCCGGATGCCCAGCACGACGACGACGCCGGTGGACAGTTGCGAGCCGACCCCGAGCTGGTCACCGAGGTAGACGATGAACGCCGCGACGAGGACGTTGGACAGGAAGGACACAACGAATACCTTGTCGGAGAAGATGCCGTCCAGGACTGCCCGGACCCCGCCGAAGACGGCGTCGAGGGCCGCGATGACGGCGATCGGCAGGTAGGGCTGCAGCCACAACGGCACGGTGGGGTGCAGCAACAGGCCGAGGATCACGCCGATGAGCAGACCGATGGCCGGGATCATCGTGGGGTCGCTTTCGAGGTCGTGGGGCCCGGTCGAGTGGTCCGGGTCTTGGTCGGGGTGGACGTCGGGGTGCTCGACGTGGTCGTGGCGGGGGCCGGGGTCGGTTGTGAGGAGGGTATGCCGCTGGGTCGCGGCTGCGCGTAACGCAGCTCCGCGGTGGAGCCAGGCGGGCAGGTCAGGGAGGTCGACGTCGCCATCCGGACGGTGATGCCGAAGTTGTCGTCGAGGGCCTTGAGATAGCTACCCGCCGGGGAGTTGCCGAAGCCGCTGGTCACCGAACTCGGGTCACCGATCGCGGTGATGACGTACGGGCGGGCCAGCGCCCGGAAGTCCACGAGGATCGCCTCTCCAGCGAACCGGATCGCCGATCGGGCGGTGAGTCGTTGCCCGTTCACCGAGATTGCTTCGGCCCCTGCCGCCCAGAGCCCGTTGACGACGATCTGCAGGTCGGCGGCGCTGACGCGGTTCTTGCCGAAGCCGGAGCCGCCCCGCGGTTGGGCTCCGGCATCGGCATCCGCGGGGGCCGCGTCGTCGAGGGTAATGACGACCCCCGGGCCGGTCACGGCCAGCGTGCCGGCGGCCAGCTGCAGTCTCGTGACCTCGGCCAGCAACCCGCCCTGGCCGGACTGGCCTAGAGCCGCTGCCTGCGCCGCATCGAGCTGGGCCTGCAGCAGTGCGACCTGGGCCGCCTGAGCGTCACCGTGCTCCTGTTGGGCCGTGACCCGGTCGATGAGCTCCGTGCGGGCCCGGGTGACCACGCTGCTGGTGGACCGCACGTTGGTCCAGGCCATGGCGAACAGCAGCCCCATGGCCAGGGCGACCGACACGGTCGCAACGCTCGAGTGGGGCCGGCGACGCGGGATGCCGGGCGTGGGGCGCCGGGCCGCGGCTGCGGCGTAGCTGGGCTCCAGACCACCGTCGAGGAAGTCGGTGAGCAGCGACATCGAATACCGTCGCGGCGGCGCTGGTGGGGTCGCAGAGTTCGGCGCTACGGCCTGTGCGGGGGCGGCGCGTGGGGTCGGTGCCGTGGCGTGGCTGTCGCTCATCGTGGCCGCCGTCCGGCGCGCAGCAGCGGGGCGGCCTGCGCGGCATACAGGATGGCGGCGATCCAATAGAGCGCGATACCCCACCACGCGAACGCCCACCCGATCGGCGGCAGCCAGGTCACCGACTCGCCGAGCAACAGGACCGGGAACGCGTAGAGCAGGTTGAAGGTGGCGGCCTTCCCCACAAAGTGCACCGGCAGCCCGATGATCCCGACCCGCTTCAGGGCGAGCATGAGCGCCGCCATGAGCACCTCACGACCCAACAGCAGCCACACCACCCACCACGGGATGACCTCGCGCCAGGCCAGGCCCACCACGGTGGCCGCGATGTAGAGCCGGTCGGCGATGGGGTCGAGCAACTGCCCGAGGCGCGACTCCATGGCGAACGCGCGGGCGATCTTGCCGTCCAGGTAGTCCGTGACCGCAGCGGCCACGAGCACAGTGAGCGCCCACCCGTCGGCACCACGCAGCAGCAGCCATAGGAACACCGGCACCCCGACCAGGCGCAACGCCGACAACGCGTTCGGGATCGTGAGGATGCGCTCGCTCGGCTCGGCGGCCTCCGGCCCGGTCGGGCGACGCGGGGCGGCCCCGGGCTCGCGGTCCGTCTCGCGCGGCTGCACCGGATCAGCCTAACCGCCGTAACGAATCCCGGCCGATCACGATGGAAGCGCTGTCGAGGTGTCGCCCGAACCACGAGCGGGTGACACCTCGATCCATACGCACACCGGAGGGGACCGCTCAGATGATCACCGTGACTCTCAACAAGGCAGTCGTTGCCGCCGCCGCCGCAGGCGGCCTGCTCATGACGGGCATCGCGGTCGCTGCGGCGTCGCCCGACTCGTCACCGGACACCATCGCCGTGGTCAGCGATGCGGCGGTGTCGAGCACCGCCAGCGCGACCGGCACCCCGCACACGGACGCCGACGACGCTGCCGACGCAGCCGATGACGCGGACGACGCCGACTCGGACGCGACGGGCACGCACACCGCCAACCCGGCCAGCACCCTCAAGGGTGACAACGGCTGGATCCACTCCGAGGGCCGCAACTCCGTCGGCGCGTCCCGGCGTGACGGCCTGCCCAAGCCCACCTCGAGCAAGACCCACGACAGCGACGAGTCCGCCACCGACGACGACAGCAGCGACAGCGGCCGACCGTCGACCTCGAAGCCGGAGCGCACCTCCCCCCGCCAGGGCAAGGGCCACTGACACACACAGTCCGTATGCCGCAGGGCCACCTCGCAACGATGCGGGGTGGCCCAGCCGCTTCTTCCCCGCGACGACCGACTCCGCGCCGTCGAGCCCGCGCGGCATGGGAGTGTCGACCTCACCCTCAAACAGGCATGGTCACCGCCACCCAGCGAGAGAATGGCCCAGGCGCCGCCGCAGGTCACGATCTGCGGGCTGGGCGTCGTGTGGGTGGTGATCGGAACACGGGGTGTGGTGGATGGGCTGGCAGGTTCAAGGCGGCATACCTGGCGCGGCGGTTGCCTGTGCGACTGCCCTGAGACACGCTCCCCAACGAACCTACGGGTGGCGGAACGGCGACGCACCGGATGACCCCAATGACCCCGAGTGGGCGACATTCGATGAGTGGCTGGCCGAGGGCCGGCGGCTCGACGTCGAAGTGGCCGCGATGGCCACCGCCGACGAGGAGCTTGAGACCTTCCGCATGGCCGGCGAGTGGGAGAACCCGGAGCCCGAGACGCTCATCCCCTACCGGCAGGCGTGCGACGCTCTGGCCCAGTTCCTGGTGACCGGGATGCGGCCGACGAACGTCGCCTGGGAGGACCTATGAGGTCTATCTGACAAGGGCGCGAAGAAAGAGCGCCCGCTTCATTCATTCATTCATTCAGTTCAGGCCAGGCGTCATGTCAACCCAAGTGCTCGAAAGTCTTCTCGGCCGGCCGCCAGCACATCCATTCGCCGGGCTGATCGAGTTCGGGTCTCCCCCGAAACTTGAGCAACGCTAACCTCGAGCAAGACCCACGACAGCGACGAGTCCGCCACCGACGACGACAGCAGCCACAGCGGCCGTCCGTCGACCTCGAAGCCGGAGCGCACCTCCCCCCGCCAGGGCAAGGGCCACTGACACACGCAGTCCGTATGCCGCTGGGCCACCTCGCAACGATGCGGGGTGGCCCAGCGGCTTCTTCCCCGCGACGACCGACTAAGCGCGCCCGCCGAAGGCACCTGGGCCGAGAGCCCGGGGCCGAGCGAATCTGAGGCGTGGGAGCGCCCGTGACAGCGCGTGCGGTCGGGTTCCAACACCACCTGCGGCGCTCTCATCGGCGCTTTCTCGCCGCGAAAGGTCGGTTCGACAGAAGTCTCGAAGGGTTCATGCGCGCATAGTTTGGGCCTTGAGACGCTATACAACGACCTGTCAGGGACCAACCGTGAGGAAGTAATGTAGATGTCACCAGAGAAGAATTACCCAATCATTGACGCCCGGATTGGCCGCTTAGCAACCCGAAGGGGGCGTGACCTCTGTAGCGGCTACTCCAAGTACGGACGCGAACGTCCTCCGAATTCACGGACTGGTGCTAATCGAAGTGCTAGGGGGCATCAGACACCACACCGATTGTCCAGGTGGTGGGGTTGGGCACGGCGGGTAGGGAGGGCGCGGCTCCGGGGGCGGCCACGTCCTCGGAGGCAGCGATGGTTGAGTAGAACGCCGACCGCTACCAGTAGCGGTAGCAGTAGCGGCACCCTTCGAAGGTTCGGAAGTCGCCGTCGGATGCCTCGTTGTCGTCTGAGGGGCGGTGACCACCGACGATTGTCCCGGACTTACGCGCGGGGACTCGACTCCACACGACGCTAATACTCCCACCGCCAGAAGGCCAGTCAACGCAACGAGCGAGTTGCCGCGTAGCTGCGTCAAAGTGTTCACCACTCCGCCTGCCCCGCGCAGTGTCTTCCGTACTTCCGTTCAGCCAGCCTGCGCCACTTCTCGAATTCTGGTGTCGAGTCCATCAACGGAGGACTGCCGGGCTCCCCACGATCAGTTGTCGCATATACCAACTCCGGATGTATGGAAAGAGCAGTTGAAACGTTTGGCAAAGGCGGTTCCACTCGATAAAGAATGCATAGTCAGTCATCGTTCGGTTCAAATCTGAGTTTGAGTAGATTGCCTGAAACGTCGGTTATAGCGAGATCTGCGTCGGAACGTTCGACGAACCTCCAACGGCGCTGATCGGCAATCGTACGGATAAGACTCTCGAGTCTCTCCCGCGTGCCGAGATAGAATTCCCGATATGTGGTTCCTGCCTCGTCATTGTTTGAGCGAGAACTGCCTCGATAGACGCCGTCGGCGTCCGTTGATCGATAGCAATCGATCCATTCAGTATTGCCAAGCGATAGGTTATTCTCGATCCGAGCCAATGATGCCGCCTCGCAACGCAGTTCGTCGTCGAACTCGGCACTCGCCACGAGAAGGGGGTACCCAGGGTTGTTCAGGGCGAAGTCATCGACAAGTACCACCAACCCGTGTCGACTCGCGTCCACGAACGGGCGCACCTGATCCACGGACCAACCGCTATACTGATGGTCGGATATCACGGTCACGTCCGCCCGAAATCCTTCGGGAGTTTCCGCTGTAGCTATCTTGACTACTGATTCCCAGCCATCAGAACTGAAGTCAGTTCTGATGAAAGGAACGCCCTCAGTTTCAAGAAGGGCACGAGGACCCGCATCCTTGCTCATCGTCGCTCTCCGAGACTTTCCAAGCCCTGCCGGGCAAGATTCTTTGCCTCTCCTGACATGGATGTGGTGGCTACCGGGTGTGGTATGGGAGGGCGGGTTGTTGGGGGCCGCAGGCGAGCAGGATGAGGGCGAGGGCGGCGTTGGCGGTGTGGAAGCC
>WBZP01000447.1_pt1 | contig 14713 bp, 14 predicted proteins | sample 5204301 | NCBI WGS metagenome assembly WBZP01 (sample SAMN12412401, study PRJNA552823) | activated sludge metagenome | isolation source: activated sludge from nitrification reactor of wastewater treatment plant... | place: USA: Pennsylvania | collected 2017 | reverse complement strand
GGTGAGGGACTGCAGCACGCCGACGGCCATTCACTGCTGCTGGCATCGACGAATCCCGCTGTGGTGGCTTACGATCCGGCGTTCGCCTACGAGATCGCCTACATCATCGAGGACGGCCTGCGCCGGATGTACGGCCAGGATCCGGAGAACGTCTACTACTACATGACGATCTACAACGAGCCGTATGCGCAGCCGGCCGAACCGGAGAACTTCGACCCCGAGGGACTGCTGCGCGGCATCTACCGCTACCGCAAGGCGCCCGAATCCCGCTCCAACGTCGCGCAGATCCTGACGTCGGGCGTGGCGATGCCCGAAGCGCTCCGGGCCGCGGACCTGCTCGCCGCCGACTGGGACGTCGCCGCCGATGTGTGGTCGGTGACCAGCTGGGGCGAACTCAACCGCGACGGCATCGGCGTGGAGAAGGAGCTGCTGCGCCATCCCGAGCGGGCCGGATCGGGTCCCGACGCTCCTCAGGCCTACGTCACCAAGGCGCTGCGCGACGCCGGCGGTCCGGCGGTGGCGGTCAGCGACTGGATGCGCGCCGTGCCCGAGCTGATCCGGCCCTGGGTGCCCAACACCTACGTCACGCTGGGCGCCGACGGGTTCGGCTTCTCCGACACCCGCCCGGCCGCGCGGCGCTACTTCAACGTCGACGCCGAGTCGGTGGTCGTCGCGGTGCTCGAGGCGCTGGCCCGCGACGGGGAGATCGACCCGTCGGTCGCCGTGGCCGCGGCCAAGCAGTACCAGATCGACGACGTGCTGGCCGCCGGCGTCTCCTACAAGGACACCGGCAGCGCCTGACTCCCGACCCACGCCCAGAGTCACCTTGTTGAACGCGTTTCGCGAGTAGGCACGCAATCAAGGTGACTCTCGGCGAAACTTCTGGTTGGAGGTTTCCGCCAATCAACCGGCGTACCGTTTAGGGGTGCCTGACAATCCGTTCGTGTCGCCGCGGCCCCCGCTGGCCCTGCTGGCGAACGTGCCCGACTCGTTGCGGCGGCGGGTCAAGCAGTACAGCGGGCGGCTGTCCACCGATGCGGTCCAGGCCATGCAGGAGCGGTTGCCGTTCTTCGCCCAGTTGGAGGCGTCCCAGCGGGCCAGCGTGCAACTGGTCGTCCAGACCGCGGTGGTGAACTTCGCCGAGTGGCTGCAGGATCCCGAGAGCAACGTCGGCTACACCGCCGAGGCGTTCGCACTGGTGCCGCAGGACCTCACGCGCCGGATCGCCCTGCGCCAGACCGTGGACATGGTGCGGGTGTCGATGGAGTTCTTCGAAGAGGTGGTGCCGATGCTGGCCCGCAACGACGAACAGGCCACCGTCCTGACGGTCGGCATCCTGCGCTACAGCCGCAACCTGGCCTTCGCGGCGGCCAAGGCCTACGCCGACGCCGCCGAGGCCCGCGGGGCGTGGGACAGCCGGATGGAGGCCAGCGTCGTGGACGCGGTGGTGCGCGGCGACACCGGCCCGGAACTGTTGTCCCGGGCGGCGGCACTGAACTGGGACACCACCGCCCCGGCGACCGTGATCGTCGGGACCCCGCCGGCGGACCGCGCCGAACTGGCCAGCGAGGACATCCGCGATGTCGCCGCACGGCACGGCCGGGCGGCGCTGACCGATGTGCACGGCACCCAGCTGGTGGCCATCGTGTCCGGGCAACTCTCCCCGACCGACAAGTTCCTGCCCGATCTGCTCGGCGCGTTCTCCGCCGGGCCGGTGGTGATCGGCCCGACGGCCCCCTCGCTGACCGCGGCGTATCACAGTGCCGCAGAAGCGATTTCGGGGATGAACGCCGTCACCGGCTGGCCCGGCGCACCGCGCCCGGTGGCGGCGCGCGAACTGCTGCCCGAACGCGCGCTGATGGGTGACCAGTCGGCCGTCGCCGCGCTGCACAACGACGTCATCCGGCCGCTGGCCGACGCCGGGCCGGCACTGACCGAGACGCTGGACGCCTATCTGGATTCCGGCGGCGCGATCGAGGCCTGCGCGCGGCGGTTGTTCGTTCATCCAAATACCGTGCGGTACCGCCTCAAGCGCATCACCGACTTCACCGGCCGCGATCCGACGATGCCGCGCGATGCCTATGTCCTGCGCATCGCGACCAGCGTGGGCCGCCTGGGTGATCGGCAGCATCCCGGCGCAGCTGGGCACCGGAACTGGAGCGTCGACGCGGTGTGACATGTTGCATATCAATATCGGTGACGTCGCATCACCGTGCTGATTTGTGGGATCTATACAAAAACCTAAGACAAGGTTCATAATCTCGCACACCGTGCAAAACCGGTTTCACAGTGTTCTCTTAAAGACGTGCCTGAAACGACACCCCAGATTGCGCTGCTCGCACCCGGCCAGGGTTCGCAGACCCCCGGCATGCTCGCCGAGTGGCTCAGCCTGCCCGGCGCCGCCGAGCAGCTCGCGACGTGGTCGTCGATCAGCGGCCTGGATCTGGCCCGGCTCGGCACCACCGCCGAGGCCGACGAGATCACCGACACCGCCGTGACCCAGCCGCTGGTGGTCGCCGCCACCCTGCTGGCCCACCGCGAACTGCGCAGCCGCGGCCTGCTCGACAACGCCAATCTGATCGTCGCCGGGCATTCCGTCGGTGAGATCGCCGCCTACGCCATCGCCGGCGTCATCTCCCCCGACGACGCGATCGCGCTGGCCGCCACGCGGGGCGCCGAGATGGCCAAGGCCTGCGCCGTCGAACCGACCGGCATGTCCGCGGTCCTCGGCGGTGACGAGAACGACGTCCTGCAGGCCCTGGCCGATCTGGACCTGATCCCGGCCAACCGCAACGCCGCCGGTCAGATCGTGGCCGCGGGCCGCCTGGACGCGTTGGCGAAACTGGCCGAGAACCCGCCCGAGAAGGCGCGCGTGCGCCAGCTGGCCACCGCCGGCGCCTTCCACACCCAGTACATGGCACCCGCCAGCGCCGGATACGCGGCGGCCGCCGCGAAGGTCGCCACCGCGGAGCCGACCCCGGGCGTCACGCTGCTGAGCAACGCCGACGGCCGGCCCGTCGCCTCGGCCGCCGACGCGATGGCCAAGCTGGTCGCCCAGATGACCAGCCCGGTGCGCTGGGATCTGTGCACCGCCACCATGCGCGATCGCGGTGTCGCCGCCGTCGTCGAGTTCCCGCCGGCCGGTGCGCTGGTGGGTATCGCCAAGCGCGAGCTCAAGGGCACCCCGACGCACCCGATCAAGACCCCCGCCGAATTGGACGCGCTCGCCGAGCTCTAGTCCCGCAGTACCCCAACAAACAGCTCACAACCGTCAGCTGTGCAACACCGAAAAAGATAGAAGGAGCCCATCGTGGCCAACACGCCCGAGCAGGACCGCATCATCGCCGGCATCGCCGAGATCATCGAAGAAGTCACCGGTATCGAGCCCTCCGAGGTCACGATGGAGAAGTCCTTCGTCGACGACCTGGACATCGACTCGCTGTCGATGGTCGAGATCGCGGTGCAGACCGAGGACAAGTACGGCGTGAAGATCCCCGACGAGGATCTGGCCGGCCTGCGCACCGTCGGTGACGTCGTCACCTACATCCAGAAGCTCGAGGAAGAGAACCCCGAGGCCGCCGCCGCGCTGCGCGAGAAGTTCGGCCAGTGACCAGGCCTTCCACTGCCAACGGCGGGTTCCCCTCCGTCGTCGTCACGGCGGTCGAGGCCACCACGGCCCTGGCCGCTGACGCCGAGAGCACGTGGAAGGGCCTGCTGGCCGGCGAGAGCGGCATCCGCGAGCTCACCGACGACTTCGTCACCAAGTGGGACCTGCCGGTACGCATCGGCGGCCACCTCGTGGAGGACATGGACAGCCAGCTCACCCGCATCGAACTGCGCCGCAATTCCTACGTGCAGCGCATGTCGCTGGTGCTGGCCCGACGGCTGTGGGAGAACTCGGGTACGCCCGAGGTCGACCCGGATCGGTTCGCGGTCGTGATCGGCACCGGTCTCGGTGGTGGCGAGAAGATCGTCGAGACGTACGACGCGATGAACGAGGGCGGGATCCGCAAGGTGTCCCCGCTGGCCGTTCAGATGGTCATGCCCAACGGTGCGGCGGCGGTCGCCGGCCTGGAGCTGGGCGCCCGCGCCGGGGTCATCACCCCGGTGTCGGCGTGCTCGTCCGGGTCGGAGGCCATCGCCCACGGTTGGCGACACATCGTCATGGGCGACGCGGACTTCGCCGTCGTCGGCGGTGTCGAAGGCACGATCGAGGCGCTGCCGATCGCGGCGTTCTCGATGATGCGTGCCATGTCGACCCGCAACGACGATCCGGCCGGTGCATCGCGCCCGTTCGACAAGGATCGGGACGGCTTCGTGTTCGGTGAGGCCGGGGCGATGATGATCATCGAGACCGAGGAGCATGCCCTGGCCCGTGGCGCCAAGCCGCTGGCCCGTCTCCTGGGCGCCGGTATCACCTCGGATGCGTTCCACATGGTGGCCCCGGCGCCGGACGGCCTGCGGGCCGGCCAGGCGATGAAGCGGGCGATGGAGACCGCCGGACTCGATCCGAAGGACATCGACCACATCAACGCGCACGGCACCGCCACCCCGATCGGTGACACCGCCGAGTCCGCCGCCGTCCACGTCGCCGGCTGCCAGAACGCCGCGGTCTACGCACCGAAGTCGGCGCTGGGTCACTCGATCGGCGCGGTGGGTGCGCTGGAGTCGGTGTTGACGGTGTTGGCGCTGCGCGACGGCGTCATCCCGCCGACGCTCAACTACGAGACGCCGGATCCGGAGATCGATCTCGACGTGGTCGCCGGTGAGCCGCGCTACGGCGAGTACAACTACGCGATCAACAACTCGTTCGGGTTCGGCGGGCACAACGTCGCACTCGCTTTCGGGAAGTACTGATTCGGGGGGGAAGGATCCGACCGCACCAATGGCTGGACTGACTACAGGCCACGGTCTGCCGAACGTGGTCGTCACTGGCGTCGCCATGACGACCGCGTTGGCGACCGACGCCGAGAACACCTGGAAGAACCTGCTCGACGGCCAGTCCGGTATCCGCACCCTCGAGGATCCGTTCGTCGAGCAGTACGACCTTCCGGTGCGCATCGGCGGGCATCTGCTCGAGGAGTTCGACAGCCAGCTCAACAAGGTTGAGAACCGGCGGATGTCGTACCTGCAGAAGATGGCCACAGTGCTGGGTCGCCGGGTGTGGGAGAACGCGGGCTCCCCGGACGTCGACACCCGACGCCTGCTGGTGTCCGTCGGCACCGGCATGGGTTCCTCCGAGGAACTGGTGTTCGCCTACGACGGGATGCGCGAGCGCGGCCTGCGGGCCGTCTCGCCGCTGGTCGTCCAGATGTTCATGCCCAACGGGCCCGCCGCCGTCGTCGGGCTCGAACGGGGCGCCAAGGCCGGCGTGTGCACGCCGATCTCAGCGTGCGCGTCGGGCTCGGAGGCCATCGCCAACGCGTGGCGCAACATCGTCTACGGCGAGGCCGACGTGGCGATCTGCGGCGGCGTGGAAACCCGTATCGAGGCGGTGCCGATCGCCGGTTTCGCCCAGATGCGCATCGTGCTGTCCAACACCAACGACAACCCGGCCGGCGCCTGCCGGCCGTTCGACCGGGACCGCAACGGCTTCGTCTTCGGCGAGGCCGGCGCGCTGCTGGTCATCGAGACCGAGGAGCACGCCAAGGCCCGCGGCGCCGACATCCTGGCGCGCATCATGGGTGCCGCGGTCACCTCCGACGGCTTCCACATGGTCGCGCCGGACCCCAGCGGTGAGCGGGCCGGTTACGCGATAACCCGGGCCGTTGAACTAGCAGGGCTGGCACCTTCGGACATCGACCACATCAACGCCCACGCGACCGGCACCAGCGTCGGTGACGTCGCGGAGGGCAAGGCGATCAACAACGCGATGGGCGCGCACCGTCCGGCGGTGTATGCGCCGAAGGGCGCCCTGGGCCATTCGGTGGGTGCGGTCGGCGCGGTGGAGTCCATCCTCACCGTGTTGGCGCTGCGCGACGGCGTCATCCCGCCCACACTGAACCTGGAGAACCTCGATCCCGAGATCGACCTGGACGTGGTTGCGGGCAGTCCGCGCACCGGCGACTTCCGGTACGCGGTGAACAACTCGTTCGGATTCGGCGGGCACAACGTCGCACTCGCCTTCGGTAAGTACTAGACACACGAAACGTAGGAGACGCAAAGGATGACGACCGTTGAGAACAAACAGACCCCTGAAACGGTGAACGAATCGCTGGATCCCCGCGACCCGCTGCTGCGGCTTTCCACCTTCTTCGACGACGGCAGCGTCGAACTGCTGCACGAGCGCGACCGCTCGGGCGTGCTGGCCGGTGTCGGCACCGTCAACGGGGTGCGGACCGTGGCGTTCTGCACCGACGGCACCGTGATGGGCGGCGCGATGGGTGTCGAGGGCTGCCAGCACATCGTCAACGCCTACGACACCGCCATCGAGGATCAGGCCCCGATCGTGGGCATCTGGCACTCCGGTGGCGCCCGGCTCGCGGAGGGCGTGAAGGCCCTGCACGCGGTCGGCCTGGTGTTCGAGGCGATGATCCGGGCCTCGGGCTACATCCCGCAGATCTCGGTCGTGGTCGGTTTCGCCGCCGGCGGGGCCGCCTACGGCCCGGCACTGACCGACGTCATCGTGATGGCCCCGGAGAGCCGCGTGTTCGTCACCGGTCCCGACGTGGTCCGCAGCGTCACCGGCGAGGACGTCGACATGGCCTCCCTCGGCGGCCCCGACACGCACCACAAGAAGTCCGGTGTGTGCCACATCGTCGCCGACGACGAACTCGACGCCTACGCGCGCGGCCGTCGGCTGGTCGGCTACTTCTGCCAGCAGGGCCACTTCGACCGCAGCAAGGCCGAGGCCGAGGAGATCGACCTCAAGGCGCTGCTGCCGGAGTCGGCTCGGCGGGCCTACGACGTGCATCCGCTCGTCGAGGCGTTGCTCGACCACGGGGTCGACGGCGCCCCCGGTTTCGACGAGTTCCAGGCCAAGTGGGCTCCGTCGATGGTGATCGGGCTGGGCCGGCTGGCCGGGCGCACCGTCGGCGTGCTGGCCAACAACCCGCTGCGCCTGGGCGGCTGCCTGAACTCCGAAAGTGCCGAGAAGGCAGCACGTTTCGTCCGTCTGTGCAACGCGTTCGGTATCCCGCTGGTCGTCATCGTGGACGTGCCCGGCTACCTGCCGGGCGTCGACCAGGAGTGGGGCGGCGTGGTGCGCCGCGGCGCCAAGCTGCTGCACGCATTCGGCGAGGCCACCGTCCCGCGCGTCACGCTGGTGACCCGCAAGATCTACGGCGGCGCCTACATCGCGATGAACTCGCGCTCGCTGAACGCCACCAAGGTGTACGCCTGGCCCGAGGCCGAGGTCGCCGTCATGGGCGCCAAGGCCGCCGTCGGCATCCTGCACAAGAAGAAGCTGGCCGCCGCCGCCGACCACGAACGCGACGCGCTGCACGAGGAACTGGCCGCCGAGCACGAGCGGATCGCCGGCGGGGTCGATTCGGCCATCGAGATCGGCGTGGTCGACGACAAGATCGACCCCGCGCACACCCGCAGCGTGCTCACCCAGGCGCTCGCCGAGGCACCCGCCCGCCGCGGCCGGCACAAGAACATCCCGCTCTGACCGAGGGATTTCGGCGCGTTTCCCGTCGCTGAGCGACGGAAACCGCGCCGAAATCACACGACGAACTCGCGGGCCGTCACCTCCGCGCGGGCCCGGTCGTCGGCCACCAGGCCGATCCGCGTGCGCCGGTCCAGGATGTCGTCGGCGGTCAGCGCACCCTCGTGTGTGACGGCGTACTCGAACTCGGCCCGGATCACGTCGATCCCCTCGGCGACCGGGTCGGTCGGTTGCGGGCAGGTCGCCGACGCAATCACCTCGGCCGCCTCGGCCCCGAACCGCGCCACCAGCGACGGCGGTAGCTGAGCCGAAACAGCCGCGTGCGAGCCCCGGTTGGCCGGCGCCCCGACGAGCGGCAGGTTGCGGGTCCGGCACGGACCGGCCGGCAGGCCACGGGCGGCCACCGCCCGGTCGAGCACATCCTCGGCCATGTACCGGTACTCGGTGAGCTTGCCGCCGACGATGCTGAACACGCCGGAGTCGGATTCGATGACCGCGTGGTCGCGCGAGATGTCGGCGGTTCGGCCCTCGCCGGTGTCGATCAGGGGACGCAGGCCCGCATAGCTGCCGATGACGTCGGTGACCGTCAACCGGGTGGCCAACACCGTGTTGACGGTATCGAGCAGGAAGTCGACCTCGGCCGAACTCGGTTGTGGCACATCCGGAATCGGCCCGGGCGCGTCTTCGTCGGTGAGTCCGAGGTAGACCCGGCCCAACTGTTCGGGCATCGCGAAGACGAAGCGGTTCAGCTCGCCGGGTATCGGGACGGTCAGCGCGGCGGTCGGGTGACCCAGCGTGGCGGCGTCGAACACCAGATGGGTGCCCCGGCTCGGCCGCAACCGCAGCGCCGGATCGATGTCACCGGCCCACACTCCCGTCGCGTTGATCACCGCACGGGCCGCGACGTCCAGCGTCTCACCGGTGCGCTCGTCGGTCAGCCGGGCCGAGGTGCCGGTGACCCGGGACGCGCCGACGTAGGTGAGGATCCGCGCGCCGTACTGCGCGGCGGTGCGGGCGATCGCGACGACCAGGCGGGCGTCGTCGACGAGTTGCCCGTCGTAGGCGAGGAACCCGCCGTCGAGTCCGTCGCGGCGCAGCGTGGGCGCCAGTTCGACAGCACGGCCGGCGTCGACCCGACGGGAGCGCGGCAGCGTCGAGGCCGGGGTGCCGGCCAGCCGGCGCAGCCCGTCGCCCGCGAGGAACCCGGTACGCACCAGCGCCCGGGCGCCGCGGCCCATCGACGGCAGCAGCGGCACCAGCTGCGGCATGGCGTGAACCAGGTGAGGGGCGTTGCGCGTCATCAGGATTCCGCGTTCGGCCGCGCTGCGCCGGGCGATGCCGATGTTGCCGGTGGCCAGGTAACGCAGCCCCCCGTGCACCAGCTTCGAACTCCACCGACTGGTGCCGAAGGCCAGGTCGCGTTTCTCCACCAGCGCCACACTCAGCCCGCGCGCCGCGGCGTCGAGCGCGATACCGGTCCCGGTCACACCGCCGCCGATCACGAGCAGGTCGAGCGGGCCGGCGCCGGCGAGCGCGGCGAGGTCGGCGCCACGGCGCCCGGCGTGCAGTGCGGCGGATCCGGTCATCAGGTCAGGTACCTGTTGAAGACGTAGGCCAGTTCGGCGTCCAGCGCGGCCTCGCCGAGGATCGGCTCGACCATCCGCGCCGACTGGACGCCGGACTGCGCGATGAGCATCATCATCGCCGCCATCTCCCGGCAGTCGCCGGCCCGCACGCTGCCGCCGGCCTGCGCCGTCTTCAGGTCTGCGGCCAGCACCTCGATCAGGGCCAGCTGCCCGGGACCCAGCCGCTCGGAGATCGAGCGGAGAGACATCTCGGGCGCCCAGCGCAGTCCCGCCTCCACCACGGGGTCGTGGCGCATCCGCGCGACCGCGGCCACCGACCGTTCGACGATCGCGGTCCGTTCGGCGACGCCGCCCGTCACGTCACGCAGGATGCCGATGACGCGGCGGGTGAACATCGCGGCCATGAGCGCGTGGACGTCGGGCCAGCGCCGGTAGATGGTGGGTCGGCTGACCCGGGCGCGGCGCGCGATCTCGGCGACGGTCACCCGATCTATGCCGAAATCCTTCACGCAGGTCTCGGCAGCGCGCAGAATACGATCATCGAGGGCTCGATCGCCCTGACGTTCTGCGTTACTGATTGACACCATCTGTAATACTGTAACGCATGGACCAGCCTCCGATGAAGTGGAATGCCTGGGGCGACCCGGCCGCGGCGAAACCGCTCTCGGCGGGCATCCTCACGTTGCTGCAACAGGCACTCGGCGTCGACGACACCCCCGTCCCGGCAGTGCGACTCGAGGATGTGCGACTGCGGCCGTCCACGTTGTCCGCCGCCGACCGGACCGCCCTGAAAGCCATCGTCGGCGAACCCAACGTGGCCGACGACGACGCGGCCCGACTGCTGCGGGCCGGCGGCAAGTCCACCCCGGATCTGTTGCGGCGCAAGGACTCCGACCCCCAGGACGCGCCAGACGCCGTCGTGACACCCGGCTCCGACGACGAGATCGCAGAGGTGCTGCGGTACTGCTCGCAGCAGCGTATTGCGGTGGTGCCCTTCGGTGGCGGCACCAGCGTGGTGGGTGGCCTCGACCCCGATCGCGGCGAGTTCGGCGCCGTCATCTCACTGGACCTGCGCCGGTTCGACCAGCTGCTGAGCCTCGATGAGATCTCCGGCGAAGCCGTCCTCGGCGCCGGTCTCACCGGCCCCGAGGCCGAGCGACTGCTCGGCGAGCGGGGCTTCTCACTGGGCCACTTTCCGCAGAGTTTCGAGTTCGTGACGATCGGCGGCTCGGTGGCGACCCGGTCGTCGGGCCAGAATTCCGCCGGGTACGGCCGCATCGACGACATGGTCCGCGGGTTGCGGATGATCACCCCGGCCGGCGTACTGGACGCGGGCCGCGCCCCCGCCTCGGCGGCCGGCCCGGATCTGCGTCAGCTGCTTCTGGGCTCCGAGGGCGTGTTCGGTGTCATCACGCAGGTCCGGCTGCGGGTCCATCCGGTACCGGCGACCACCCGCTACGAGGCATGGTCGTTCCCGGATTTCGAAACCGGAGCCGACGCGGTGCGGGCCGTCGCCCAGACCGGCACCGGTCCGACGGTGATCCGGCTGTCGGACGAGGCGGAGACCGGCGTCAACCTCGCCACCACCGAGCACATCGGCGAACAACAGATCACCGGCGGCTGCCTGGCCATCACCGTCTTCGAGGGCACCGCCGATCACACCGAGAGCCGGCACACCGAAACCCACGCCGTGCTGGCCGCCCACGGCGGCACGTCGCTGGGCGAGGCCCCCGCCCGGGACTGGCAGCACGGCCGGTTCGCCGCGCCCTATCTGCGCGACGCGCTGCTGGCCGCCGGAGCATTGTGCGAAACACTGGAAACCGCCACCGACTGGTCGAACATCGGCGCCCTCAAGGCGGCGGTCACCACGGCACTGACCGAATCACTGACCGCCTCCGGCACGGCAGCGCTTGTGCTGTGCCACATTTCGCACGTCTACCCAACCGGCGCCTCGCTGTACTTCACGGTGGTCGCGGCGCAACGCGGTAACCCGATCGAACAATGGCGGACCGCCAAGGCGGCGGCCTGCGACGCCATCGTGGCAGCGGGCGGGACGATCACCCACCATCACGCCGTCGGCGCCGACCACCGCCCGTGGCTGGCCGACGAAATCGGCGAACTCGGGGTGCAGGTGCTGCGGGCAGTCAAACAGACCCTCGACCCGGCCGGAATCCTCAACCCGGGCAAGTTGATTCCGTGACCTCGCGCCGCGAGATTCGCAGCGTCACCGTGCTGACCAATCCGATGGCCGGCCACGGCAACGCCCCGCACGCCACCGAACGCGCGGTGGCCCAGTTTCAGCGCCGCGGTGTCGACGTCGTCGAGATCGTCGGCACCGACACCGACCACGCCCGGCGGCTGATCGACGAGGCACTGGCGCGCGGCACCGATGCGCTGGTGGTCGCCGGCGGGGACGGCGTGATTTCCCTTGCGCTGCAGGCTCTTGCGCAGGGAGACGTGCCGCTGGGCATTGTGCCGGCCGGCACCGGCAACGACCATGCGCGTGAATACCATTTACCCACAAGCGATCCCGAGGCCGCTGCCGACATCGTCGTCGACGGCTGGACCGAGACGGTCGATCTGGGCCGCATCGACGGCAACGGGCGGCACAAGTGGTTCGGCACCGTGATGGCGGCCGGGTTCGACTCGCTGGTCAGCGATCGGGTCAACCGGATGCGCTGGCCGCACGGCCGGATGCGCTACAACCTGGCCATGGTTGCCGAGATCTCGAAGCTGCGGCTGTTGCCATTCCGGCTGTCGTTCGACGGCGGCGACGAGGTTGAGATGCAGTTGACGCTGGCCGCGTTCGGCAACACCCGCAGCTACGGCGGCGGAATGCGGATCTGTCCGAACGCCGACCACGCGGACGGCCTGCTCGACGTCACGATGGTGCATTCGGCGTCGCGCACCCGGCTGATCCGGCTGTTTCCGACGGTGTTCAAGGGCACCCACGTGGATCTCGAGGATGTGACCACCGCCCGTGCGACGTCGGTCTACGTGGAGTGCCCCGGCAACTCGCCCCCGATCAATACCTACGCCGACGGCGAGTTCGCCCTTCCCCTGCCGGTGACGGTGTCCGCGGTGCCGGGTGCCGCACAGATCCTTTGCCCTTCGGGCGAAGACGTTGCGGTCTAACACCCTGTGCCGGAGCGCGGCGCGCTACCCCACACCCCGGTTGAGCCAGCTGGCCTGGATCCCGTCACCGCCGCTGCGGTAGGGCTCCAGCGCCTCATCCCACGCGGTGCCCAGCACCGAGTCCAGTTCGGCGGCCAGCATGTCGGCGCCGCCGGCCATCAGCGTGCGCAGCCGCATCTCGCCGACCATGGTGTCACCGTTGGCGCTCATCGCTCCGCCCCACAGACCAAGCTGCGGGGTATGGCAGAACCGCTGACCGTCGACGCCGACGCTGGGATCCTCGGTGACCTCGAAACGCAGCACCGACCAGGACCGCAGAGCGTTGGCGAGCTGGGCTCCCGTGCCGACCGGGCCGCGCCAGTTGGTCACCGCGCAGAATTGGCCGGGCATCGCCGGCTGCGGGCTCCATGTGAGGTTCGCGTGGGAATTCAGGGTCGACGACAACGCCCACTCGACATGGGGGCACACCGCCGCGGGCGAGGCATGGATGTACACCACGCCCGTTGTCGCCTCGGCGAGTTGGTTCGACGCACGCATGGTCTGCTCCTTCGGTTCCACGAGGGACGTCTTCCCCAACGACCTGGCGGTTCCGTAGAGCATCACAACTTATGTGTCCTGCGTGTCTATTGTGCCCTGTGAGGCAGGTGTTGCGCTAGTGTGCGCCGAATTCTCTCAGGACTCCATCAGAGATCGCGGGCCAGCGCGGATGCGCCCACTCGCCGAAATCGCGGTCCGTGAGCACCACCAGTGCCAGTTCGGCGACGGGATCCACCCAGATGAAGGTGCCCGTCTGGCCGAAATGCCCGAACGTCCGCGGGCTGTTGGCGGTGCCGGTCCAGTGCGGCGACTTGTTGTCGCGCAGCTCAAAGCCCAGCCCCCAGTCGTTGGGCCGCTGCACGCCGTAGCCCGGCAGCACGCCGTCGAGCCCGGGAAACTGAACGGTCGTGGCATTGGCGTGTGTCTGCGGCGAGACGAGCGCGGGGCGCAACAGGTCGCCGGCGAAGCGGACCAGGTCGGAAACTGTCGACGTGGCACCGTAGCCGGCGGTTTCGGCGCCGCCGGCCAGCGTGGTCGACGCCATACCGAGCGGCTCGAGCACCGCCTCGCGCAGATAGCCGCCGAACTCGATGCCCGTCGCCGCCTCGACCGTCTGGGCCAGCACCGCGAATCCGGCATTGGAGTAGATCCGCCGGGTGCCGGGTTTGGTCAGCACCTTGTCCTCCAGCATCGCCAGGCCGGAGGCGTGTGCCAGCAGATGACGAATCGTCGACCCGGGCGGCCCGGCGGGGCTGTCCAGGTCGACGGCCCCTTCCTCGACCGCGACCTGAGCGGCGCGCGCGACGATCGGCTTGGTCACCGAGGCGAGCCGATACTCGCGGACGATGTCGCCATATGCGGCCAACACACCTGAGGGGGCCACCACTGCGGCTGACGCCGCCGGGACCGGCCAATCGGCGATGAGGTCGAGCGGCGTGGACATGGATGCAGGCTAGCGGCCAGCGCGAGACGGACCGATGTCACGCGGTGCTGGCGAATCGAAACCGTGGCATCGCGCCCGAGCGACGCCACAACGTCGAGGGGCGAAGGGTTCACAGCATTTTCGCAGTGTTCACCCAGCTAACATGGGCATTTTGATCTATAGATTGTGATGTTCGTCACTTGATACGCTCACGCTGCGATAGAACGCGGCGACCGATGACCGCAAACTCGCAGTGCCTCGAACGGCGACCGCGTTCTGCGCTACGGGCCGGGTTCTGACGACACCCCACTCCGATATGCAGAGCTTCGACCCCTCAATAGGACTCGATGCTGCGCTGTCGAGAGGACGGGACAATGGACAAGACAAAGAAGACTGTCATGGCTGCGGCGCTGGCCACGGGAGTCATAGCGGCAGGCGGTACCGCGACGGCAGTGGCCGGCGAGCCATCAATAGCTCGCCGGCCGGCAACCACACCGCTGAGTTTCAATTTCCCGGAAAAACGTATCCATCACCATGGCGGCGACACCTCCGGTAAGACCAGCGGCAAAACCAGCGGCAAGACCAGCGGCACCTCGGGCAACACCAGCGGCGGCACCAGCGGCCAGACCAGCGGCGGGACCTCCGGCCAGACCTCCGGCGGCTCCAGCGGCCTGATCGACGGCGGCACCTCCGACCAGACCAGCGGCAACACCAGCGGCAGCACCAGCGGCTCCTCCGGCACCACCGGCCAATCCTCCGGCTCCTCCGGCCAGATCGACGGCAACACCACCGACCAGACCAGCAGCGGCACCAGCGGCAACACCAGCGGCAACACCAGCGGCTCCTCCGGCACCACCGGCCAATCCTCCGGCTCCTCCGGCCAGATCGACGGCGGCACCTCCGGCAACACCAGCGGCAACACCA
>WBZP01004383.1_pt1 | contig 14716 bp, 10 predicted proteins | sample 5204301 | NCBI WGS metagenome assembly WBZP01 (sample SAMN12412401, study PRJNA552823) | activated sludge metagenome | isolation source: activated sludge from nitrification reactor of wastewater treatment plant... | place: USA: Pennsylvania | collected 2017 | reverse complement strand
AGTGTAGCACAAAGCCGGCTGCCCGTGGGGGATAAGCGGAAGGAACCACAGATTACGCAGATTCCACAGATTTCAGAGGAATCTGTGGAATCTGCGTAATCTGTGGTTTCTTCTTGGCGCAACCCGCCGCAGAACAGTGCGTATAGGCTGACAGAATAACGGATAACAAATACCGGAGGTACTTAGTGATGAATGACAAGCGACTTGTTCGTTCCCGTGATGATCGAATGCTGTTCGGCGTCTGCGCCGGCCTGGCCCACTACCTGAACGTTGACCCGGTCATCGTCCGGCTGGTGATGGCGCTGCTGACGCTGTGGAACGGCATTGGCTTGCTGGCCTACCTCGTCCTGGCGCTGATCATGCCCCAGGAGTCGGCCGTGGCCCCCAAGGCCAACGCCTTCGACGAGGAAGAGATCGTCATCAAAGGTTCCTAACCCCGTGGCTTACCGGCACAGCCGGCGCGACGCGACCGTTGGAATCCTCTTCCCGTACTGGTAGGACGGCCGCGCCGCGTCGGCGCACCCCTCTTGGCTTTCTTCTGGCGTTAGACTTACGTTTCCAATCTCCTGCCGCCAGAAAAGCACGAATCGGCCGGTCTCGCAAGAGACCGGCCGATTCCTTTTCAGATAAGGAACCACAGATTACGCGGATTACACAGATTTCTCTTTAATCTGTGTAATCTGTGGTTTCTTCTCTGTCGGCGCTATACTCCCCCGTCAATTTGGTACAAAAGGACAAAGTAGTATGGCATTGGTGATGAAATTCGGGGGAACGTCGGTCGGCAGCGCGGAGGCCATGCGCGAGACGGCCGACCTCATCCTGCAAGCGCGTGATACCTGGGGCGATGTGGCCGCCATTGCTTCGGCAATGGGATCGAAGCCGGTCAAAGTAACCGACTTGCTGCTACAAGGCGCGCACACCGCCTATCAGGGCGACGGCGACACCTATCGCCGTCTGGCCCGCCAGTTGCGCGACATCCACTACGAGGCCATTGACGGCCTGCTGTCGCCCGAAGGGGAGCGCCAAGTGATGCTGGCCGAAATGGAGCGCTTCATCAGCCGCTTCGCCAGCCTGTGCGGCGCGGTCAACGTGTTGGGCGAACTGACGCCGCGCGCTCTGGATGCCATCAGCGGTATGGGCGAGCAGATGAGCGTGCGCATCCTGGCCGCCTATCTGCGCGAGTTGGGCTATGAGGCCGAAGCCATTGACGCCACCGAGTTGATCGTCACCGACGGCAACTTCCAGAGCGCCAACCCGCTGGTGGCCGAGACCCGCGCCCGCACGAGCGCCCGGCTGGGGCCGCTGCTGGAGCGCGGAGCCATCCCCATCGTCACCGGCTTCATCGGCGCGACGACCGACGGCGTGACGACGACGCTCGGCCGCGGCGGCTCCGACTTCAGCGCGGCCATTCTGGGCCAGGCGGTGGACGCCGACGAGGTGTGGATCTGGACCGACGTAGACGGCGTTATGTCGGCCGACCCGCGTTTGGTTCCTGGCGCGGTCTCCATTCCCACGCTGACCTTCCGCGAGGTCTCCGAACTGGCCTACTACGGGGCCAAGGTGCTGCATCCCAAGACGATGCGGCCCTGTGTGGAGAGCGGCATCCCCCTGCGCATCAAGAACACCTTCAACCCCACCCACCCCGGCACGGTCATCGTGGACGAAGCGCCGGAGTTGAACGGCGCGCTGAAGGCGGTGACGGCCATCAAGGGTGTGGCCATGATCAACGTCGAGGGCAAGGGGATGATCGGCGTGCCCGGCATCGCCGCGCGCACGTTCGGGGCCGTGGCCCGGCTCGACGTGAGCGTGCTGCTCATCACCCAGGCGTCGTCGGAGCAGTCCATCTGCTTCATCGTGCCCGAGGCGTCGGCGGCCGATGTGGTCGCCGGGCTGGAGGCGGCGTTTGCCACCGAGTTGCAGCGCCGCGACATCGAGCGCGTCTGGCTGCGCGACGCGGTGGCCATCGTCACCATCGTCGGCGCGGGCATCCAGACGACGCCGGGCATCGCCGGGCGCATCTTCAGCGCCTTAGGCGAGCAGCGGGTCAACGTCATCGCCATTGCCCAGGGGTCGTCGGAGTGCGGCATCAGTCTGGTGGTGACGAGTGAGGATGTGGGGCGGGCGGTGGAGCATATTCATCAGTTAGTTGTTCGCTAGGTGCAGGCCCGTGGGTGCATCCCACTTTCTGGAGTGGGTTGCACCTTCTTGCGGCCGACCAGGAACGTGCGACGCACCGCGGAAGGTGCGACGCACGCAGAGCGATACGGAGAACACAATGACGAAACGTAAGACAAAAGCCGGCTGGGTGCGTGGGGCGCTGGTTGGCGGCCTGGCCGCGGCCGGGGCGGCCGTGGCCGCACAGCGCTGGGCGGCGTCGCGCGGGTCGGCCGCCGGGCGTGGCATCTCCCTGCCGCGCGGCCGGGCGGTCATCACCGGCGCGTCGGCCGGCATCGGCGAGGAGTTCGCCCGGCAACTGGCCGCGGCCGGCTTTGACCTGACCCTCGTCGCCCGGCGGGCCGAGCGGCTGCAAGCGCTGGCCGACGAATTGAGCGCCGCCCACGGCATTCGCGCCGACGTGTGGCCGGCCGACCTGGCCGATGAGGCCGACGTGGCCGCGTTGGGGCAGGCGCTGGCGGCGGCCGACGACCTGGTGCTGCTGGTCAACAATGCCGGCTTTGGCACGCGCGGCGAGTTCATCGAAGTGGAGCTAGAGCGCACGCTGGACATGATCCGCGTCCACGTACTGGCCACGGTCACGCTGTGCCGCGCCGCCGCGCCGGGCATGATCGCCCGCGGCGGTGGGGCGATCATCAACGTCTCGTCCATCGCCGCCTTCTTCCCCTCGGCCGGCGGGGCCAACTATGGCGCGACGAAGGCTTACCTCAATGCCTTCAGCGAGGCGCTGGCGGCCGAGTTGCAGGCCACAGGCGTCGTGGTACAGGCGCTCTGCCCCGGCTTCACGACGACGGAGTTCCACGACGTGGGCGACTATCAGAACTTCGACCGCGGCCAGATTCCCGCCCCGCTGTGGATGCCGGCGCGCGAGGTGGTGGCCGAGTCGCTGGCGGCGCTGGGCGGGGGGCGGGTCATCGTCGTGCCCGGCGCGAAGTATCGCGCTATCGTCGCCGCGGCCAACAGCCCGTTGGGCAACCCCATCCGGCAGGCGGCGCGGGCTGTGCGGGGGCGTTGGCGGAAGTAAGAGTATCTCACGCAAAGACGCAAAGAACGCCAAGCTCAGACTTGGCGTTCTTTGCGTCTTTGCGTGAGATATCTTCTTATATCTATCCAATAGACGCGCCGGTGAGGGCGTGGTATACTATGAACGTTCGGGGATGACAGGCTTCGACGGGGAAGGCTGGCCCTGGACTGCAAGCCGAGCACGCTTTATATCTCGTAAAACCAGAAGCACCGCATAAGTGCCAACCGCACGAATGCCTACAGCGCCCTCCCGATGGCTGCCTAAAGCGGCCTAGGAAGAGCCAAGATGTTCCCCTAAACAAGGAACCCGTTCACCTGGTCCTTTTCGTCAGTCAGGCCAGTGTGGGCGACATACCGACCGACGTGCTCCACGCCGATGCCGATAGGTGTGGCTAGAGACGCCCTTTCGGGGGTAATCGGATAGCGCCGGCTGACCCAGTTGATCGGGGCGCCCGACCGCGAAGCCTAAATAGATCGACTAAGCTTGTAGACGTCTGGAGGTCGAATTTTTCGGACGCGGGTTCGATTCCCGCCATCTCCACCAGGGCCGGGGCTGCTTATTGGGCAGCCCCGGCTTTTTTTGTGTTGGTAGAGCTTTGTCGCCCCGATCTGACATCCGGTAAAGGGCAACTATAATAGGGGTCTATGTCAAAGAAGCCCCCGGCGCTCATTGCCCTCATTGCTCTCGCCTGCGCCGCCGCCCTGGCCGCTTGTCGCTCAGAGGCTCCGCCGCCTGTCGAAGTCACGCGCGTCGTGACACAAGTTGTCGAACTGCCCGCCGCCCAACCCGTCGCTCCGGCCCGACCCAAGGAGCTGACCATCTGCATGGCCCAGGAGCCGCCGACGCTCTACCTGTATGGCGAGAGTATGCTGACGGCCGCTGCCATCCGCCACGCCCTCTACACCAACTACATCACCAACCTGTCCTATGACTATCAGGCCGACGGGCTGGAGAAGATTCCCAGCCTGGCCGACGGCGACGCCGTAGTCAACGTCGTCGAGGTGGGGGCGGGGGACGTGGTGCGCCGCGCTGATGACAGCATCGGCCCGCTGGCGGTGGGCGACGCGCTGGTCAATGCCGACGGCCAGACCGTCACCTTCGACGGCGCGCCGGTGGTCGTCAGTCAGATGGTGGTGGAGTTCGCCATGCGGCCGACGGTCTGGTCCGACGGCACACCGGTCAGCGCCGCCGACTCGGTCTACAGCTTCAACCTGGCCGCCGACCCAGCCACGACCGCGCCCAAGTATGTTATCGAGCGCACTGCCGCCTATGAGGCCACCAGCGCGCTGGGCCTGCGCTGGACAGGGCTGCCCGGCTTCACCGACAGCACCTACTTCCTCAATTTCTGGCAGCCGCTGCCCGAACATCTGTGGGGGGAGTTCAGCGCCGCCGAACTGATGCAGGCCGAGGAGTCGAACCGGCGGCCCGTCGGCGATGGGCCATTCGTCATCCAGCAGTGGCGGCCCGGCGAAAGCATTCGCCTGACGCGCAACCCGTACTACTATCGCGCCGCCGAAGGGCTGCCCTATCTCGACCGGGTCACGATCCGCTTCATCCCCGACACCGACCAACTGCTGGCCCAACTTCTCAACGGCCAGTGCGACATCGGCACGCAGGACGGCCTGAACGCCGACAGCGCGCCGGCGCTGCTGGAGGCGGAAGCGGCCGGCTTGCTCATCCCCCACTTCCAGACCGGCACGACCTTCCAGCACATTGATTTCAACGTCAACCCGTTTGGGGAGGCGGCCGAGGCGCGCTACGACTGGTTCGAGGACGCCCGCGTGCGGCAGGCGATGATGCTCTGCACCGACCGCCGGCGCATGGTGGATGAACTTCTCTATGGCCGTTCGGAGATCATCCACACCTACGTGCCCGCGGTGCATCCGCTCTACCCCGCCGAGGGCATCACCGAGTGGCCCTATGACCCCGAAGCGGGCAACGCCCTGCTGGACGAAGCCGGCTATGCTCAGCGCGACGGCGACGGCTTCCGCCTTGACCCCGGCGGCGCGCGCTTTGCGCCCACGCTGGGGACGACGGCCGGCAACGCCCTGCGCCAGCGCGTGACGCAGTTGTTCCGCGAGAATATGGCCGCCTGTGGCATTGACGTAGACCTGAGTTATCTGCCGGCGGGCGAGTGGTTTGCCGGCGGGCCGGAAGGGGTGCTGTTCGGCCGCCGCTATGAGCTGGGGCTGTTCGCCTGGCTGACCGGCGTGCGGCCGCCGTGCGACCTGTACCTGGGTTCGCGTGTGCCCGGCCCGCTGGGCGAAACGTTCGCGGCGACCGGCCTGGCCTACAGCGGCTGGGGCGGCGACAACCAGAACAACACCGGCTGGGCCAGCGCCGCCTACGATGCCGTCTGCCAGACGGCGCTCACTTCGCTGCCCGGCACGCCGGCCTATGAGCAGAGCCACATGGCCGCGCAGCGCATCTTTGCCGAGGAACTGCCCGTCCTGCCCCTCTTCCTGAGCCTGAAGGTCAGCGCGACCCAGCCGGAAGTGCTCAACTTCAGCCTTGACCCGACCCAGAACTCAGAGCTGTACAACATCTATGAGTACGACCTGAGGCAATAGAGTGGGCAGGAGGTGGACTACGGGCTATACTGTCACTGATTTGTCACCTATTCCGTCCCTTATTTGCCCCCTATTTGACATGCGCTGTGACGACCACTATAATGTATTTTACAGTTTTAAGCGTTCTATCATTTTGATACGCCAAGACATTGTGAACAATGACAAAGGGGCTACTTGGTAGATGATTCAATCGCAGCCGGACCGTCGCAAGGCGGGCATCCGGCTGTGTTTCGTTTCCGGTAGCTAATTCAGGATAAAGGGGGTGATGCGGTAACCCAAACGTCGGTCGCTTGCGGTTCATGAATGTCCGTTTTTGGAGAGAGAAGACGCCGTTCGAGTTATTGCCGGATGTGCTTGCTGGTAAATCTGGCCCCAGACTCACAGCGTGACAACCGTTAGAGGAGAACAAACCTAACATGTCTAAGAAATCCTGGGCGCTCGTCGCCCTGTTGGTACTGATTGGCAGCCTGATGCTCGTGGCTTGCACGGGCGGGACGGAGACCGTTGTCGAGGTCACCCGCGTCGTCACTGAGACGGAAGTCGTCGAGCAGGAACCCGAAGTTGTCGAAGTAACGCGCGTCGTTGAGACCGCGCCGGAAGAAGTTGAAGTCACTCGCGTCGTCGAAGTTGAAGCCGAGGACCCGGAAGAGGAAACTCGTACCGGTGGCTGGCTGGATACAGTCGTCATCGTCCAGGAGCCGGACTCCAACTCGGCCGTGGCTCGTCTGGAAGCCGGTGACCTGCAGATGTACGCCGACGACATCGCCGGCGAAGCGGCTACCCAGGCCATTGAGTCTGATGCCATTCAGACCCGCACCCAGTATGGTCTCTTTGACGAACTGCAGTTCAACATTGGCACGTGCCAGGATGAGACCCTGTTGAACCCGTTCACGAACGCCAAGATCCGCGAGGCGATGAACTACGCCATTGACCGGAACTACGTCGCTCAGGAACTGTACAACGGTCTGGCCGTTCCCAAGTACACGACCATTGCCGAAGCCAGCGCCGACCGCGCCCGCTTTGCCGCCGAAATCCGGGCCATCGAGGGCAAGTACGCCTACAACCTGGAAACGGCTCGTGAGCTCATCACCGCCGAAATGGAAGGCATGGGGGCTGAACTGGTGGACGGCAAGTGGACGTTCAACGGCGAGCCGATCACCCTGATCTTCCTCATCCGCGTCGAGGACACCCGCTTGGCCATCGGTGGCTACATCGCCACGCAACTGGAAGAGCTGGGTTTCACCGTCGAGCGCGTCGAGCGCACCTCGGCTGAACTCAGCCCCATCTGGAACGCCGGCGATCCGACTCTGTGCGAGTGGCACCTCTACACCGGCGCCTGGAGCCAGACTTCGGTTGACCGCGAGTCCACCTTCTCCTTCGAGCAGTACTACACCAACCGCGTTCTGCCCTGGCCGCTGTGGGCGCTCTACGCCCCGCCGGCCGAGCTGGACGAGGCCGCGCTGCGCGTCTTCCAGAACGACTTCACGTCGGTTGAGGAGCGGGCGGAACTGTTCCGCACGGCCCTGCCGCTGACCATGGAGTACGCGACCCGCGACTGGATCACCAGCCGCACGACCGTCATCCCCTTCCGCAACGAAGTCTCGGTGACCACCGACCTGGCGGGTGGTGTCAGCGGCACGTCTCTGTGGTCGCGCACGCTGCGCTTCGCCGACGAAGTGGGTGGTTCGATGAATGTTGGCCTGCCCAGCGTCTTCACCGAGCCGTGGAACCCGAATGGCGGTTCCAACTGGGTCTTCGACCAGATGATCATCCGCGGTATTGGCGACCTGGGTATTCACTTCAACCCCTACACCGGTCTGGGTATGCTGGGCCGCATCGAGCGCGCCGAAGTGGTAGCCACGGAAGGCTATCCGATCAGCGCCCAGTCTGACTGGGTAACCCTCAGCTTCGAGCCGGAAATCACCGTGCCCGACGACGCCTGGGCTGGTTGGGACGCCACCAACCAGGTCTTCCTGACCGCCGCCGAGGTCTACACCGAGACCCAGACGGCGACCCTGAAGACGACTGTCTACTACCCGGCTGATCTGTTCACCACTGTCACCTGGCATGATGGCAGCCCGATGAGCGTGGCTGACTTCCTCATGCCGGTGATCACCGCCTTCGACCTGGGCGACCCGGCCAGCGCGTACTATGATGAAGCGCTGGTGCCGTCCCGCGACCAGTTCCTGGCCGGTTTCAAGGGCATGCGCATCGTCTCCACCGAGCCGCTGGTCATCGAGACCTGGAGCGACGCTGGCAGCCAGGATGCCGAGAACGCCGTCAACACCTGGTGGCCGGCGGGCGTCTATGACTACGCCGACGCGGCCTGGCACAACATGGCCTTGATGCTGCGTGGCGAGGGCGACGGCAGCTTTGCCTTCACGGCCGACAAGGCCGCGGCCAACGAGATCGAGCAGACCAACATGATCGCTGGGCCGTCGCTCGATATCTTCGCTTCGGAGCTGATCTCGGCCACCGAAGAGAGCTTCATCCCCTACGCGCCGACCTTGGGTCAGTACGTCACGGCCGAAGATGCGGCCGCGCGTTACACCAACCTGGGCGAGTTCGCTCGTCGCTACGGTCACTACTACATCAGCACCGGCCCATACTTCCTGTCGGGTGTGTTCCCGGTCGAAGGTCAGGCCGTTCTGAGCAACTACGCGGCCTTCCCCGATCTGGCCAGCCGGTTCGCCGGCTTCGCCGCCCCGGCTTCGCCGGTGGTCGAGATTGACGGCCCGGCTCGTGTCACCATTGGCGACGAAGCCGCCTTCGACGTCTTCGTTGACGTCTTCGACGGCCCCTACCCGATGGCCGACATTGACGCCATCAACTACCTGGTGTTCGATGCCACGGGCGCGTTGGTGACCCAGGGCACGGCCGAGGGTGTGGAAGACGGCGTCTGGCAAGTCGTGCTCGACGCCGCCACCACGGGCGCTCTGGCCGAAGGCTCCAACCGTCTGGACATCGTGGCCGTTTCCAAACTGGTCGCGATCCCCTCTCTGGCCAGCTACGAGTTCGTGACCGCCCCGTAGCTTTCCATTCTTACCGGTAGCACAGGCAATCGTCTGTGCTAGAATTTGTCAGTAAGGCAACCAGCAGAGGAGGTGACTCGAAAGTCACCTCCTCCTGCTTGCCATTCATAGGCTGATCGTTGTACGCGGAATAGATGAGGTGACACAATGGCCGCAAACGCTGTCACTGGCGACTTCAATATCAATGCCGAAGTAGACGTCGAATCCATCGAGGCGACAGCCCGTAAGGCAAGGGCACAGAGTATTACCCGACTCTTGCGCTATACGCTTTTGAAACTGGTCGCCCTGGTTATCACCGTCGCTGTCGGTGTCTACATTACAATCATCGTTGCCAATATGGGGGGCGCGGTGGACGAGATGCGTCTGGCGACGATTCGGGAGGTCGTCGCTCTGGCAGCGACGGCCGACCCGGCGTTCAAAGCGTTGACGAGCGACGAGCGCATCGCCTTCATCAACGATCGCGTGGCGCTGGAGTCCAAGCGCTATGGCCTCGATCGTCCGTTTGTCTTGCGCAGTGTTGAATACCTGCGCGATGCCATGACGCTCAATCTCGGCTATGCCCAACAGCTAACCAGTGACAGCGGTTCACGCATGGTCAGGAACATCATCCTGGAGCGGCTACCGTCCACGCTGGTGCTCTTCGGCACGGCCAACCTGCTCTTATTTTTCATCGCCCTGTTTGCCGGGCTGAGCCTCTCGCGGCGCTATGGCAGCTTCGCCGACAAGGCGGTTCTGGCTATGGCGCCGACCTCTTCGGCTCCGCCGTGGTTCTATGGCATCTTTCTCATCTTGATCTTCGCCGCGCTGCTGGGGGTGTTGCCCTTTGGCGGCATGGTCAGCGCGCCGCCGCCGGAAGGCCCGGTCGACTATGCCCTGAGCCTCTTGCAGCACATGATCCTGCCCGTGGCCGCCTGGCTCCTGTCGGCCATCTTCCTGACGACCTACAACTGGCGCACGTTCTTCCTGATCTACGCCAGCGAGGACTACGTCGAGATGGCCAAGGCCAAGGGGTTGCCGGACGGCATGATCGAGCGACGCTACATCCTGCGGCCGACGCTGCCCAACATCATTACCAGCTTCGCCCTGACCCTCATCACCCTGTGGACGGGGGCCATCATCACCGAGACCGTCTTCAACTGGCCGGGCATCGGCCAGCTCTACGCGCGGGCCATCGGCGCGTTCGATACGCCGGTCATCGTCGCCAACGTGGTCATCTACGCCTACCTGTTGGCCCTAACTGTCTTTTTACTCGACTTCATCTACGCGCTTGTCGATCCGCGCGTGCGCGTTGGTGGAGGGGGGCCGAAACAATGAAAAACTTGCTTGAGCGCTTTCGCCAGTTGGGCCGCTACCCGACGGCGGTCATTGGCCTGGTCATCATCGCCTTGCTGGTCATTGTCTCTATTGTGACGCCCTTCATCATGCCTTACAACGAGGCCATCCGACTCTGGCGCGGCGGCGAAGACATCTGGGGGCGCTACCCCCGCAACGCCGCCCCGGCCTGGCAGAACTGGTTCACCAGCACTGACGTATCGAATACCATTATTCTGGATAGCGCCGATGGGGACGGCGACGTAACCGTCGAGCAGCTTTCGGCCGACACCCGCGAGGCCCGCTTCTCCTTCGAGTTTGACTTCCCCTATGACACTTTCCCGCCTGAGGTATCTGTCTTCGCCAATGCGTTGTACGACTCCAAGCAGCCTTTTGTCGAGATGACCTGGATCACGCCCGACGGGCGCGAGATTCGGGCCGGCGAATTCTCGGCCAGCGCCAAGACCTCTTTCCGCTTCGCCCAGGATGATCGCTTGCAGCGCCGCCTGGAGCGCGAAACGGGCATTGATGGCGTCTCGGTCGTCGAAGGCCTGTTCGACGACCCGGCGCAGGAAGGGCTGCAAGTTCTCAAAGGGACCTATCGGCTAGACGCCACCGCCCTGCTGTTCGAGCCTGAATCGGAGATTGACGTGGCTTTCGTCAGTTATGGCGAGGTACACGGCATCGCCGGCACCGATCACCAGCGGCGCGACCTGTCGGTGGCCCTGTTGTGGGGCACGCCGATCGCCATGGCCTTCGGCCTGCTGGCCGCCCTGGCCACGACGGTGATCACCATGATCATTGCCGCCGTGGGCGTCTGGTACGGTGGCTGGCTCGACGCGGCCATCCAGCGGATTACCGAGGTAAACTCGATCATTCCGCTACTGCCTATCCTGATCATGGTCGGCACGCTCTATTCGCGTAGCATCTGGATCATGCTGAGTCTGGTGATCGTGCTCAGCATCTTCGGCATCCAGATTAAGCAGTATCGGGCCATTTTCCTGCAAGTCAAAGAGTCGCCCTACATTGACGCCGCGCGCGCCTATGGAGCGGGCAATATGCGCATCGTGTTCCGCTATCTGGTGCCGCGTATCCTGCCGCTGGTCATCCCCGCCATTGTGACCCTCGTGCCCGGCTTCGTCTTCCTGGAGGCTTCGCTGGCCGTGCTCGGCCTGGGCGACCCCGTCCTGCCGACGTGGGGCAAGCTGATCAACGACGCGGCCACCCAAGGGGCGCTGTTCAACGGCTACTACTACTGGATTCTCCAGCCCTCTGTCTTGCTCATGATCGCCGGCCTGGCGTTCGCTATGGTCGGTTTTGCCTTGGACCGGGTGTTCAACCCCAGACTGCGCGAAGTGTAAGCAATGGAACAACAAAACGAAACAGTATTAAGGGTCAGAAACCTGCGTCTGTACTTCCAGACGCGGCGAGGCCCTGTCCAGGCCGTGGATGGTGTTGATTTCGATCTGCGCAAGAACGAGGCCACGGTCATCATCGGTGAGTCGGGCTGCGGCAAAAGCTCGCTGGCCAAAGCCATTTTGCGCCTGCTGCCGCGCAACGCCGGCACCTATGACGGCGAAATCTGGCTGCACGACCAAAATATCATCCTGCTCAACGACGAGAGCTTCCGCAAGGAGATTCGTTGGCGGCGCATCTCGATGGTGCCCCAGGCGGCCATGAACGCGCTGAATCCGGTCATGCGCATCGGCGACCAGGTGGCCGAGCCGGCCATCGTTCACATGAACATGAGCCAGGCAGACGCCATGAAGAGCGCGGTGCGCATGTTGGAGCACGTCGGCGTGCCCATTGACTTTCTGCACCGCTACGCCTTTGAGTTGAGCGGCGGCATGCGCCAGCGGTCGGCGCTGGCCATGGCCCTGGTGACGTTGCCCGACGTGGTCATCCTCGACGAGCCGACTTCGGCCCTCGACGTGTTGACCCAGGGCAGTATCATGAACCTGTTGAAGCGGATGAAGAAGGAGCTGGAGACCAGCTTCATCCTCATCACCCACGACATCGCCACCTCCAGCGAGCTGGCCGACAACGTGGCCGTCATGTACGCCGGGCAGATCGTCGAAGTGAGCGACGCGCGGCGCTTCTTCGCCAAACCGCTGCACCCCTACTCCCACGCCCTGATGGCCAGCGTGCCCCGGCTGCGCGAGACGATTGAGCCGGAGTTTATCACCGGCCAGCCGCCCAGCCTGCTCAACCCGCCCACCGGTTGCCGCTTTAAGGATCGTTGTCCGAAGCGCTTCGACAAATGCGACGAAGAGCCGCCGATGTTCATCGAAGAAGGCGACCGCCAGGTGCGATGCTGGCTCTACGACGACGCGATCAAGATGACGCGGCTGCAGCAAGAGGTGGTAGCATGAACAACGACAACGGTGCGCTGACAATCGCGCACACGAATGGGGACGGCAACGGCGACGCGCTGTTGCAGATCAAGGACCTGCACGTCTGGTACGAACTAAAGCGGTTTGGCTTCGGTCATGCCGGCTACGTGCGCGCCGTAGACGGCGTGACGTTCGACTTGCGACAGGGCGAGGCCATCGCCTGTGTCGGCGAAAGCGGCTGCGGCAAGTCGAGCCTGATGAAGACAATCCTGGGGCTGAACATCCCCACCAAGGGGGATGTTGTCTTCGACGACACCTCCCTGTCGACGACGAAGGGCGAAGATTTGCGCCAGTATCGGTCTAAGATCGGCTACATCCAGCAAGACCCGTTCGGCGCGCTGCCGCCGTTCATGACCATCGAGCGCATCCTGGAAGAGCCGCTGATGATCAACGGCGTCTCCGATAAGGAAGAGCGCCGGCGGCGCATCGCCAAAATCCTGGAAGAGGTCAAGCTGACGCCCATCAACGAGGTGCTGCCGAAGTACCCCCACATGCTCAGCGGCGGCCAGCAGCAGCGCGTGGTCATCGCCCGGGCGATGGTCATGGAGCCGAAGCTGCTGGTGGCCGACGAGCCGGTCTCGATGCTCGATGCCTCGGTGCGCGTGGAAATCCTGCGCCTGCTGCGCAAGTTGCAGGAGAGCCACAACCTGGCCGTCATCTACATCACCCACGACCTGTCCACCGTGCGCTACTTCTCCGAGTTCATCTTCGTGATGTACGCCGGCGAGGTCATCGAATTCGCCCGCATGGAAGACCTGCTGGACGATCCCAAACACCCCTATACCCACGCCCTGCTGGATGCGTCGTCGGATCCCAATGCCGACAACGCCCTGGTCATGCGTGAGATTCCCAAAGGGGAGCCGCCCAGCCTGGTCAATCCGCCGCCGGCCTGCCGCTTCCATCCGCGCTGCCCGCACTTCATGCCCGGCTTGTGCGACGTGAAGGAGCCGCCGAACTTCGAGGTCGCGCCGCGCCATCTGGTGGCCTGCTGGCTCTACGATAAGGACGTACAGGAAAGTAATCTGCAACTACTCAGTGTCAACAATGCCGTTTAATCGCCTGATCGCCGTCGGTTTGGTGTGTGTGGTCATTGGGGCGGTTCTGCCGTTCCTAATCGTCTTGCGCTACGTGCCGTCAACGTTCACGCTCAACTTTCTGGCCTATGGAGCCTCGACCGTCGGCATCTTTCTGGCCGTTATTGGTGTGGCCATGCACGTGGGCAAAGTCCGCAAGCAGTCGCGCGACGACTACGACGACTACGACGACCGCTAACTGCGGCCGGCCCAGGGGAGCGACTCTATCGTGGACAACGGCAACAACGTCCTGTTGGACATCAAAAACCTGCGCACCCAGTTCTTCACCGAGGGCGGGGTTGTCCATGCCGTGGACGGCATCAACTTCAGCGTGCGGCGCGGCGAGGTGGTCGGCCTGGTGGGCGAGTCGGGCTGCGGCAAGAGCGTCACGTCGCTGTCCATCATGCGGCTCATCGCCCAGCCCGGCCGCATCGTGGATGGGCAGATCATCTTCGACAACGAAGACCTGGTGACCTTGCCCGAATCGCGCATGGTCAACATTCGCGGCAACCGCGTCTCGATGATCTTCCAGCAGCCGCAGAGCAGCCTGAACCCGGTCTTCCGCATCGGCGATCAGTTATCGGAGGTGCTGCAAATCCATCAGGACGTGGGCAAAGAGGTGGGCGAGAAGCGGGCCATCGAGTTGCTGACGATGGTCGGCGTGCCCGACCCGGAGTCGCGCATCAGGGCCTTTCCCCACGAGCTGTCGGGCGGCATGGCCCAGCGGGTCATGATCGCCATGGCCCTGGCCTGCGTGCCGGAGCTGCTCATCGCCGACGAGCCGACGACCGCCCTCGACGTGACCATCCAGGCCCAAATCCTCGACCTGATGCGCAATCTGCGCACCAAGATGGACACGGCCATCATCCTCATCACCCATGACCTGGGGGTGGTGGCCGAAATGTGCGACTGGGTCAACGTCATGTACGCCGGGCGAATCGTGGAGCAGGCTCCGGTTGTGGATTTGTTCAAGACGCCCAAGCACCCGTACACGGTGGCCCTCATCGGCTCGACGCCCATTCTGGGCCACGCCGACAAGCCGTTGACGACCATCCCCGGCTCGGTGCCCAATCTGGTAGACCTGCCGACGGGCTGCAAGTTCTGGCCGCGCTGCGCGGCTCGCATCCAGCACAATCTG
>WBZP01004382.1_pt1 | contig 14718 bp, 13 predicted proteins | sample 5204301 | NCBI WGS metagenome assembly WBZP01 (sample SAMN12412401, study PRJNA552823) | activated sludge metagenome | isolation source: activated sludge from nitrification reactor of wastewater treatment plant... | place: USA: Pennsylvania | collected 2017 | reverse complement strand
CGTCGTGCACGTCCTGTTCACCGAGATCGCGCCGTCGTACGCCGGCCGTCCCGGCGGCTACACCCGGATCACCAAGATCGGCCCCCGCAAGGGCGACAACGCCCCCATGGCCGTGATCGAGCTCGTCGAGCCGCTCGCGGAGCAGGTCGTCGCCGAGGCCGAGGGCGCTGCCAAGCGCGCGGCCAAGGAGAAGGCCAAGAAGGCCGAGACCGACGGCACCGTGGCTGCTGCTGCGACCGCCGCCAAGGTCGCCGACGAGGTCGTCGAGAAGGCGGAGGACGTCGTCGAGGACGCCGCCGACGCCGTCGAGGACACGGCCGAGAAGGTCGAGGAGAAGGTCGAGGACGTCGTCCACGACGCCGAGGGCGCCGTGAAGTCCGAGGAGGCCGACGAGGCCGCCGAGGAGACCGAGAAGTAGGTCCTCGCCACCCCGTACCAGCCACGAGCCCGTCGCCTCCCCGGAGGCGACGGGCTCGTGCCGTTGTGCGCGAGGATGGGCCCGTGACCGAGCCGGAGCGCAGCGTCGAGCCCACCGCGGGGGTCGGACCCGACGTCGCGGAGCCCGGGGCCGAGGAGGCGGCCGTCGAGCCACGGCCGTCGGTACTCGACGTCGCGGGATCGGGCGTCGAGCCGGACGCGCGCGAGCCGCAGATGCGCCTGCGGCTCGACATCGCCTACGACGGGACCGCCTTCCACGGCTGGGCGCGCCAGCGCGACCTGCGCACGGTGCAGGGGGAGGTCGAGGCGGCCCTGACAACGGCGCTGAGGGCCGCACAGCCGCTCCGGCTGGTCTGCGCCGGGCGCACCGACGCCGGGGTCCACGCGCGCGGGCAGGTCGCGCACGCCGACGTCCCGCTCGCGGCGTACGAGGCCGCCGAGCCGCGGCGTCTGGTCCGACGGCTGGCGGGGCTGCTGCCCGACGACGTACGGGTCCATGCCGCTGCTCCGGCGCCCGACGGGTTCGACGCCCGCTGGTCGGCGCGGTCGCGCACCTACACCTACCGGGTGTCGGACCGTCCGGGCGGAGCCGACCCGCTGACCCGCTCGCACGTGGTCTGGCACCCCGGCCGCGGCGGAGCGCCGCTGGACCTCGACGCGATGAACGCGGCCGCTGCGCACCTGCTCGGCGAGCACGACTTCGCCGCGTTCTGCCGACGGCGCGACGGTGCGAGCTCCGTCCGGACCCTGCTGGGGCTGGCGTGGGCGCGCGAGCCGGGCAGCGGACTGGCCGTGATGACCGTGCGCGCCGACGCGTTCTGCCACTCGATGGTGCGCGCGCTCGTCGGCGCGCTCCTGCCCGTGGGCGACGGCCGTCGCGACGTCGGGTGGCCCGCGCGCATCCTGGCCGGCCGCGACCGCGATCCCGATGCCGACGTCGCCCCGCCGCAGGGCCTCTGTCTCGAGGCGGTCGAGTACCCGCCCGACGACGACCTCGCCGCCCAGGCCCAGCGCTCCAAGCGCTTCCGCGGCGACTGACTGACCCCTCCCCGGCCCCGATCCTGGATGAGGGTGCCCCAGGCCGCCTAAGACGCAGTTCAGATTCCCCAGTCTCCGCGGCACCGCCGTCTGCCCCTCGACGGACGCCGGATTGCGGCGCGATCCCCCCGCTGCCCTCGTGTCCGCAGTGGCCCGCGTCGGGCGCCGCGGCGTCCGCTGGGCGGGCACCGCGCGAGCCGTTGGGGAGCCTGGGCTGCGTCTAGGGCGTCCTGGGGCACCTTCAGCGGGGGCAGGGCCGGGAGACCTGCATGGGGTGGGGTGGAGTGGCAGGGTCGGGGGTGGTGAGGGAGGTGCGGGATGAGGGTCGTGGTGGCGCTCGGGGGGAATGCGCTCGCGCAGCGCGGGGAGCCGATGACGGTGGCCAACCAGCGGGCCAACGTCCGGGTGGCGTGCCGGGCGCTCGCGCCGGTGGCGCTCGAGCACCAGCTGGTCGTGTCGCACGGCAACGGTCCGCAGGTCGGCCTGCTGTCGCTGCAGGCGTCGGCGTACGACGAGGAGTCGACGTACCCCTTCGACGTCCTCGGCGCGCAGACCGAGGGGATGATCGGCTATCTCATCGAGCAAGAGCTCGGGAACCTGCTGCCCTTCGAGACCCCGATCGCGACGATCCTCACGATGACCGAGGTCGACCCCGACGACCCGGCGATGGCGAACCCCACCAAGTTCGTCGGGCCGGTCTACAGCCACGACGACGCGGTGCGCATCGCGGCGGAGCGCGGCTGGACGGTGCGCCAGGACGGCGAGCACTGGCGGCGCGTCGTGCCCTCGCCGGTGCCCAAGCGCATCTTCGAGATCCGACCGATCAAGCAGCTGCTCGACGCCGGCGTCGTCGTCATCTGCACGGGCGGCGGCGGCATCCCGACGATGTACCTGCGCGAGGAGCGCCTCGAGTTCGAGGACGACCACAACCCGCGCACGCTCGTCGGGGTCGAGGCGGTGATCGACAAGGACCGCTCCTCGGCAGTGCTCGCGCAGGACCTCGACGCCGACCTGCTCGTGATCGCGACCGACACGGATGCGGTCTACCTCGGGTGGGGCACGCCCGACCAGCGCGCGATCGTGTCGGCGTCCCCGGACGCGCTGCTGGCGCTGGACCTCCCCGCCGGGTCGATGGGCCCGAAGGTCGAGGCCGCCTGCCAGTTCGTGCGCTCCGGCGCCGGTCGCCGGGCGGCCATCGGGTCGCTGGGCGACATCCGCGCGATCATCGCCGGGACGCGCGGCACGCAGGTGACGGCCGACGCCGAGGGCCTGTCGTCGCACTGATCGCACCGCTGCGAAGTCTTCGCACCTGGTCGATCGCGCGCACTGGCGTCTCGCAGTGCGGTCGCCGATAGCCGAAGGGCGGCTCGTCAGGGCAGGCTCTCCTGCATGCGCGTGATCCCCGCTCTCGTCGTGCGTCGGCACGTCGACCACATGCGGATCTCCAGCGCCCTGTGTCGCGCCGTCTGACCGCGCTGCCCCTCGCCTGACGTCGGCTCCGTCGACGCCTGCCCTCTCACCCCCGTCCGCCCGTCGTCGACGGGCGACCTCTGCGCGCGCCGGCGCGCTCCACCTCGTGCATCCCGGGAGAACTCATGTCCGTCACCACCTCGTCGTCGCTCAACGACGTCGACATCGCCTCCGTCGCCGCACTCGCGGCGGCGGTCACCGCCGACCCCGACAAGGCCGCCACCCGCTGGCGCGCGAACGTCACCTGGCTCGGTGGCTTCCGCACCGAGGCCGCCGTCCGCGACTTCGAGCCCCTCGCCTCCGACGAGCCCGCCGGCCTCGGCGGCACCGACACCGCACCCAACCCGGTGGAGCAGGTCCTCGCCGCGCTCGGCAACTGCCTGGCCGTCGGGTACGCCGCCAACGCCACCGCCCGCGGGATCGCGCTCGACTCGCTGCGCATCGACGTGTCGGGGCCGGTCGACCTGCACACCTTCCTCGGTCTGCGCCCCGGCCACGCCGGATTCGACCGCGTCGACGTGGTCGTCCACCTCTCCTCCGCGGCGCCTGCGCAGGAGATCGACGCGCTGCACGAGCACGTGCTCTCGACGTCTCCCGTCGGTCACACGCTCCAGGCCGCCCTTTCCGTGAACGTCGTCCTCTCGCACCGCTGAGTCCGCCCCTCTCCGAAAGGCTCCCCATGTCGACCAAGCCCGAGATCCTCGCCGCCAACGACGCGTACGCCGCCGAGTTCGGCGACCGGTCCCAGCTCGCTCTGCCACCCGCCCGCCGGATCGCGATCCTCACGTGCATGGACGCGCGCCTCGACCCGGCGAAGTACGCCGGGTTGGTCGAGGGCGACGCGCACGTCATCCGGAACGCTGGCGGGCGCGCGAGCGACGACGCGATCCGGTCGCTCGTCATCTCCTACAAGCTCCTCGGCACGAACGAGTGGTTCGTCATCCACCACACCAACTGCGGCATGGAGTTCTTCACCAACGAGGTGATCACCGATCTCCTCGCGAACAGCCTCGAGACCGCCCGGCTCGACGAGGACGGGTTCGTCGACGTCGGCGAGGGCCCCGGGCACCCCGGCGGCGCCGAGATCGACTGGCTGACCATCGCCCACACCGAGCAGAGCGTCGTCGACGACGTGGCTCGTATCCGCGCGCACCCGCTCGTGCCGGCCTCGATCCCGATCCACGGCTTCGTGTACGACGTCACGAGCGGGCGGCTGATCGAGGTCGACGAGGCCTCCGCGGTCGGGGCCGCAGCCTGAGCGGAGCAGCGCCGGGGACCCGGCAGAATCGTCGGCATGGCCGACGTGCTCGCGACCGGGGGAGCGCCGCTCCCCCCGGCGCTGCTCCCCGGGGACCGGGTCGCCGTCGTGGCGCTGTCGAGCCCGGTGCCCGAGGACCGGCTCGATGCCGGGCTCGCGGTGCTGCGCGGGTGGGGCCTCGAGGTCGTCGAAGCCCGGGGGCTGCGCGGTCGGCACCCCGACCTGCCCTACCTCGCCGGCTCCGACGAGGAGCGCGCGGCCGCGTTCATGTCGGCGTGGACCGATCCCGACGTCGGCGCGGTGCTCGTGGGGCGCGGCGGGTACGGCGTACCGCGGATCCTCGACCTGCTCGACTGGGACGCGCTGGCCGCGGCGGGACCTCGGACGCTCGTGGGGTTCTCCGACGTCACGCCGCTGCTGCATGCGGTGGTCGCGCGCCTCGGCTACGCCGCAGTGCACGGGCCCGCGGTGACCGGGATCGGCGACGGCGCGCCGGCCTCGCGCGACTCGGTGCGCGACCTGCTGCTCGGGCCCGCGGGGGAGCGGGTGGTCGCCGACGACCTCGAGGTGCTCGTGGTGGGATCGGCCTCCGGCCCGCTGGTCGGCGGCAACCTCGCGCTGCTCGCCGCCTGCCCCGGCGACCTGCTGCCCGCACGAGGTGCCGTGGTCCTGCTCGAGGACGTCGACGAGAGCCCGCACCGGCTCGACCGCGCCCTGACGACGCTGCTGCGCTCGGGCTGGCTCGACGACGCGGCAGCGGTGGTGCTCGGTGGCTTCACCCGCTGCGGCGATCCCGACGTCGTCCGTGGACTGCTGCTCGACCGGCTCGGCGGTCTGGCGTACCGGTGGTCGCCGGTGCCCCGGTCGGCCACGACGAGCCGAACGTCGCCGTGCCGATCGGCGCGACCGCGCACCTCGACGGCACGCAGCTCCGCGTCGACGTCGCGCGCCTCAGGTGGGGACGTGGCGAGGGGACGCCGGGCGAGCCCGACGTCCCCTCGATCGGATCAGCTCAGACGAGCCACTTCGGGACGCGCTTCTCCCACATGCGCCCCAGGCCCCAGTAGCGTCCGGCGAGGACGAACATGAGGATCATCAGCGTCGCCGAGTAGATGATGTGCTCGTCGAGGAGCGGGTTGTTCGACGCGACCGTCGAGCCGCCCTTGTCCTCGTACTTCGCCCACGGGGCGACCGCGAGCCACATCGAGAGCAGCAGGATCGCCGCGCCGATGCACGAGATCCGCATGCCGATGCCGAGCACCAGGCCGACGCCGGCGCCGAGCAGCGCGAGCATGAACAGCCAGTTGATCGGTGCCGAGGCCGACGACGGGGCCAGGCTGTTGTAGAAGTCGTGCAGCGGTCCGTTGGGGTTCGCGCCGAACTTGAGGAACCCCGCGGTGGGGTTGCCCTCGCCGGTGCCGAACATCCAGGCCTTGGTCGTCGAGTAGCCCAGGGCGAAGTTCTTGTCGAGGAACGCCCAGAGGAACGTGAAGCCGAGCAGGATGCGGGTCACGCCCGCCCACTTCTGGGCGGCGGCGATCGTGATCCGGTCGGTGGTGTCGACGACGTCGCCGTCGACGGTCGCGGTGTCGGTGGACATGAGCCCTCCCCAGGTCGCCGGGCCGCCCGACGGCGGACCGTGCACAGGGGACGTCTGCATCGCCCCCTGTGCCGGAGGGTCCGCGCGTGACGCACCGTCGTCAAGCAACCACGCTCCACGAGGCGTCGGCGTGTCGGCTACCCACCGGTCTTCGGACGGCTCAGGCCGTGAGCGGGCCGGACAGGAACCGGCGGACGACGTCGGCGCGCCCGGGCGCGCAGCGCAGCCGCGGGTCGTCGGGCGCCGTGCGGTGCCAGAGGGCGAGCAGCAGGACGGTGGGATCGGCCTCGAGGTCGGCGGCGCCCTGGTGATGGCTGCGGTGGTCGTCGGTACGCCGACCGCGCAGCCGTCCTCGTCCCGCGGGCTCGACCAGCCAGGTGGCGACGCCGGGGGAGCGCAGCACGAGCGGCTCGGCGAGGCGCTGGCCGGGGTAGCGATCGGCGTAGGTCTCGAACAGCTCGTCGATGCCGTCGGCCGAGAGCTCCGGGTCGCGGACGATCTCGAGGCCGGCCGCGCCCTCGAGGTCGGCGAGGTGCACCGATGCCTCGTGCGCCTGGTGGCGCGGCCACCAGCCCAGGGTGCCCGCCGAGCCCTGCGCGAAGTTGGGGCAGGGCGCGTCGGGTTCCTCGGCCGCGCGCGCGAGCGCCTCGAGGAGCTCCGCGGTGACCTCGTCGTAGCGGTCGAGCAGCCGCTCGCCGCGGCGGCGCGACACCCGCAGCCCGGTGGTGGGCGCCTCGCGCGAGGTCACGATGCCCAGCGCCCACTCGTGGTCGCCCGTGAGGTGGGCGACGAGATGGTGCACGGTCCAGCCGCGCACGAAGGGGACCGGTCGGTCGTGGGGCACCTCGCGGGCCAGCGACCCGAAGCGGTTCGCGGCGTCGGCGGTGGCGGCGACGAGGTCGGACGGCATGGCGGGACGGTAGTCGCGAGGTCGGACGCCGGTTACGCGATTGCGGGGGAACGGGGTCGGCGGGGGAGAATCGCGCCTCGTGGGTCACGTCGACGTCGCCAAGGTCACGCACACGCTCCCGGACGGGCGCGTGCTGCTCGACGAGGTCTCCTTCCGGGTGGCCGACGGGGCCAAGGTCGCGCTCGTGGGCGCCAACGGCGCCGGCAAGACGACGCTGCTGCGGCTGGTGTCGGGCGACCTCGACCCGCAGGAGGGCGCGATCGTCCGCTCCGGCGGGCTCGGCGTCATGCGCCAGTTCATCGGCCAGGTGCGCGACGAGTCCACCGTCCGCGACCTGCTCGTCTCGGTCTCGCCGCCGCGGGTGCAGTCCGCGGCCGTGGCGATGGAGAAGGCCGAGCTCGCGATGATGGACAGCGACGACGAGGCGACCCAGATGGCGTACGCCCACGCCATCGCCGACTGGTCCGACGCCGGCGGCTACGACGCCGAGGTGCTCTGGGACGTCTGCACCGTCGCCGCGCTCGGGATCCCGTTCGACAAAGCGCAGTACCGCGAGACGCGCACCCTCTCGGGCGGCGAGCAGAAGCGGCTCGTCCTCGAGGCGCTGCTGCGCGGTCCCGACGAGGTGCTGCTGCTCGACGAGCCCGACAACTACCTCGACGTGCCCGGCAAGGAGTGGCTCGAGCAACGCCTCGCCGAGTCGCCGAAGACCGTGCTCTACGTGTCGCACGACCGCGAGCTGTTGGCGCGGACCGCGACCCAGGTGGTCACCGTCGAGCTCGGTGCCGCGGGCAACACGACGTGGACGCACGGCGGCGGTTTCGCGACCTACCACCAGGCACGCGCCGACCGGTTCGCACGCCTCGAGGAGCTGCGCCGGCGCTGGGACGAGGAGCACCAGAAGCTCAAGGACCTCGTGCAGATGTACAAGGTGAAGGCGGCGTACAACGACGGCCTCGCCTCGCGCTACCAGGCGGCCAAGACGCGTCTGGCGAAGTTCGAGGAGGCCGGACCGCCGCAGGAGGTGGCCCGCGAGCAGTCCGTGCGGATGCGCCTCACGGGCGGCCGCACCGGCAAGCGGGCTGTGGTGTGCGAGGACCTCGAGCTCACCGGGCTGATGAAGCCCTTCGACCTCGAGGTGTGGTTCGGCGAGCGGCTCGCGGTGCTCGGCGCCAACGGCTCGGGCAAGTCGCACTTCCTGCGGCTGCTCGCCGCCGGCGGCAGCGATCCCGACGTCGAGCACCGTCCGGTGGGAGACGTCCCGATCACGCCGGTCGCGCACACCGGCGTCGCGCGGCTCGGCGCGCGCGTGCGGCCGGGCTGGTTCGCGCAGACGCACGAGCACCCCGAGCTGGTGGGGAGGACGCTGCTCGAGATCCTGCACCGCGGCGACGCGCACCGCGACGGCATGGGCCGCGAGCAGGCGGCGCGCAAGCTCGACCGCTACGAGCTCGCGCACGCCTCCGAGCAGACCTTCGAGTCGCTGTCCGGCGGCCAGCAGGCCCGGTTCCAGATCCTGCTGCTCGAGCTGTCCGGCGCCACGCTGCTGCTGCTCGACGAGCCCACCGACAACCTCGACCTCGCGAGCGCCGAGGCGCTCGAGGAGGGGCTGGCAGCCTTCGAGGGCACCGTGGTCGCGGTGACGCACGACCGCTGGTTCGCCAAGGGCTTCGACCGCTACGTCGTCTTCACGGCCGACGGCACGGTCCGGGAGACCGACGAGCCGGTCTGGGACGAGTCCCGCCCGGTCCGCTGATCCCGGCGTGATCTTGGTCAGTTGCCGGTTTCCCGGGCTGGGAAGCGCACAACTGACCAAGATCACGCGGATTGAGGGGGTATCGGGGCAGGTCAGGGGCGGTTCCGGCGATTTGGTCGGGCGGGTCCGGGGCCGGTAACCTTGGCTCCTGCTGCGTCCGCGCGGCCTGGCGCCAGGGATGGTGGCCAGTACGGCGTACGACGAGACCTCGGCGTACGCGCAGATCCCAGTCCCGACGAGCGAGAACGAGGGTGCCGCATCATGCGCACTTACAGTCCCAAGGCCGGCGAGCTCACGCACGAGTGGTACGTCATCGACGCCACCGACGTCGTGCTCGGCCGCCTCGCCTCCCAGGCCGCCACGCTGCTGCGCGGCAAGCACAAGCCCACCTTCGCCCCGCACGTCGACGGCGGTGACTTCGTCATCATCATCAACGCCGACAAGGTGGCTCTCACGGGCAACAAGCTCAAGCAGAAGCACGCCTACCACCACTCGGGCTACCCGGGCGGCCTCAAGGCGACGTCCTACGCCGAGCTGCTCGAGTCCGACCCGCGGCGCGCGGTCGAGAAGGCCGTGAAGGGGATGCTCCCCCACAACAAGCTCGGCCGCCAGGTCATCAAGAAGCTGAAGGTGTACTCGGGTCCGACGCACCCGCACGCCGCTCAGCAGCCCCAGCCGTACGAGATCTCCCAGGTCGCGCAGTAAGCGCCGCGGACGAGAGACGAAGAGAGGACCGCGACGTGAGCGAGACCGTGAACGAGACCACCACCGAGACCACCGAGGCCCCTGAGGGCTTCGAGGGCTCCTACACCTCCGAGACGCCGACCACCGCTGTCGCCGTCACGCACCGCGAGGCCGCCAGCGGCCCGGCGAACGCGACCGGCCGCCGCAAGGAGGCCATCGCCCGTGTCCGCCTCGTGCCGGGCACCGGCCGCTTCACCGTGAACGGCCGCACCCTCGAGGACTACTTCCCGAACAAGGTGCACCAGCAGCTGGTGAACGAGCCGTTCGCGACCCTGGACCTCATGGGCGCCTACGACGTCGTCGCCCGCCTCAACGGCGGCGGCTCGTCCGGCCAGGCCGGCGCCCTGCGCCTGGGCATCGCCCGCGCGCTCAACGAGATCGACACCGAGGCCTACCGCCCGGCGCTGAAGAAGGCCGGCTTCCTGACCCGCGACGCGCGGATCAAGGAGCGCAAGCACTACGGCCTCAAGAAGGCCCGCAAGGCGCCTCAGTACAGCAAGCGCTAGGCGAGCGGCGAGGGCGAGCCCGCCCTTGGCTCGCTCCCGTCCGAGCGTGCGCGCCGCTGTTGAGCGCGAGGCGCAGCCGAGTGCGAACGCTCGGAGCGCTAGGCACTGCTCCGGGCGGGCATCCGCTCAGCAGGACCATCCACGATGCCCCGGGGCTACGCTCCGGGGCATCGTGCGTGCCAGGGGTCTCGACCCCGCCAGGGACCGGGCTCGGGGGAGCCCGCCGACGACGAGGAGAGCACGTGGGACGGCTGTTCGGGACCGACGGCGTACGGGGCCTGGCCAACACCGACCTCACCGCCGAGCTCGCGCTCGACCTCGCGGTGGCCGCGGCGCACGTCCTCGGCGACGTCGGCGCCTTCGCCGCCCACGAGGGACGTCCGGTCGCCGTCGTCGGCCGCGACCCGCGGGCGAGCGGCGAGTTCCTCGAGGCGGCCGTCGTGGCCGGTCTCGCCAGCGCCGGCGTCGACGTCTGGCGCGTGGGCGTGCTCCCGACCCCGGCCGTCGCGTTCCTCACCGCCGAGCTCGACGCCGACCTCGGCGTCGTGCTCTCGGCGTCGCACAACCCCATGCCCGACAACGGCATCAAGCTCCTCGCGCGCGGCGGCCACAAGCTCGCCGACGACGTCGAGGACGCCATCGAGACGCGGATGAACGAGGAGTGGTCGCGGCCCACCGGTGCTGCGGTCGGCCGTGTGAGCGACCACGCCGAGGGCGCCGAGCTCTACGTCGAGCACCTGCTCGCCAGCCTCCCGAACCGGCTCGACGGACTGCGCGTGGTCGTCGACGGCGCGAACGGCGCGGCGTCGGTCGTCGGCCCGGAGGCGCTGCGCCGTGCAGGCGCCGAGGTCATCGAGATCCACACCGACCCCGACGGCTACAACATCAACGAGGACTGCGGTTCCACGCACCTCGGCGACCTGATCAAGGCCGTGCGCTCGCACGGCGCCGACGCGGGTGTCGCGTTCGACGGCGACGCCGACCGCTGCCTCGCGGTCGATGCCGAGGGCGACGTCGTCGACGGCGACCACGTGCTGGCGATCCTCGGTATCGCGATGCGCGAGCGCGGCGTGCTCGCGCACGACACCGTCGTCGCGACCGTGATGGCCAACCTCGGCTTCAAGCTCGCGCTCGAGGAGGCCTCGCTCACCGTCGTCGAGACCGGCGTGGGCGATCGCTACGTGCTCGAGGCCATGCGCGAGGGCGGCTTCGTCCTCGGCGGCGAGCAGAGCGGCCACGTGATCCTCTCCGACCACGCCACCACCGGCGACGGCACGCTGACCGCGCTGCACCTGCTGGCGCGCGTGGCCCAGACGGGCACGTCGCTGCGCGAGCTGGCCTCCGTGGTGAGCAAGCTCCCGCAGGTGCTGCTCAACGTGAAGGGCGTCGACAAGGCCCGCGTCGACACCGACGAGCCGCTCCAGGCGGCCGTCGCGGCTGCGGAGGCCGAGCTCGGTCGCACCGGACGCGTCCTGCTGCGGCCGTCGGGCACCGAGCCGGTCGTGCGGGTCATGGTCGAGGCGGCCACGGCCGAGCAGGCCGAGGCCGTCGCCGAGCGGCTCGCCGACGTCGTCCGCTCGTCGCTGGGCTGATCTGCGCCGCTGACCTGCGGCGATGCAGCGAGGGGTGCCGTGTCGTGCGCCACGCGGCCCTGCTCGGCGGCCCCGTGGGCGTCCGGGTGGACCGGCGCACCGGGATACCCTTACCCCTATGTGCGGAATCGTCGGGTACGTCGGTGAGAAGCAGGCCCTGCAGGTCGTGGTCGACGGGCTGCGGCGCATGGAGTACCGCGGCTACGACTCCGCGGGCATCGCTGTCGTCGCCGACAGCGAGCTGGAGACCCGCAAGAAGGCCGGCAAGCTCGCCAACCTCGAGACCCTCCTCGGCGACGACCCCCTGCCGCAGTCGACGATCGGCATCGGCCACACCCGCTGGGCCACCCACGGCGGCCCCACCGACGCCAACGCCCACCCGCACGTGAGCGAGAACGGCAAGGTGGCGGTCATCCACAACGGGATCATCGAGAACTTCGCCGAGCTTCGTGCCGAGCTCACCGACGCCGGCGTGACGCTGTCGTCGGAGACCGACACCGAGGTGGTAGCGCACCTGCTCGCCGCCGTCCTGCCGACCGTCGACAGCGACCTCGCCGAGGCGATGCGCATCGTCTGCCGCCGGCTCAACGGTGCGTTCACCCTCGTGGCCGTCGACTCCGACGTCCCCGACGTCGTCGTCGGCGCGCGTCGCAACAGCCCGCTCGTCGTCGGTCGCGGCGAGGGGGAGAACTTCCTCGCCTCCGACGTCGCGGCCTTCGTCGCGCACACGCGCTCGGCCGTGGAGCTCGGCCAGGACCAGGTCGTCGAGCTGCGCCGCGACTCCGTCGTCGTCACCGACTTCCACGGCGAGCCTGCGGTCGTGAACGAGTACGAGGTCACGTGGGACGCGAGCGCCGCCGAGAAGGGCGGCTACGAGACGTTCATGGCCAAGGAGATCGCCGAGCAGCCCAAGGCGGTGTCCGACACCCTCCTCGGTCGCGTCGACGCGCAGGGCCGGCTGCACCTCGACGAGATGCGCCTGACCGAGAACGACCTGCGCGAGATCGACAAGGTCGTCGTCATCGCCTGCGGTACGGCGTACCACGCGGGCATGGTCGCCAAGTACGCGCTGGAGCACTGGGTCCGCATCCCGTGCGAGGTGGAGCTCGCGAGCGAGTTCCGCTACCGCGACCCGGTCGTCGGCCACCGCACGCTCGTCGTCGCGATCTCGCAGAGCGGCGAGACGATGGACACCCTGATGGCGCTGCGCTACGCGCGCGAGCAGGGTGCGAAGGTCCTCGCGATCTGCAACACGCAGGGCTCGACCATCCCGCGCGAGAGCGACGCCGTGCTCTACACGCACGCCGGCCCCGAGGTCGCGGTCGCGTCGACGAAGGCGTTCCTCACGCAGATCGTCGCGACCTATCTCGTCGCGCTCTACGTCGCGCAGGTGCGCGGCAACAAGTTCGGCGACGAGATCCAGGCGGTCGTCCGCGACCTGAACGACATGCCGCAGAAGATCGATCTCGTCCTCGACACGACCGAGGAGGTCAAGGCCCTCGCCGAGGAGCTCAAGGACGTGAAGTCCGTGCTGTTCATCGGCCGCCACGTCGGCTTCCCGGTGGCGCTCGAGGGCGCGCTCAAGCTCAAGGAGCTCGCCTACATGCACGCCGAGGGCTTCGCCGCCGGCGAGCTCAAGCACGGACCGATCGCGCTGCTCGAGGACGGCGTCCCGGTCATCTGCATCGTGCCGCCGCCCAGCGGGCGCAGCATCCTGCACGAGAAGATCGTGTCGAACATCCAGGAGGTGCGCGCCCGCGGCGCCCGCACCATCGTCATCGCCGAGGAGGGCGACGACGTGGCCGCGATGTACGCCGACCACCTCGTGCGCATCCCTGCGGCCCCGACCCTGCTGCAGCCGCTGGTCGCGACCGTCCCGCTGCAGGTGTTCGCCGAGGCGATGGCCACCGCCAAGGGCCTCGACGTCGACCAGCCCCGCAACCTCGCCAAGTCCGTCACCGTCGAGTAGCCGCCGTACTCGCTGAATGCGCCATTCGTTGCTCAGAGAGCAACGACCCTTCCGTTCACCATGAGCGCCAGCCCTCCTCCGGCTGACGGTGGCGCGGTGCCCTCGGCGTACGAGGTCACCACCAGCTGCAGTAGGACATGAGCAGGGTGTCGTGCCAGCCGTCATCGGTGGTGTTGCGCTCGCGGCCGTGGAGGATGCCGACGCGACGGAAGCCGGCGGAGGTGTAGCAGGCGATCGCGGCGTCGTTGCTCGCGGACGGGTCGATCTGCACGAGGTGGTGGCCGCGCACGTCGACCAGCCAGTCGCGCACCGTCTCGACCACCTCGCGGCCCAGGCCGCGGCGATGCACCGACGGCGCGAGGAAAAGGTCGATGCCGCACTCGTCGTAGTCGGGATCCCCTCCTTCGTAGGCCTGGATCATGCCGACCACGGCGCCCGCCGGGCCGACCTCGGGCGCGTGCGCGAGCTCCACGACCCAGCGCGTCGTGTCGTCGTCGAAGTCGAAGGGGAACGTGTCGTCGGGTTCGTGCCACCAGCGGGCGACCGCGGGTGTGCGCACGATCGCGCGCAACGTCGGCACGTCGGCGTCCTCGAGCGGTCGCAGCCGGGTGCGGGCGGTGACGAGCGTGGGTACGGAGGCCATCCCGCCATCCTCGCCCCGTGACCCGGCGGGTGCGGCTACGTTTCCAGACATCCGAACCGACGCGGGAGGCACCCATGGATACGACGCCGAAGCCGGCCACGCGAGCGGTCCTGGAGGAGCACGCGCAGGCGCGCGCGACGCTGCCCTTCCACGACGAGCGCGACTTCGAGCAGGCGCGGCACGGCTACCTCGGCGGGGTCGACCCCTGCGTGGTCCGTGCGGCAGACGGCCGCGTGGTGTGGGACAACGACTCCTACGGCTTCGTCACCGGCGACGCGCCGGACAGCGTGCACCCGAGCCTGTGGCGCCAGTCGACCCTCGTGGCGATGCAGGGCCTGTTCGAGGTCGTGCCCGGCATCTACCAGGTGCGCGGACTCGACCTGTCGAACATGACGATCGTCGAGGGCGACACCGGCGTCCTGGTCATCGATCCCCTCATCTCCACCGAGACCGCGGCCGCCGCGCTCGCCCTGTACCGCGAGCACCGCGGCGAGCGGCCGGTCACCGCCGTCCTGTACACGCACAGCCACGTCGACCACTTCGGCGGTGTGCGCGGTGTGGTCGACCAGGCCGACGTCGACGCCGGCCGGGTGCCCGTCATCGCGCCCGAGGGCTTCATGGAGCACGCGGTCGTCGAGAACGTGTACGCCGGTGCCGCGATGTCGCGTCGCGCCGGCTACATGTACGGCGCTGCGCTGCCGCGCGACCCGCGGGGGCAGGTCGGTGCGGGCCTCGGCCAGACCACGTCGGTCGGCACCGTGACCCTCATCCCGCCGACGCTCGACATCACCGAG
>WBZP01004381.1_pt1 | contig 14719 bp, 14 predicted proteins | sample 5204301 | NCBI WGS metagenome assembly WBZP01 (sample SAMN12412401, study PRJNA552823) | activated sludge metagenome | isolation source: activated sludge from nitrification reactor of wastewater treatment plant... | place: USA: Pennsylvania | collected 2017 | reverse complement strand
GCGCGCAACCTGGGCGCAACCACGCTTCTGGGCATCATCCCCGAGAATTCGCCACGCCTGGCACGTCGCGTCGGTCTGGACTGCATTCCTTCGGGTCCGGTGATGGACACGGGCGGAAGCCGTTCCGTCTGCGTCACGATCAGCATGGCGACGAAGCTGCATTGAACGCGACATTTCGCCGCCACGTCTTCCCGCGGCTAGCGCGACTTGGGATTGGAATGTTGTTTCCGAAGCCATGGGGCTGCGCGGCGCGTGATTCATGTCGAGTGAAGAGTGAAGATGAGTATCTGGGCGCATATCGACGTCGAGTTGGGTGAGATCGCACCAATTGCTCCTGCAGGTTATTTCATTGGCCTGCGTATTCACTTCAGCTCGCAGCTTTTCGTTTTCCAGACCATGACCAGCGCAGGGTCGAACATTATTCCGAGAACGGATATGTCCTGCGTGACCCGATGACGGCTTGGGGCTATTCCCGCACCGGCCGGATCAGGTGAAGTGATCCGGCACTCCGGAACCCAATTGCCATGTCAAGGAAGCGGCGCAGTTCGGATTGAACTTTGGCGCCACCGTGGCCAGTGATGGGACCGAGTTGCGCAGGATTGCAGGTTTCGCCCGGTCGGCGCGTCTCGGCGTCCTGCCCGAAGCCCGCAGGTGCGGGCGTGCGCTTCTGGCTTCTGTCCGACGCGCCGCAGGGCTAGAGTTGCGCCATGGCCGATCTGTTCGACACCCCATCCTCCCAGTCCCGCGACGGCGGACCCCGTCCGCTCGCCGACCGGCTGCGGCCAAAGTCGCTGTCGGAGGTGATCGGGCAGGAGAAGGTCCTGTCACCCAACGGTCCCCTTGGGGCAATGCTGGCGGCGGGATCGCTGTCCTCGCTCATCCTCTGGGGGCCGCCGGGGGTCGGCAAGACCACCATTGCCAGGTTGCTGGCGGATGAGACCGACCTTGCCTTTGTTCAGGTCAGCGCGATCTTCACCGGGGTGCCCGAGCTGCGGAAGGTGTTCGAGGCGGCGAAGCTTCGGCGGACGAACGGCAAGGGGACGCTTCTTTTCGTCGACGAGATCCATCGATTCAACAAGGCACAGCAGGACGGCTTCCTGCCACATATGGAGGACGGGACGATCCTTCTGGTCGGGGCGACCACCGAAAACCCCAGCTTCGAACTGAATGCGGCGCTGTTATCGCGGGCGCAAGTCATTGTCCTGGAACGGCTTTCCCTGGCCGATCTGGAGCGTCTGGCGCAAAGGGCTGAGCAGGAGTTGGGCCGCCCCCTGCCGCTGAAGGGCGAGGCGCGCGAGGCGATGCTGGAGATGGCGGACGGCGACGGGCGGGCGCTTCTGAACCTGATCGAGCAGGTGGCGGCGTGGAAGGTGGAAGGCACGCTGACTCGCGACCAGCTGGCGCAGCGGCTGATGCGGCGGGCGGCTAAATACGACAAGTCGGGGGATGAGCATTACAACCTGATCTCGGCGCTGCACAAATCGGTGCGGGGTAGCGATCCTGACGCGGCGCTTTACTGGTTCGCCCGGATGCTGGAGGGGGGCGAGGATCCCAGGTTCCTGGCCCGGCGGATCACCCGGATGGCGGTGGAGGATATCGGCCTTGCCGACCCGCAGGCCGAGGCGATTTGTCTTGACGGATGGCAGACTTACGAGCGGCTGGGATCGCCCGAAGGGGAGCTGGCGCTGGCGCAGGCGGTGGTCTACCTGGCGCTCGCGCCGAAGTCGAACGCGGTCTACACGGCCTACAAGGCAGCGCGGGCGGCGGCGAGGGAGACGGGGAGCCTGACGCCGCCGAAGCATATCCTGAATGCTCCGACGCGGATGATGAAGGAGCAGGGCTACGGGTCGGGCTATGCCTATGACCATGATGCCGAGGACGGGTTTTCGGGGCAGAACTATTTCCCCGAGGGGATGAAGCGACCGGTCTGGTATCTGCCACCCGAGCGGGGGTTCGAGCGCGAGCTGAAGAAGCGGGTAGAGTATTTCGCGAAGCTTCGGGCGAAGCGGCACGAAGGCTGATCCTGGTTAACGATGGGTGAAGCGGGTTCGGCAACAAGGCACGCAACACCCCGGGGCAGGACAGCGAAACGCCTTGAAACGTTGGCTTAACCCTTGCACTTTTCGAACATTCCCACCGTCTTCTTTCGGTGTGGAAACCGTCTTCCTTCCGTCTCTACGCGCGTATGGCTGCAAAGCCGTTAACCATGCGCGGCGAATCGGCGGCGGCCAGTTCCACTGCCGCCGCATTGACAAACCGCCCGCCTCGCCGCAAAGGACGGCAATGTCCCTGACCCTTCCCCTGATCGCGCTTGGCGGCGCTGTGGGCTCTGTCCTGCGCTACCTGATGGTCTCGGCCATCGGCGCGCCCTGGGGTGTGGCTGCGGTCAACGTGCTGGGCAGCTTCGTGATCGGGGCGCTGTTCATCCTTCTGGACGCCCGCGCCGGCTGGCAGCTGTTCCTGATGACCGGGGCGCTTGGCGGCTTCACCACCTTTTCCGCCTTTTCGCTGGATACGCTGAAGCTGGTGGAACAGGGCCACACCCTGCAGGCTGCGTCCTATGTCCTGATCTCGGTCGCCCTGTCCCTGATCGCCGTCGCGCTTGGCGTGGCCCTTGCCCGGAGCCTGACATGACCGTCCAGACCCTGACCGTGACCGAAGACGAGGGCGAGCAGCGGCTGGACAAGTGGCTGCGCCGACGGTTTCCCCAACTGAACCAGGTCGCGGTGGAGAAGCTGTGCCGCACGGGACAGATCCGCGTCGACAGCGGGCGCGTCAAGGCGTCCGACCGGGTGGTGCCGGGGCAGACCGTGCGGGTGCCGCCGCTGCCCGATGCCGCGCCAAGGACCGAGGCCCGGGTGCAGGGCGTTTCGGCGGCGGATGCGCGGATGATCCAGGCGGCGGTCCTGTTCAAGGACGAGCACCTCATCGTCTTGAACAAGCCTGCGGGCCTGCCGTCGCAGGGTGGGTCGGGGCAGGGCGACCGCCATGTCGACGGATTGGCCGAGGCGCTGAAGTTCGGCTACAAGGACAAGCCGAAGCTGGTTCACCGGCTGGACAAGGACACGTCCGGCGTCCTGATGCTGGCCCGCACCGACCGGGTGGCCCGGGCGCTGTCCGAGGCGCTGCGGCACCGGGCTGCCCGGAAGATCTATTGGGCGGTGGTCGCGGGGGTGCCGCATCCGAAGCAGGGCTCGATCAAGTTCGCGTTGGAGAAGGCACCGGGCCGGGGCAGGGGGGGCGAGGGCGAGAAGATGCTCTGCGTCCACCCGGCGAAGCTGGCCGAGCACCCGGATGCGAAACGGGCGCATACCGATTACTTCACCCTCTGGTTCCTGGGCACGCGACTGTCCTGGATGGCACTGGAGCCGGTGACGGGCCGCACCCACCAGCTGCGCGCGCATATGGCCGAGATCGGGCATCCGATCCTGGGCGACGGCAAGTATGGCGGCGGCGAGACCGAGAACATGGGTGACGGCTGGGGCGCGGGCGCGGGCGGCGATCTGTCGAAGAAGCTGCACCTGCACGCGCGCAGCCTGACAATCGAACATCCGATCCTGAAGAAGGAAATGACCTTCGTGGCGCCCTTGCCGGAGCATATGGCCCGGACCTGGAAGCTTCTGGACTGGAAGGTGGACGATGTTCCCGCCGACCCGTTCGAGGTGATCCGGTGAGCGTCTGGTCTGCCCGGCGATTCTGGAAGACCGAGACTGTCGTGCCTGCCGAGGGCGGCTTTACCGTGCATCTGGACGCGCGACCGGTGCGCACGCCGTTGAAAGCGCCGTTGATCCTGCCGACGCTGGCGCTGGCCGAGGCCGTGGCCGCGGAATGGCAGGCGCAGGCGGCCAAGGTCGACCCCGAGGCGATGCCGTTCACGCGCACGGCGAATTCGGCGATCGACAAGGTGGCGCCGCAGTTCGGGGCCGTGGCCGCGATGCTTGCGGCCTACGGTGAAAGCGATCTGTTGTGCTACCGCGCAGAGGACCCGGTCGAGCTGGTCGAACGGCAGGCGGCGGCGTGGGATCCGCTCTTGCTCTGGGCGGCGGAAGAGCTGGATGCCCCGCTGGCCGTCACCTCCGGCGTCATGCCCGTCGACCAGGACCCGGACAGCATCGCCCGGCTTGCGGACCTGGTCGAGGCGATGTCGCCCTTCCAGCTTTCGGCCTTCCATGACCTTGTCGCAATCTCCGGCTCGCTGGTCCTGGCTCTGGCGGTGACGCGGAAGCGGCTGGATGCCGAGGCCGCCTGGATCCTGTCGCGCATCGACGAGGATTGGGAGATCGCGCTCTGGGGCGAGGATGAGGAAGCGGCCGATGTTGCCGCCCGCAAACGCTCTGCCTTCCTGCAAGCTGACCGATTCTATGGATTGTGTGGGTAACATTCTTGCCCAAACTCTGCGCAATGCAGGGCGGGAAGGCCAATCGCCCTCTTTCTCGCCGGGAAAACAAGCGATTTTCCTGAAAGCCTCAGAGGCCGCTTGACCTGCAAAAGCGCTTTCGCCGAAACTGGCAGCAGTGGGGGGCCGAGCCCTCTGCAAAAACCCAGGTGCGATCTGCTCGCACCAACAAAAAACATGGCCCGTGGAAGGGCCGTCTACTCAGGAAGAGGTAAGAATGAAAAAATCCGTATTCTTCGGCGCGCTCGCGGCCACGACGCTGGTCTCGGGAGTGGCGCTGGCCGGTACGCTTGACGACGTCAAGGCGCGCGGCGAGCTTCTGTGCGGGTCGAACACCGGCCTGACCGGCTTCGGCAATCCGGATGCCAGCGGCAACTGGACCGGCTTCGACGTCGACCTGTGCCGCGCCGTGGCGGCTGCGGTTTTGGGCGACCCGAACAAGGTGAAGTTCATCCCGACCACCGGCGAGACCCGCTTTACCGCGCTGCAATCGGGCGAGGTTGACCTCCTGGCCCGCAACTCGACCTGGACCGCCTCGCGCGACAGCGAGCTGGCCTTGGATTTCGTCGCGGTGAACTACTACGACGGCCAGGGCTTCATGGTGAAGAAGGACCTGGGCGTTTCCTCGGCGAAAGAGCTTGATGGCGCCACCGTCTGCATCCAGACCGGCACCACCACGGAACTGAACCTCGCCGACTTCTTCAAGCAGAACAACATCACCTATCAGCCCGTCACGGTGGCGGACGATTCGGAGGCGCAGCGCCAGTACCTGGCCGGCGCCTGCGATACCTACACCACCGACGCCTCGGGCCTGGCCGCCAGCCGCGCGACCATGCCGGATGCCGACAACCACATCATCCTGCCCGAGATCATCTCGAAAGAGCCGCTCGGCCCGGTCGTCCGCCATGGCGACAACAACTGGGGCGACATCGTCCGCTGGACCTACTACGCGCTCTTGATCGCCGAAGAGAAGGGCATCACCAAGGCCAACGTCGAGGAAGTGCTGGCCTCGACCACGGACGAGGAAGTCAAGCGTCTGCTCGGCGCCTCGGGTGACATGGGGGCGAAGTTCGGGCTCGACAACGCGGCCTTCAAGAATGCCATCGCTGCCGTCGGCAACTATGGCGAGATCTTCTCGCGCAACATCGGCGAAGGCACGACCATCAACCTGGCCCGCGGCCTGAACGCGCTGTGGACCCAGGGCGGCCTGCAATACGCCCCGCCCTTCCGTTGATCCGGATCCTTGGGGGCGCCTATGGGCGCCCCCGTCTTTTTCGAAGCAAGATGCCTGCAAGGATCGAGGCCTGACCTCACCGCCACCGGAAATTCGGGGCTGCCTGCAGGAGACAGGGGGAAGCCATGGCAATGGCAACGGACGTGCCGAAAGAGGGCTTTCGGCTCTCGATGCTTATCTACGATACGCGCTACCGGTCCTACACGATCCAGCTGGTCGTGCTGGTTCTTTTCGCCATGGCGGTGGCCTGGCTCTTGAACAACACAGTCCACAACCTGGCCTTGCGCGGCAAGGAATTCAACTACGGCTTCCTCTGGCAGCGTGCCGGCTACGACATCGGCCAGCACCTGATCCCCTATACCAATGACGACAACCACTTCCGGGCGCTTCTGGTCGGGCTTCTGAACACCGCCGTCGTCGCCTTCTTCGGCTGCATCTTCGCGACCATCCTGGGTGTGGTCGTCGGTGTCCTGCGCCTGTCGAGGAACTGGCTCGTCAGCCGGTTGATGACGGTCTATGTCGAGACCTTCCGCAACGTGCCGCTGCTTCTCTGGATCCTCTTGTCCTATGTGATCCTGTCCGAAGTGACCCCGCTGCCGAAGGACTTCAAGGTCACGGACGAGATGATCGCGGCGGGAGAGGCGCCGAAGGCGTCCATGATGCTGTTCGACTCGATTGCCGTCACGAACCGCGGCACGAACATCCCCGCGCCGCTGTTCGAGCGGGGGCTTGGGACGCTCGACCTTGGGTTCATGTCGCTGAACCTGACCTTCTGGGCCATCGCGGCGCTGATCGCCGCGTCGATCTGGGTCAACCACCGCATCGTTGCTTCGGCGCGGGCGACGCAGGAATCCACCGGCGTTCGGCCCGTGACCTGGTGGAAGTCGCTTCTGGTGCTGTTCGCCCCGGTCATCGCGCTTCTGGTCGCCTTGGGTTTCCATCTGGAGATTCCGGCGCTGAAGGGGTTCAACTTCCAGGGTGGCATCCTGGTCGCGCACAGCTTTACCGCGCTTCTGATCGCCCTGACGCTCTACACCGCCGCCTTCATCGCCGAGATCGTGCGGGCGGGGATCATGGCGATCAGCCGCGGGCAAAGCGAGGCCGCCTTCGCGCTGGGCTTGCGGCCGAACCGCACCATGAGCCTGATCATCCTGCCGCAGGCGCTGCGGGTGATCATTCCGCCGCTGATCAGCCAGTACCTGAACCTGACCAAGAACACCTCGCTGGGGATTGCGGTCAGCTACCTTGACCTGCGCGGCACGCTAGGGGGCATCACGCTGAACCAGACGGGGAGAGAGCTGGAGTGCATGTTGTTGATGATGCTGATCTATCTGACCATCAGCCTGACGATTTCCACGCTGATGAACATGTACAACCGATCCGTCCAGCTGAAGGTGCGCTGAGATGAGCGAGACCCACGCTGAAACCGTCACCTTCGTTCGCGACACCATGCTGCCGCCCGTCCTGCCCCCCGTGGGCGAACGCGGGGCGGTGAAATGGCTGCGCGAGAACCTGTTCTCCACGCCCCTGAACATCGCGCTGACCGTGGCCGGGTTGGGGGCGATCTGGTGGCTTGTCACCGCCTCTCTACCCTGGTGGTTGAATTCGGTCTGGAATGCCTCGTCGCTGGGCGAGTGCCGCCAGATCGTCGCGGCCAATGCCGGCGAAGGCGCAACCGGGGCCTGCTGGGCGATGATCCGCGAGCGCTGGCACCAGTTCCTGTTCGGCTTCTATCCGCCCGCCCAGTGGTGGCGGCCGGTACTGTCCTTCGGGCTGTTGTTCGCGGCCCTCGCCCCGGTGCTGTTCGCCGGGCAGAAGCGCAACCTGTCCATCATCCTTGGCGTCGTGGCGGCCTACCTCCTGGTGACGCTGTACCTCGCCTCGGCGCCGGGGCTGCCCTTTGTCCTCGCGCTTGTCCTGATCGGGGGGCTTCTGGCCCTGGCGCAGATGATGCCGGGCAGACTGCTGTGGTTCACCCTGATCTATCCGGCGCTGTGCTTCTGGCTGTTGTGGGGCGGGTCGATCTGGTCGCCCATCGTGGCGATGGCGGGCTTTGGCGTCCTTTACGCCGTATTCCGCCTGGCCTCGCCCCTGATCGGGCTGGCACCGGCGGCTGGGGCCGGGATCGTCGCGGCTGTGCTCTGGTGGCTTTACGCCGAGGCGCCCGTCGTTTCGGCGCTGCATGGCGCGTTTCCCATTTTCCTGCAGAGCATCAACTCCGACCAGTTCGGCGGCTTCCTCCTGGCCATCGTCATCGGCGTGACCGGCATCACCTTCTCTTTGCCCATCGGCATCCTGCTGGCGCTTGGCCGCCAGTCGGACATGCTGATCGTCAAGTCGCTGTCGGTCGGGTTCATCGAGTTCATCCGCGGCGTGCCGCTGATCACGCTCCTCTTCACCGCCTCGCTGCTGTTGCAGTACTTCCTGCCGCCGGGCACCAATTTCGACATCATCCTGCGGGTGATCATCCTTGTGACCTTCTTCGCTGCCGCCTATCTGGCCGAGGTGATCCGGGGGGGCCTTGCCGCCCTGCCGCGGGGCCAGTACGAGGCGGCGGATGCGCTGGGGCTGGACTACTGGCGGGCGCAGCGGCTGATCATCCTGCCGCAGGCGCTGAAGGTGTCGATCCCGGCCATCGTGTCCACCTTCATCGGGCTTTTCAAGGATACCACACTGGTGGCCTTCGTGGGCCTGATGGACCCGCTGAAGGGGGTCACGCAGATCGTCCGTGCCGACATCGCCTGGAAGGGCATCTACTGGGAGCCCTACATCTTTGTCGGCGTCATCTTCTTCCTCATCTGCTTCAGCATGTCGCGCTATTCCATGTACCTGGAACGCAAGCTGAAGACCGATCATCGCTAAGGGCACATCATGGCAGAAGCAGCAAAAATGCAGGTTTCGGACGAAGTCGCGATCCAGATCACCGGCATGAACAAGTGGTACGGGCAGTTCCACGTCCTGCGCGACATCAACATGACGGTGCAGCGGGGCGAGCGGATCGTGATCTGCGGGCCGTCGGGGTCGGGCAAGTCGACGCTGATCCGCTGCATCAACCGGCTGGAGGAACACCAGCAGGGCCAGATCATCGTCGACGGGACCGAGCTGACCAACGACCTGAAGAACATCGACAAGGTGCGGTCGGAAGTGGGCATGGTGTTCCAGCACTTCAACCTGTTCCCGCATCTGACGATCCTCGAAAACCTCACGCTGGCGCCGATCTGGGTGCGCAAGGTGCCGAAGCGCGAAGCCGAGGAAACGGCGATGTATTTCCTGCAGAAGGTGAAGATCCCGGAGCAGGCGCACAAGTATCCCGGCCAGTTGTCCGGCGGCCAGCAGCAGCGGGTGGCGATCGCGCGCTCCTTGTGCATGAAGCCGCGGATCATGCTGTTCGACGAGCCGACCTCGGCCCTTGACCCCGAGATGATCAAGGAGGTGCTCGACACCATGATCGAGCTGGCCAAGGAAGGCATGACCATGCTGTGCGTGACGCACGAGATGGGCTTCGCTCAGGCGGTGGCGAACCGGGTGATCTTCATGGACCAGGGCCAGATCGTCGAGCAGAACGAGCCGAAGGAGTTCTTCAACAATCCGAAGAGCGAGCGGACGAAGCTGTTCCTGAGCCAGATCCTGGGGCACTAAGCCTTCAGAGCGGCTTCACGAACAGGATCCACTCCGTCGCATCGACCTGCCAGTCGCCCTTGACGAGCGGCCGACGGGCGATTTCGCGGAAGCCCTTGGCGCGGTAGAGGCGCAGGGCGTCCTGGTGGGTATCCTCGGCGATCAGGCTGATGGTCTGGTGGCCGCCCTGGCGGGCGACATCTTCGGCCTTGGCCAGAAGGGCGGAGGCGAGGCCCTTGCCGCGGTGGGCAGCGTAGGTCGCCAGTACGTTCAGATACCAGGACCCCGGCGCCAGCGCCTCCAGCTGCAGGAGCGGCACGAAGATCGGCGGGGTGTCGGGGTCGATGGGCGTGGGCTCGGGGTCGGCGGCATAGCCGAGGAGGCAGGCGGCGGTCTCGCCATCCGCTTCCGCCAGCCAGGCGTTGCGGTAGGAGAAGTTGCCCGTCTCGCGCGAAGCCCGTTCCCGGCCATAGGCCCAGGGGTCGCCCTCGGGCCCGACCGACCGCTTCCAGAAATGCAGCGGCAAATCGTCCGCCGCCATGTTGATGAAGCGGGTCAGATGGTCGGCGTCGGTCGCCCTGGCTGCACGGATCGACATTGCGGTTCCTTCCGTTCGAGTCGCGGCAGACATAGCCCATTCGTCCGCGCATTGGCAGGCTTTCCCGGTGGAGAAATCCGTTTCCCTGCACGGCCTATGGACAGGCCGTCGGGCCCGCCCTACCAATCGGGATGACGCCAATTCAAGGAACGACTGACATGAGCGACATGGTTTTCCGCTTCCCCGCCCCCGGACCCGAGCCGATGCTGACCGACCTGGAAGGCTGGACCAAGATCGAGGGCACCCCCACGATGAAAACCTGGGTGCAGCATACCTCGATCGACGGCAGCGTGATCAGCGGGACATGGGAGGCCACACTTGGCACCTGGCACGCGGCCTACAAGTTCTACGAATTCGTGCATCTGATCGATGGCCAGATCACCATCACGCCGGAGGGTGCGGCTCCCGTGACCCTGCGTCCGGGCGATGCCTTCGTGGTCGAACCGGGGTTCAAAGGCACCTGGAAGATCGAAAAGCCGGTCCGCAAGCACTTCTGCATCAAGCTGAAGTGACCGGTCCCTGGACGGCGTCCGTTCCAGGCGCAGCGTTCCGGGGTCATGGGACCTAGATCGATTCCGCCCCGTCGATCACCAGCGCGTGCCCCGTCATGAAGGAGGACTGGTCCGAGGCGAGATAGACGATGCTTTCGGCAATCTCCTCTGCACTGCCCCAGCGCCCCATCGGAATGGCGTCGGAAACGTAGGTTTCAAGCGCCGCGCGCCCGCCCATCTGGGTTTCAAACCCCGCATTGAAGACGGTATCCACGAAACCGGGACAGAGCGCGTTGCAGCGGATGCCGTGGCGCGCGTAGTCCACGGCGATCTGCCGGACCATCGCCACAACCGCGTGCTTCGTCGTGCAGTAGGCGATCATCTCGCGGTCATATTGGACGCCCGAGTTCGAGGAGGTGATGATGATCGACCCTGTCCGCCGAGGTTTCATCATCGTCATTGCGGCACGGGCGGCGACGAAATGCGCGCGGACATTCAGCCGCCAGGACAGGTCCATGTCGGCTGCGCTTACGTCCTCAAGACCGCCGGGGATCTGAATTCCCGCGTGGGAATGCAGGATGTCGAGTCGCCCGAAGCGGCGCTCGGTTCCGATGATCGCGTCTTCCAGGTCGGTGTCGATGGTCACGTCAAGACCCAGGGCCTCGGCTTGGCCACCCGATGCGACAATCGCATCGGCGACGGCATGGGCCCGGGCTGGATCAAGGTCGCTTACCACGACGCGCGCACCGTTCCTGGCGAGAGCCAGTGCCCCGGCCCGGCCAATGCCTGCGCCGGCCCCAGTCAAAAATGCCACGCGATCCTTCAGAAGCACCGGGGGTTCCTTTGTTCAGGCCGCGCCACGGCCGCGGCCGCGCTGCAGGATCGACTGGGCGACGACGAGGGTCACGAGCGAGACGGCAAGGACCATCGTGCCTATGGCGTTGATCTCGGGCGTCACGCCCCGGCGGATCGAGGAGAAGACGTAGATCGGCAGCGTCGTCTCGGACCCGGCGACGAAGAAGGCGATGATGAAGTCATCGAAACTGAAGGTGAAGGAGAGCAGGAACCCGGCGAGGATGGCGGGGAAGATTTGCGGCAAAGTGACCTGGCGGAAGGTACCCCAGGGCGTGGCGCCGAGATCGGCCGAGGCTTCGACAAGGCTGCGGTCCATGCCCGCAACGCGCGCCCGCACGATGATGACGACCAGCGCCATGGCGAAGAGCCCGTGTGCGGCAATGAGGGAGCCCTTGCCGAGGTGAAGTTGCGGCGCCTGATCGGCAAGGGGCCATAGCGCGGCAAGGACCGGGTTGACCCAGTCAAAGAGCGTGACCAGTGCGATCAGGGTCGCGATGCCGATCACGATGCCCGGCACCATGACCGCAATGTAGAGAAGCGCGTCGAAGATCGCCCTGGGCTTGCCGCCCACCCCCTGAAGGGCCAGGGCGGCAAGCGTGCCCGCGATGGTGGCCAGCGCGGCGGAGGCGCCGGCGACGATGGCGCTGGTCTGCAGCGCCTCCATCACGAAGGGGTTTGACAGGGCCTTGCCATACCACTGGGTCGAGAAGCCCTGAAGTTGTGCCGCGTGCCGCCCGGCGTTGAAGGAAAAGACCGCGATGACCCCGATCGGGACATAGAGGAACAGATAGACGGCAAGCGCGTAGAGCCTCATCGCGCCCTCACATCAGCGAAACGTCGTCGCGGCCGCCGGACCACTTGCGCGTGGCGCGCATGTAGCCGGTGACGGTGACAAGCATGATGATGACAAGCGCGACCGCGACCGCCGCCCCGAAGGGCCAGTTGCGCGATTGCAGGAAAAGATCGACCAGTGCATTGCCGACAAAGAACACCTTGCCGCCCCCGAGCATCGCCGGGATCAGGAATTCCCCCATCAGCAGGATGAAGACCAGCATGCAGCCGGTGGCGACCCCCGGCATGGAGAGCGGGAGCGTGACCTGCAGGAAGCTGCGCCAGGGCGGGCTGCCGAGGTCGGCGGAGGCTTCGAGGAGGCGCTTGTCCAGCCGTTCCAGGCTGACAAAGATCGGGAAGACCATCAGCGGCAGATAGCCGTAGACGATGCCGGTCAGCACGGCGAAGGGTGTATTGATCAGGCGCGGATTGCCAAGGCCGAGGCTGTCGAACAGCCTTGGGATGCCCTGGCCGCCCAGGAGGTAGATCCAGGCGTAGGAGCGGATCAGGATCGAGGTCCAGAAGGGCACGATCACCAGGATCAGGAGCAGCGTTCGCCATTTCCGGTCCGCCTTGACCGCAAGGTAGTAGGCCAGCGGATAGGCGATCAGCAGGCAGAGGAACGTGCCGACCGGGGCGAGCATCAGGGTGTTCTTGAACGCCGCCCACCGGGTGCCGAGATTGGCGAAGTTCTCCAGCGTGAAGGCGGCGGAATACCCACCCGCCGCCGCACGTTCGCCAAAGCTGAAGACAAGGACGACCACCAGCGGCAGCACGAGCATGGCCAGAAGCCAGAGCGCGGCGGGCGCGAGCAGGAGTCCTGTCCTCAGCCTTGGCGTCATCAGGTCAGGCCGACTTGAAGCGCGCCATGAGTTCGGCGCGGTTGGGGTCGGTCAGCGTGACGGCTGCGCCGAATTCCAGCGCATCCAGAAGCTCTTTCGCCGGGTAGAGGATCGGGTCTGCCAGAACCTCGGGCGGCATCAGCGCATCCACCCGGCTGTCTGCGGTGGGATAGCCGTGGAACAGGGCTTCCTTGGCGTTCACCGCCGGGTCGAGCAGGAAGTTGATCAGCGCATAGGCGGCGTCCATGTGCGGCGCGCCTTTCGGGATGGCATAGAAGTCCGACCACAGTTCGCCGCCTTCCTTGCCGAGGACATACTCGATTTCCGGCATGTCGCGGTTCATCTGCTTGCCGTCGCCGGTCCAGCAGATCGTCATCCAGGCATCGCCCGACCGCATCGACGGCTGGTAGTCCGACGAGATGGCGAAGAGATGCGGCTTGGCGTCCAAGAGCAGCTTCTCGGCATCGGCCAGTTCCTTGGGGTCGATCGAGTTGAACGAATAGCCGAAATATTTCAGCGCGTTGCCGATGGTGGTCAGCTGATAGTCATGCACCATGGTCCGTCCGCTGAAGTCGGTCATGGTCAGGTCCCAGAATTCTTTCCAGGTGGTCGGCTTGGGTTTGTCGCCAAGGTTCGAGGTGTTCACGGCAAAGCCTGTGGTGCCCCAGTTCTTGGACACGGCATAGACCTTGCCGTCCACCGTGCCCGGCCCGGCGAAGCGCTGGTTGAAGGCGGCGGGGTCGTAGTTCGGGATCTTGGCAAGGTCCAAGGGTTCGATCAGGTCTTCGCCGACATAGGTGGTGATCGTGTAGTTCGTCGGCACGAAGACATCCCAGCCCGATCCGCCGGCCTGCAGTTTGGCCAGCATCTCTTCGTTCGAGCCGAAGACGTTGACCTCGACGGCGGCGCCGGTTGCGGCGGTGAAGGCCTCGAAGTTGGCCGGGTCGTGGTAGTTGGGCCAGGTCGCCAGCGCGACACGGTCGCCGATTGCGCCTTGCGCCCAGGCGGCGGAACGCAGGCCCGGCATCGCCGCACCCAGGACTGCCGTCGCGGCGCCAAGCCCCGTCACGCCCAGGAAATGCCGGCGCGTGACCGAGCCCTTCTTGTAGCGGTAAAGCTCGGCCATGAATCTTTCGCGTGAGATGAAGTCATTCCGGTCGGTCATGTTCAGTCTCCCCGTTGGTTTTCAGTCTTTGCTGAGGATAAGGGCCGCGCCCTCGCGCCAGCTTGCATATCCGGTTTCTCCCGGTTCGAAATTGTGGGTGCCCGCTTCGGCCTGGCGCGAGGCAAGCACGAGGAACGGACCGAGGTCAGGGTTCCTCACCAGGTATTCGGTGTGCTCGCCCAGGAAGATGCGGTTGACGACGGTGACGGGCAGGCCGCCCGCGTCGCGTGTCAGGCTGATCTGTTCGGGGCGAAGGCTGGCTGTCGCAGGCTGGTCGCTGCCCAGCCCTTCATTGGCGTGGCCGACAAAGATCGTGCCTCCGGGTCCGACGAGCTTTGCCGTGGAACCGTCAAGCCGCTCGATGCGGCCATCGAAGAAGTTGGACTTGCCGACAAAATCTGCAACGTAGCGGCTTGTCGGGCGGTCATACAGGTCGCGGGGGCTGCCGACCTGGGCGATCTCGCCGTCGCGCATGATGCAGATCCGGTCCGACATCGACAGCGCTTCCTCCTGGTCGTGCGTCACCAGCACGAAGGTGATGCCCAGTTGCCGCTGGAGGGTCTGCAGTTCGATCTGCATGTCATGGCGCAGCTTCTTGTCCAAGGCTGCCATCGGCTCATCGAGAAGAAGCACTTTCGGCTCGTTGACGATCGCCCGGGCAAGTGCCACGCGCTGTTGCTGGTCGCCGG
>WBZP01004379.1_pt1 | contig 14719 bp, 8 predicted proteins | sample 5204301 | NCBI WGS metagenome assembly WBZP01 (sample SAMN12412401, study PRJNA552823) | activated sludge metagenome | isolation source: activated sludge from nitrification reactor of wastewater treatment plant... | place: USA: Pennsylvania | collected 2017 | reverse complement strand
TCACCGCCCAGACCCTCAGCTCCCGGAAATGACACGACGAGCCCGCAAAGGAGTGGGGACTTTTAGCTGGCCACCAATGGAGACTTCCTACTGGCCACCACTGGGGACTTTTTCATGGCCATGGACACCCAGACTCTCACCTGGACGAGCACACCATCGGTCCAGTCGGCCGTGAAGTAGGTCGGACGGAAGTCCCGGACCCGCTGGATGCCCTTCGCCTCGTCGGTGCACGCACCGCATCTCATGTCGCGCAATTCTCCGTACTTGAGCGCGAACCGCTGGTGGTGCTTGTCCTTCACTGCGTGTCACAACTTTTCCTCGTTGACCTGCCGGCTCTGACCTGAACCCGCATCAGCGCGCCTTCTCCACAAGATCACTGAACAACCCGGCGTCCTCACAGCCCTCGTCGTGGGTGCCGAACAGCAGTGCCCGGTCGAGGAAGGAGTTGTTCATCTCGCACGACGTCTCGGGTGCGAGCACACATGCGTGGCACGCGGCGAGGTTCAATGCGTCGGTACCCGCGCCGGATGATTCGATGCAGACCGGGTCGGAGGAACACCACGACAGCCGCTGCAGCCCTTCCTTGAGCGCGGCACCGAGGTGTTCGGTTTCCGCCATCGAGGCGACCCCGCCGAGGCTTCCCGCCGAGTCCGAGCTTGCCGTGTAGACGAGAAGCCCCGCCACCTTGTCGTCCACGAAAAGCCGTTCTCGAAGCGCCGCGGCGGGATACCCGGCATCCAGCGACAGCTGGTCGATGATGATGTGCGACAGCGTGTGGATCGCGACCTTGATGATGTCGACGGCGGCCGGCGGGCGACCATGGTCTGCGGCCGACCGGTCGGCAGCCTTCTGCAGCGCCTGCCGCCGTTTCCGGGCGAAGTCACCCGCGGCCCACTCTTCGAGCGCCGGCCGCCGGAACGCGAGGAAGATGCCCTCACCGATCACTTCGATCGCAGGCAACCAATGCAGGCGCGTCGGCGCGAGCGCGCACAGCTTCTGCACCGGCCCGGACGGATCGGGCGCCCCGTCGAGACGGGTGAACCCTTGCAACGCACGCACTTCCCGGAGCCTGGTCACCTTTCGCACATCGGAGATCAGGGACTCGAAACCGTCAGGAACGTCGCGACGCAGGCACACGAAGTCCGAGTCGAGGCCTTCGTCGTCGCGGCCCTCGACCAGCGCCTTGTACTCGTCGGCACGGAGCTTTGCCTCCGAGATCTCTTCGTCGCCTTCATCCTCACCACGACGCCGCTCGATCTCTCTGGTGATCTGGTCGGCGCTGAAGCGCCCCTTCGACATCGCGGCCAGGCCGGCGAGCACCGGAGGGATCGCCGCGGCGGGGTCCTTGACCATCTCCCAGTGCTTGTCGACGAACTTCGCCAGCGCCTCGGAATAGGGCGGAATGGAAATCGAGGACCGAACTGCCGGGAACCAGACGTTCGAGGCACCGCGCTGCACCGCGCGTGGGTACTGGTCGCAGTCCTCGTGGGTGTCGAGCCCGAGCCACGGCCTCAGCCCGCGGCACTTGCCGAAATCGATGAGAGATCCCGAGCCGATCGCCCCTTCGAGGCTGCGACTGTCGACGCCGCATGAGCACTCCAGGATCAAGTCACCGAGCGATGATGTCCGTCCGAGCACGTTGAGCTTCATCTCGTGCTCATTGCCGCGGATCTTGTCCTGCTGGTCCTTGTGCAACCACATGTACACCGGGAACTCGCTCACATGACCGTTTCGGCACGCGCCCATCAATCGGAACGGGCTGAGGTCGACATTGTCGACCTTGCACTTGGCGTCGTTCTTGTCCTTGGACAGATCCGAGAGCGCACCGATACGCCGACACTTGGGGCACACCTGGGTGTAGGGGTAGCGGATGACCGGCACGTCGCGCTTGCCGCCGGCGGGCGGGGCCTTGAGCTCGGTCACACCCAGCGCCCTGGCCAGTCGCGGCTCCGGGATGTGCTCGGCTCGCTCGACGTCCCACTCATGCAGACCGGCGATCATGAAACTGGTTGATTCAGCAGGAAACAGCCCACCAACACCGTAGGTACTCAACAACTGGCTACGCCGAGCCTTTGCGCCTTTCATCGGGGCACCTTCCTCGCGGGGATCTGGTACAGGGCGCTCTCGGCATCGACGTCCCGCATGCTCTGCAGCGTCGGCCACGGCGTCTCTCGGGTGGAGTACTCGATGTCGTCATCCGTCAACGCCACGTCGGACGGGACGAGAAGCGACTCGTCGAAGTTGGTGCTGTTCTGGTATCGCATGTCGGGACGAGATTCGACGGCCTCGGCCCACACCTTGAGGAGCTCGCCGAGCTGATTGGCGGTGTCCTCGGCTTCCTCTGGGGCCACCGCTTCTGCACGTTGGCCCAGAAGTTCCACCATCTGCGTGATCTCGTCGTACCGATCGGCCGCCTTGTGAGCGGCCTCGTTGCCCGCCAGATCGTCCACCAGAAGCCGGGCGAGCGAAACGAGCACACCGTGCAAGGCACGGTCGCGCGCCCGGGCGGCAAACGGAGTCGCGCTGGTCGCTTCGACGGCCCGGTACAGCGCCTGGTGATAGGGCACGAAGTTCTCGTAATGGGACCTGTCCCGCGACCGGGCAGAGTTGAAGATCGTGACGACCAACCCGGGGTGCTTACGCCCGACACGGCTGGTGGCCTGGATGTATTCGGCGCTCGACTGGGGCTGACCCATCACCGTCATCAACCCGAGCCGGTCGATGTCCACACCGACCGAAATCATGTTGGTGGCCAAGACTACATCGTTGGCCGAGCCCGAGGACACGTCCTTCTCGAGGCTCTTGAGTGTGCGCGGGATTTCCGCAGACGGAACACGACTGGTGAGTTCGACGGGTGGCCTCAGGTCACGCGGGGAAGCCTGTTTGCGTCGGGCGACCAATTGGAGTCTGTCTCGAACGTCGCCTTCGACTTGAAGATTGGCGCTACCGAGCACACGGAGGCTGTTGAAGTACCCCAGCAGCGTCCAATAGGGATCTCGCGTCTCCGGACTGCCCGACAGATCGTGAGCAGCCTGCAGTATCGCGGCGTAGACCCGGACCATGAGCGTGGCATGGCTGGTGCCCGGCGCCATCACTCCGATGTACTCACGCGTGCCGAACTGATCACGGGGAGCGGGATCGGCAAAGAACGACTGATCGGGATCGATGCCCGGCGGGGGGAACTGCTCGGCCCGACGGTTGAACACGGCACCGATCTGCCGGTCGGCGCGACGGATCGTTGCCGTCGAGGCGATGACCTTCGGCCGACCGCGGATCACGCCCTCGGTGGTCAGCTGTCCGCAGGCCGCATCGATCGCGGCTTCGTACAGTCCGACGATCGAACCGAGCGGCCCGGAGATGAGATGCAGCTCGTCCTGGATGATGAGCGACGGTGACGTACCAATTCCGTCTCGGGCAAACAGCTTTCGCACCTCTTCGCGCCACGCCATCTGCGCGAACTTGTCCACCGTGCCCAGCACGAGTTCCGGACGCACCCGGTAGATGTCCTGGTCGACGACGTAGGCAGGCAGGCCTGCACGGAAATCGCACGAACTGTTCCCACACGCGATCCTGAGCCGCTCTTCGGGTGACTTGACCACCGAGTAGTGAGCCTCGTTCAGATTCTGCCCACACCACGGACACTGGGTCAGCTGGACCGGGTTCTTCTCGTTGAGCTCCCTCCCATCGAAGAGGGCATTGAGCGACTTGCGCGCCTCGGCCAGCGTGTTCGGCGTAGCCGCCTGGCCCACCCAAAGGCCGATCGAGAACGGCCGGTCCCCCAGGTCACTCTCACGCTGGCGCAACCGTTCCAGCGAGCAGAGCAGCATGGTCGCACGTTCGAACTGCTGAATCGTCAACAGGCGCAGGGTGTAGCGCATGATGACTGCCACACCGAGCGTTTCGGGATCCTTGAGCCTGCGGTGCAGAATCGTGAAAGCGACCAGCCCGAGGTAGGCCTCCGTCTTGCCACCGCCGGTGGGGAACCACAGCAGGTCTGCGATGTCGCGGTCGTCGTGGTCGGCCTGCGCGAGGCCGGGCAGATTCAGCAGGATGTAGGCGATCTGGAACGGGTGCCATTTCTGCTCGACACCGTCACCGACAGCACCTACCGCGCCTCCGCGGACCCAGTCCTGACGGGCACGCTGCATCTGCATCGCCGAGTTCGCCAGCCGAAATGCTCGCCCCACATCGGGGTCGGCGACGATCAGATCGATGCCGTTCTGGATTCGTTCTGCGGCCTCCCGGGCGCGCGCGACATGTTCGTCGGCGACGCCCTTGAGACCGTCCTCGATATCCGCCTCACCGTTGTGAACGCCAGCGCTCAGCCGGTCGATCCACTCGCGATACTCGGTGACCAGCAGGCCGAGATTCTCCGCCAGCCCCGCGTCGGTGGCGTTGCTCAGAAACGACATTCGCAGGTCGACCCCAGCCCTGACGCCACCGGGTTTCGCCCTGGAGACTTCGTGACGAGGGATGAACGTGGACTCGACTCGTCCGACGTGAGCGGCCGTACCGTCACGATCCCATGTCGCGGCGCAACCGTGGCCGATCGCGAAGACCCGCGCGTTGCGATACAACAGTGCGGCCGAACGCAAGTCGGCATCCTCGCTGAGGACACCGTACGATGAGCGGTCCACGATGGCCTTCTCGGGCGATCGGACCTCGACCCCTACCTGGAACCAGGCATATGAGTCGCGGAGCACTCCTTTGAGCGGAACCTGCGTGTTGCGCAGTGCGACCGACACCGCCACTCTGCCGTTCTTCGGTGTGCGGGCGTACACGTACAGCTGGAGACCGGGCACGACGTCGAGCTTCTTCGCCCCCGGTGTCGCGACGTCCCAGTCGATGGGGTCTATGACCTGTGGATTGCGAACCCATGCGTCCGGCCTCGCGATCTGCTTCCGCATTGTCGGACGCTGAGAACCGGCCGACTCACCGTTGCCCTTGGTATCTGATGGAACGTACTTCGCTGCGTCGATTGCGATTTGAACCGTCGACGCCTTAGCCAGGTCGACGGAGAAGGTGATGCCCATCGACGTCGGGTAGCGCATCAATGCCTGGGAGATGGGGCTGTCGCCGGCGTCGTTCTCCTCGGCCTCACCACTATCAGGCTCTGCCGCTTGTTGGAGAAGGTCGTCGGCGGGCCACAGGACCCCCACGATGTACCGGTCCAACGGGAGATCGGTGATGACCTCATCCCGCCCGTCGGCCGGCCCTACCAGATCCTTGACCAACTCTTCGACGATGCTGTCACGAAAACCGTACTGCTCGGCAAGATTCACCATTGCGAACTGCAACTCCTAGGGTGTGTTCAGGTCGGGTCGTGCCAGGCCGGTGATTCGTGGCACCAGCCAGAATCCCGAGCTTCCGAGACCGGCCTTCTCCGACTCGCGATAGTCACCCGCGACCGTCTCTACTGATACCAGGGATAGACCATCGATGACCGTCGGACGATTCTTCAACCAACCGAACGTCTTCTGGAAGGTCTGGTCGAACGCAGCGCTGGTGCGTCCGAGTGGCTGTCGGTCTTGGGTGGCCAGGAGGTAAGACGGTTCTTCCGAAGTGGATTCGGCCTCGTCGAGTTCTGCATAAACCCTGACGCCGACCTGGTTGATCGACTGCAGAGTTGCCTGAATGCGGTGCGCGTCGGCGGTGTGCGAGGAGGCAGGGTAGGCGGTTTCGACGTCGTCGTAGAGGAATTCGAATGCCTTCGTCCATGTCTTACCACGCTTCTTCCTGCTCCATGCCTCTTCCTTGAAGCGTCCCCACAACCTGGGATCGGCCTTGATCAGCGACTTCGATTGCGGCAACCGGCAGGTGTAGATGTCGTCTCGCGCGCGGCTCAACGCCACGTACTCGCGACGCACCCGGGTCCAGGTGTCCTCATCCTCGGGTACCCAATTGGGTTCGACAACGAAGACAGTGTCGAACTCCAGCCCCTTTGCCCGATGGATCGTGGACACGATGACCGAGCTGTGGTCAGGTTCGGTGAGCGGAAGTGGCAACGCTCGCGCTTTCACCAACCTGTGCATTCTCAGGAGATCCAGCGAGTCGAAATCGCTTGTGCGGCCTTCGGCTGACTTGAGCTCGTTCCACTTCTGCTCCACGTCGCTCTCCGCCAGCAGCCGCTCCAGCGCCGCTTCGACCTCGGATCGTCGTTCCTTCGGACCGGGAAGCGGACCGAGCGCGCCGGCGATCCATCGTGCCGCACCGAAGTCCTGCGCCTGTCGACGGACGGCGTGCATGACGGATTTGTGGTTGAGGTATCGCGACACTCGAAGCACGTCGGCGTTGGTGGTGCACAAGATGGCCGTCTTTTCGCCCTTGGCCGGCGTGACAAGGTCGTACCATTCGTCGATCTCGCCGCGGTCGGGCACATCGAGAACCAGATCCTCGAGGAGTTCCTCCGCTTCGTCACCGTCGGTGGTCTCGCGAAGCGTGTCACCGAGAAGAACCACCTGCTTCGGGAACTTGCCCCTGGCGCGGTAGTTCTTGCCCAACCCGACGGTCTCGCACCCGAAAGAATCGGTCAGCGCTTCGAAGACGTCCGCTGCGGAGGTTCTACTGAGTGAATCGTCGAGCTGAAAATCGAAAACACCCTGCAACGGGTCGCCCAGTGCGGTGATGCCGGCATCCGGGTCGAGCCGCTTCAGAAGTGCCACCACGAAGTCTGCTCGGTCACCGACGAGATCTTGGACCTCGTCGATGACAACGTGACGCAGCACCTCGACATCGTGGGGTGGTTCCTCGGCCTCGTTCAGCAGCTGAGTCGCACGCCGAATCCTCGCTTCGAAACTGCCCTCGGGTTGAATGTCGGCGTCTACCAACAGCACTCCTGCGAACGAATCGAACGTCCGTACATTCGGCGCTGCAACGTCTCTCACGTCCAGGCGGGTCCGGACGGCCGATACCGCGGCACGAGAGAAGCTGAGAACGAGCACTTCATCGGAGGCTGTCAGGCCTTCGTCCTGCACCAGACTGTTGATCCGGCTGACGACCACTTCGGTCTTCCCCTGGCCCGCCCCGGCGATCACCAACATCCGTGCATCGGCGGGCGCCTCGACCACGTCGAGTTGCTCATCGTTCAGTTCGATCTCATGGCCCGCTTCATCCGACATTGACAGGTTCCCCATCGCGTTCCGATTCGAAGATGTCCTTCACGCTCTCGAACACGATGCTGTCCCCGAACTCGACGATGTTGTCGAGCATGTTGACGATCAAAACATCTTCTGTACCGCCATTTTTCGGACCACGAAGTCCACGCCCGATCATCTGTAGATAGCGAACCTCGCTACTCGTCGGTCGGGTGATGTAGACCGCGTCGGTCTTCGGCGCGTCGAAACCCTGGGACAACACGGCGTAGTTCGTCAACACCTTCAGGTCACCGGACTTGAAGCGTTCGATAGCCACCCGCCGGTCTTCGGGGCTGGTGTCCTGATCGATGGAAGCCGCCGGACGCCCATGGAGCGTCAGCAAGGTAGCAAGTGTCTGAGCATTTTCGACCGAAGCCGCGAAAACCACGATCTGCCAATTCTCCGGTCTACTCAGGATCGAATCCACAATCGTGCGGGTGCGGTCCTCGTCCCGGCCGAGCCGGATTTCGGCGCTCTTGGACAGCCATCCCATTGACTTGAACTCATCGAGTTCCTTCACCGACAGATCGATGGACACACCGCCCAGAATCTCCAGGCTGGCTCGAGCGAGAACTCGATCTCGCTGCAATCTGATCTGTGGAAGCTCATCCCCGAAAACACCCTCGTCCAACCGGTTGTCGTCGAATCGAGCCAGCAGGCGTTCGGTTTCCGCACTGTCGCGGCGACCCCGGAATGGAGTTGCCGTCAGCCCGATCAGAGGCTTGTCTCGCTGCTGGGTGCCACGGCCCAGCCACTCCAGGATCGTGGTGTAAGACGGGGTGTACGCCCCATGTGCTTCGTCGATGATGACGAGCGGCGCCTCGGCCAGCCACGCAAAAGACTCGTTGTCGACTGCGCGGGCCTTGATCTTCTGCCACGTCGCCACGACGACCTGAACCCCGGCTACCTCCTCCTCCATCTCGTAGTTCGACCAGAACCGGCTAAGGATCAGCTGGGTGTCCTGCCGACCGAGTGCCCGCCACAGATATGACCATGCATCGATCGCCTGCTCACAGAGTTCTTCTCCATCGGCCAACCACAGGATGGGTCCGGAAAAGGTTCCGTGCAGCAATCCGTCAAGGCTCCCGTCACTGATCGACTGGATGACGGTTTGTACTGCAACTCTGGTCTTTCCGGCACCCGTGGGCAACGAGACGATTCCTCGCCTGGGCCCGACACCACGCAGCAGATTGGCGAGGCGCAACGAAACCACCTGCTGGTAGTCATGAAGCTCATCGAGCTGGGTGGGGCCGTCGATGTACTCCGTCGGCTTGTTGCGCCGCCTTGCCCGCTGGCCCGCCCATTCCTCACCAAACCCTATGCGCTTCACCCAATCTCGCGTGTTGAAGGAACCTGCCCATGTCGAGGGAGGGGGAACCGGCAGTCCAGACGGATCAACTTTGCATGCGCGCTCCAATGCACGAACCCCCAACATGGTCATGCAGAGTTTGGCGAGATCCAGCCCATTTGGTTCGACCAAGCCATCGTTGCTCAGATACTTGAGCGCATCCTTCGGGACAAGCGTCCTGAGCCGATCCTCTCCGGCGAACATGAGTAGGCGCTCGGCATCGTCAGATGCCTTCCTGATCGCCCGAATGCGTTCCGAATTGCGACGTCGCTCCATGTCCTTGAGCAGTAGGTCGACGTGTCGATCCGAGCTGTCGTGAAGTAGGCATTCGAGTACTTGCTTCAGAATTTCTCGGTCGGTCGCACCCGTCACCAGGATTCTGTCCGATTCACGGCCAGCCTCGCAGACCACCTGCACTGACGGCCGGCCGGGCACCGCGGCCACCTTGCTGATGGACAGGCACTTCTGGAGGACAATGCCTTCAAGGTCATCAGCGCCGGGAAGCGTGTCGAGCACCGGAAAGACGTCGGTGAGGACTTCGGGCTCCGCACTCGTCTCGTAGGAATATGTGACGGGAAGTTCGCGGCCCTCCAGACAGCTCCACAGCTCACTCAGGGTGTGGACATCCTCGACATTGTCGACGAGCACGCAGGGTATGCCGAACTCGTCGAGTTCCGCATATGCGTCCTTGCTGTGGACAACCGCGACGCTCTTCCGATCCTCCTCTGTCCATTGACCACTCCGCCATACCCACACGCGATCGGGTGGCTCGAAATCCCTATGCGTCCAGCACCACCAGGCATAGGCCTGCCCTACCCGCAGGAGGTCATCACGCTTGACATGAGTCTGGACAAGCGAATTGAAGCCAGCAGGGTCGAGGTCCCCCATCTCCCGCTTGAGCCGCAACACCCGTTCGGCGTCGGAGCTGAGCACAATTTGACTCACACACGGGATGAGGCCCCCGGGGACACCCGGTACCTCAGCGACGAATGCCTCGGCTACCGGCACGGCACCCAACGTGGTCTGCAGCATTCCATGCTCTCGCACCCACCAAAGTTCGGGCGCCACATCGCGGGCCGTCTTCGCAACGTTGGGATGGGTCACCCGCGCCCACGGGACATTGACGTCATTGATGACAGTGAGGCTCAAGGCCACCTTGTTCGTGACGCTGAGTTCCGGCAAGCATTCCAGGGGCCCAAGTACCGAATCGATGCCGTCGATCTCTATACCCTGCCGGGCCTGGACACCCAGACCCCACTCATCGCCGATGCGCTCGCGCACCACACCTTGGTATCCCGACACCCATTTCTCGCTTGACGAGGCCTCCGACCGCGATGGCCGAGACCTGACACCCAGCAGGTACAGGATTTCGTGGTCGGCTGCGTGATAGGCGCCGTCTACCAGGTACGCGCCGTCCTCCTTGAGTGGCTTGAGACACTCACCTGCAAAATACAGACCCTGCGGTATCACCCAGCGGCCGTGGCCATTTCGCACCCGGACAATCTTCGCCGCATGGCCGTCGAGCACGCCATCGAAAGCTTCGTGAACCAGCTGGCCACCAGAGCCGCGCATCGCGATCCAGAGTTCATCCCAGTCGACTTGCCCGGTGCGCCTGAGTTCGGTGAGCAGTTGCAGCATCTCGCCACCGTCTTCGTACGCGGTGATCCCCAGGTGCTTCAGCGCATCCGCGGCGGAGGGGCGCCCGGATACGTCCTCCGCGACAAAGGAGGTACCAGCCTGAGCCGGGTCCGTGCGCAGAAAACAGCGACCACGAACCGGCTGTGCCAGTGACCCATTCTCCAACAACACGATCCGGGCGTCTCGCACGTCCTTCTCGGTGTTGCCGCCCTTGCAGACCAGCTCTGCGGCAAGCTCGATCGCAGCTGCCGACTGCATAGGCTGCGGATCGGCCACGACAGATTGCAGCCAATGAAGAACTCTGCCCATAGGCTTGATCCGGTCATCGTCCTGCAACAGGCGGTCGACCTTGGACCGGCGCTCGGTGCTGGTGGTGCAGTCGGGGTGCACCCACGCCGCACGGTTGCCGGTTACCTCCGACCACCTTCCCGCGAGTTCGGCGACGTCGTCCGGAATGCGTTGCAGCCCACTGGGCGCACGAAGGTCACCGTCGAGATCCGGCAGGCAACGGGAGGCGCGGAGAGCCTGAAAGACCGGCTCGTTCAGGACCTTGTCGGCCCAGTTGCGTGCCTCCTTGCCACGGGCAGGTAGAACGTCGATATACCTGCCGAACGCCCGGCCCGCGACCAGATCCTTGCGGGCAGCGACTACCAGCTGCGGTAACACCTCCGTCAAAATCTCGTAGTTGAACTGACATTCGATCACGTTGATGCGATCGTCCGACAGCTTCCACGGCGCATTAACCCGGCCACTCAAGGTCAGATCCGACTTGACCGGGAAGAACGCCGACAACTGGCCCAGCTCGACCCGGCCCGTCAACGGCAGCGCCCAGCTCACCGTCACCGAATCACGTCGAGCTGCGTGACCAGCTGATTCCAACGCCTTGGACGACGGCTTGTGATCGGTCGACACGACCAACCATTCGCGATCACCGTCTTCGGTCGTGAGAATGACCCGATTCGCCTTCTTCGCCGCCTTGAAATGCCGCTCGCGATCGGCCACTCCGTCGACCAAGTCGAGGATCCGCACATGAGGGGCGAACAGATTGAACGACTCGTCGAACTCGTTGATCTCGGCGGACAGCTGAGGTGCAGCTCCGTATTTCAACGGCACCTTGACAACCGTCGTGGCCCACGCGGCGAGGTCAGCCAGGACGGCATCGGCGCGGAACTCGGACGCAGGATTGAGCGGCCACGCGAGACGAAGCGCGGGAACATCGGCCGGCCCGTATTGGCGGTCCAGTTCAGCGGACAGCTTCTCGGCCGACTGCTGCCGACTGAACTCGAACGACACCGACCGACTGAAGATCTGTGGACTGTCGGAGATACCGCTGATCGACTTGAACCCCAATCCGAAGCGGCCGATCTCGGTGCCGGTCTTGTTGGACAGGTGTGTGTAGAGCAACGCTCGAACACCCGAGTCCTCGAACGGCCTGCCCTCGTTCGCGACATAAAGCGCGTCGTCCGTCAGGCTGACCTGGATGCGGCCCGGTGCACCTTGGAGCGCGTCGGCAGCGTTCTGAACGAGCTCCTGGATCTGTTTCCGCCCGTACCCGCCCTCGGCGATCCCGCGCTCCTTGCCGGCGTCCTCCTCGACCCGGTTGGGATCCTCCTTGTAAACTCGAATGCATCTATCACGGAACTCATCGACCAACCCGCCCAACGCACGGTCCGGGTCTGCCCACCCCCTGGCCACCATCGCTCGCCTCCACCCCTCGTACCACCGCGAACCTCCGGTAATGGAGGTCACAACCAATCCACGAAGTTGTATCACTCACCACCGTCAAATATTGACCGGGTGATCGAAGGAGTTGCTCCGCGCAAGCGCCGCTGAGCTACGAACCGACTCCGCGTCGAGAGGTGACGACATGCCGGATCCGACGTGCGGCCTCTCCCGCGTCCTCGTGTTCCCACACCCGGATCGTGGTCCAGCCGGCGTCTGCGAGTCGGCGATCCGTGTCCCGGTCCCGTTCTTTGTTCCTGTCGACCTTCGCGGCCCAGAAAGCGGAATTGGTCACCGCGACGGTGTGGTGATCGGGGCAGCCGTGCCAGAAGCACCCGTCCAGGAAGACGGCGACCTTGGCTTTGGTGAACACGAGATCCGCAGTCCGTCTCACCTGCTTTAGCGGACGCACCGAGACCCGGTATCGCAGCCCCAAGGCATGGACGGCAGACCGTAGTGCCAGCTCGGGCTTGGTGTCCCTGCCCTTGTTCGACTGCATGCTTGCCCGCACACCGGGGGACGAAGCCCACGACTCGGCCACACATCCAGAGTAGAGACGGCAGGTGGATCGCGGCGGTGGTGCGATTCGACCATCCACCCTCGATCTCGGCGTTCGTCCTGGTTCACTGGTGTTTGCGCGCCGGTCCCACACCATGTCGGCGGGCAGCCGTACGATTCTGTCGTGCCCACAGTGATCGACCTGTTCGCCGGGTGCGGCGGCATGACCAGCGGCTTCACCGCCGAAGGATTCACCCCCACCCTCGCCGTCGAGTGGGATCTCTATGCCGCGGCCACCTACGCTGCGAACTTCGGCGAGGATCACACGCTCTGGCGTGATATCGCCACGGTCAAATCCTCGGAGATCCCCAAGGCCGACGTTGTCATCGGCGGGCCACCGTGTCAGGGGTTCTCGAATCTGGGATCCAAGGACGTCAACGACCCGCGCAATCAGCTGTGGCGCGAGTACCTGAGAGTCGTCAAGTCTGCGAACCCGAAAGTGTTCGTGATCGAGAATGTCGACCGGTTCATGCGGACGCCAGAGTTCGAGCTGTTGCTGGGTGAAGCCGAGGACGGTGCTCTCTCCCGATACCACCTCACGTACGGCCACCTGAATGCTGCCGACTTCGGCGTCGGACAACGCCGCATCCGGACGATCGTCATCGGCTCACGAATAGGTCCGATCGAACTACCGACGGCTACCCACGCTCGTCAACCGTCATCTCCTGGAATCAAGCGCTGGGTGACGACCAAGCGGCGGATCGGTAAGGTCCCGGAGGGGCCCGTCTCGAAAGCACTACCGGCATCGACTGTGGAGTTCTTCGGCGAGGTCGTTCCCGGAACTTTCAAGGGTTTGGACATTCATCTGGGAAGAACTCCAACCGATCTTTCGCGACAGCGGTATGACCATGTGCCCCCGGGCGGTGGACGTTTCGACGTACCGGATCATCTCCTTCCCCGCTGCTGGCGGGAGAAGCCCACGGGCACAACCGATGTGATGGGTCGGATGAGATGGGACATGCCGTCGCATACGATCAGGACCGAGTTCTTCAAACCGGAGAAGGGCGCCTATCTTCATCCGCAATGGGATGAAGCGGGCCATCATCGCGTCAATCGCCCCATCACCCATTACGAGGCCGCGCTACTCCAGGATTTCCCCGAGAAGTACCTATGGTGCGGATCAAAGATCCAGATAGCCAAGCAGATTGGAAACGCGGTGCCAGCTGGCCTGGCACGGGCTATCGCATCGCACATCAAAGGCTATCTGTAAGGGTTACCAAAGGGCGAGCGTCTCGGCGAGATCGCTGTAAGGCCGGACGCGGCCCTGGCTCGTGACCTCGTTCCATGCGTCGATTTGCTCGGCCGTGATCTGTTTCTTAAGCGCTAGCTTCACCACCGCATCGTCGAGGGCATCGAACGCAATGTGATAGACGGCATCGACCTCACCGGTACCCCGCGCGATCGCCGCAAGCCGACTCGGTAGCGGTTCTGCCGTGACCGTCACGAGGTGTGGCAGACGTTCCCGACGATGTCGGATCATCTGATTGTTCTCGTGACGGATGTTCTGCACCCGGTCACTGCGAATCGTCCATTTGCATGAGATCGCAGCATGCAAGAACGGTGGCTCATCGGGATGGCGGGCCGGAAGTCCAACCACCACATCGGGTTTGATGATGTAGTCCGTGCCGAGGGTCGTACGCAGCTCCGCGTTCTCCTTGACCAACTGATCGACCTTCTTCAGGTGGTCGTACTGCAAGAAGTCGGTAATCGGATGGCTTGCCTCATCGATCATCCAATTGCGCGTGGAATCGAGCTGCGGCAGATCCACCTTGAGTGTTGCAGCAACCGCGAGCTCGAGGGGTCGCCCGCTTTGCGGATTCTTTACGCCCGACTCGATGTCACGAGGTACACCCAACCGATCGAGGATCGCGGCTGATAGCGCCAGTGACGCCGCGTTGTCACTGTCAGCCGTGTTGGGCGCATATCCCGCGCTCCGTTCCTTCTTCTTCCAGCCCAGGAGGCTGCCGGCGAAGGGTGCGTTCAAAGTAGAAGACTTCCGCATCTGAGCACCAACCAATTCTATGCTGAGCTCAACGTCGTCACCGATTGAAGTGCTCGTCCACGCCACCTCCCACAACACGGACGATCTCATCGTCGTAGGTCAACCCTGTTCGCGAATCCGCGTCTCCGCGGCGAGCGAAACTGCCTCCGCACGCGGACGCCACTGCCGCTCCCGAATATCAAGCAGCTCGTGCGAAGTTACTTTTCGATTGGGCGTTGGCTCAGGCATGCCACACCACGTTCGCGTAGAGCCCTATGGAGCGGGCCGCCATGTACCCGGACAGGTCGACATTCCTTCCCCCAGTCCTCGTTCCGTCGC
>WBZP01004375.1_pt1 | contig 14724 bp, 10 predicted proteins | sample 5204301 | NCBI WGS metagenome assembly WBZP01 (sample SAMN12412401, study PRJNA552823) | activated sludge metagenome | isolation source: activated sludge from nitrification reactor of wastewater treatment plant... | place: USA: Pennsylvania | collected 2017 | reverse complement strand
TGGCGTGTACCGCCGTGCAGTCGTCGCCCCAGCGACGCTCTTGGTTCCCATCACTCCATCCTCGTTTCCAAGGTCGGGAACCTCCAAGCAACCCAGGGTGGTTCAGAGTCCTGATCGCGGTCTGAGGTCATCGGTTCCTCCAGCGCCACCAGTCTCGCACGTACTTGGCGATCGAGTATTGGGCGGGTCCGCGTGGCACCCGGCCTTACCGGTGTGCCGGCCGATCCTGCTGAACCTCCCTCCCATCGGGCGTACCGGACGGTCGCGTTCCAGGCACGGCTGGACGTCACGCTGCGCCACGCGGACTGGGCCTTGCTGGCTATCCATTCGCAGCCCGGCCCCAGCATTTGCCGGTCAGGTCGTAGCCATCGACGCCGGCACACCCGTCGGTGTAGGAGCGGGTGACCACGGTGGTGGGGGTCCCCGGCCCGGCCGACGGCTGGGTCGTCGCGGCCAGGCGGCGACCGGACAGGTCAAGGGTGTATGTCGTGGAGGTGGCGCCTTGGGTGATCGAGGCGACCAGGTCACTGTCCTAGTACCCCGCGGTCACCGGCCCAGCCGCGGCGCCCTTGGGCGAGTCGACGGTCAGAGGCCGTCTCATGCCTGCCTCAACACAGAGCGCGCCCGAAGGTGGGCCCCATCGGGGGAGCGAACGAGTGAGCGCGCCCGAAGGGATTCGAACCCCTAACCTTCTGATCCGTAGGGATCACAAGACCCCGAACCGACACCACAGGAGACGACCCCTGCTTGCCATACTCGCCGGTGTTTGTGCAGGTCACAGACCTGAGGACGCCCCCGGTCGAGGTGTGACGGTTGTTGTCGGATCGTTACCAGCCCCGTCCGGGCCGGGCATTGTTGGGCCCATTCTTGGGCCCACCACGGAGTCAGCGGGTCGCGGCCGGCCAGCCCTGAATGGCGTCCGTGGACCCAAACGAGGAGCCGTGTCCCCGTCGATTGTGACTAGAGCGACGGCCACGACATCGCCCACGGCGGGACGAGGTCCGCGGCGGCGAGGTGGTCACCTCTGCAGCTCCTCCGCGGCCCCGCGCGACGAGCTGGGCGGCCCACGTGACAGCGTCCTTAGCCTTGGCCGGCGGGACAAAGACGACGGCCTTGTGTGCGGCGTCTTTGAGGTCGACCAGGCGAAGGAACGTCGAGGACAGTCTCGTGCCGTCTGGGGTGGCCCGCCCGAGGAGGGCGGCTGCCGCGCGGTGGTCGTCCCCGCGGTGGATCTGCCCGAGCCGGCGCGCGCTGTTCCACCCCGACTCCTACGGTACCGGCCCGGCCAGTCGGCGCTGGACGTGGTGGCGATGACCCGGGAGCGGCGCTCAAGCAAGGACCGGGATGCTCGATCTGGGCATCCGCGCGTTCTTCGACAGCGTCGACCAAGACCTGCTGATCCAGGCGGTGTAGGCCAACACCGACGACCATTGGGTGGTGCTGTACGTGCGGCGCTCGCTGGCCGCACCGATGGTGCACCTCGCCGGGAGGGTTCAGGAGCGAGACCGTGGCACCCTGCAGGGGTCGACGGCGACTCCTTCAACGCAGTTGACAACTCTGCTTCGAGGTGTCGCTGAGCTACCGCCGGCTCAAGCTGTCGCAGTGTGCCTGCGGGCGTCACGCTCACCCTTGCAGGCCATTCGGGACACGCTGGCCGGTGGCAGCTCGGCTGTTGATGTGCGAAAATCCCACACATGGACAAGGTGCTGCTGGGCCAGCGGCTCGCCGAGGCGCGCGACCTCGCCGGCATGACGCAAGAGAGCGTGGCTCGAGAGGTGGGTCTCGACAGGACTGCGATCGTGCTTCTTGAGAAGGGCGATCGCAACCTCAAAGTGCCCGAACTCGTGGACATTGCTCGAGTGCTCGGCCGGCCCCTCTCGTACTTCGTCGAGCCACCCGTGCCGGCCGCCGTGAGTCGCCGGTCGTCCCCACAGGCATCACACGATTCCACCCGGGCCTTGGACGTTGAGATCGACCAGTTCGCCGCGGACGTACGCGGGCTCCTTAGCATCGACCTGTTAAGGGGCGCTGTCCGCGACGGCAACTCGCGCACACCCAGGACTCACACTGAAGCCGAGAGGGCAGCAGTACGGTTCCGCCGAGATGTGGGTCTCGAGTCGGAGCCAATTGATGACCTGGGCCGGGTTTGTGAACGTCTTGGTCTCCATACCTTTGCGGCGAGCCTCGGCGAGTCCGGGCCCGACGGCGGCTGTGTCGAGATACTCGGAGACTCCGGGGCCGCGGGTGCTGCCGTCATCAACGGTGACGCGGGAGCTGGTCGTCGTCGCATGACCTTGGCACACGAGCTCGGGCACTGGTTGTTCGGCGACGCCTACGACACGGAGGCCACGTCCGAAAACGAGAAGATGATCAACTCGTTCGCGATCCATTTCCTCGCGCCCCGGGCCGGGGTCACCCGCGTATGGTCGCAACATGACGGCTCGCCTCTCCGCGATCAAGCCATGGCGATTGGAGTGACCTACCGACTCAGCTGGTCGGCGACCATCGCCCAACTCCGCAACATCGACCTGATTTCACTTGAGGATCGCGAGTGGCTAAGCAGGAATGAACCGCGGTCTGGCGATTATCTTCGTCTTGGTTTGTCCTGGAAGGACGAGCTCCAGTCCCCCTACCTGTCCCCGGGCTTCGTTGCAGCGAGTCTCACGGGCTACACCTCGTCCAGGATCACCAAGGAGCGGGTCCTTGAGCTTCTGCGGGGCATCCTGAGCGTCGAGCAGCTCCCAGCCGAGGAACCGCCTTCACTGGAAGCCTTCCGCGGGTCATTCGAAGGCCACACCTCCGCGGAGCCAGATGCCTGATCCGGGAACTGCTTGGGTGACCGACACGAGCGTCTACACCCACCTCTCGCGAGCAGGCCATCTTGAGATCCTCAAGCAGTTGGCGCCGGACGGGTTGATCATCGTGCCTGCCGAAGTCAACGACGAGATCACTGCTGGCCGGGGCGATTACGCCGGTATCGTCGACCCGGTCTCCGCGCCTTGGGTTCGCCTTGCGGTGCTTTCGGACGATGAAGTCGGTACGCAGCTGGTAGTCAAGGCGGCGTTGGGCGGTGGCCCGCGTCAACACTTGGGTGAATGTGCCGTGATCGCCTGTGCGAAGCACAGGGGACACACCGCTCTTTTGGACGAACGGAGGGCCATCACTCAGGCAGAGCTTCACGGAGTTCCTACTCACGACACTCTTTGGCTGGTCGTTGAGGCATACACCACAGTGTTCGCCTTCGAGCGAGACCGCGCGATCCGAGTCGTGGACGACCTCATCGCGACGGGCATGTACTTGCCGATTGACTCAGGCGAGAGCCTCTTCGCCTGGGCGTACGAAAATGGACTCCTGCCGAAGCAGACGATGAGAGCCGCCGCTGAGCCCCCTACTTAGCAGTCGTGACGCGGTCTTGCACGACCTCACCTACATGGCGGGAGGCGGGTGCGCTGCGCGTGTCCCCAGTTCTGGGGACACGACCGTAGGTGGCCCTCCCTTTCGGCTTTCCCGTTTCACCGTCCTGCATGTCGGCTCTTCGCCGATGAGTGTGGGGTGAGCACGGCGCGGCGATGTGCTAGCTGACCCGGGGGTGGGGTCGAGGCCCCCGAGGATCAGAGGACTCTTACCTCTCCTGATCACGAGGACCTCGACGATGAGCGAGCCTACGTCGTGCTGCCGTGCCGCGGGCGGCTACTGCGACCGGTGTGACCTTCTGGTTGGCCCGGATGGCCTGCACGTGGTCGGCGTCGACCGCGACGAGGGTGGCGCGCTGACGGTCACGGTGGAGTCGGCGCCGGAGCCGATGGGCTGTCGTTCGTGCGGGGTCATCGCCCACGCGCACGGCCGGGTCGAGGTGCGGTTGGTTGACGCTCCGGCGATGGGCCGGCCGGTGCGGATCCGGTGGCGGAAGCGGCGCTGGGTGTGCCCGGATCCGGGGTGCCCGGTCGGTTCGTTCGTCGAGCAGCACGAGCGGGTCGTCGCGCCTCGGGCGGTGCTGACGACGCGGGCGTGCCGGTGGGCGATCGAGCAGATCCGTCGCGAGCGCGCCTCCGTGAACGGGATCCGTCGTCAGCTCGGAACTGGATGGCGCACGGTGTGGGCGCCACACCTGGGGCCAAGGCTGGACGGACACCGGGCTGGTCTTCACCCGCGAGGACGGCACCGCGCTCCGGCCCGAGTACGTCACCCGACACTTCCAGGCCCTGGCCGCCGACGCCGGGCTACCACCCATCCGCCTGCACGACCTGCGCCACACCAACGCCAGCATCGCCCTGGCCGCCGGGGTGGACATGAAGGTCGTCTCCGACCGGCTCGGGCACTCGCAGATGTCGGTCACCGCCGACCTGTACTCCCATGTCAGCGTCCAGCTGGGCCAGCGCGCAGCCGAGAAGATCGCCGGGGCCTTGCGACCCTCGCCTGGCGCGGTTCCTTCCCCGTTCCTTCCCCAACACCCCGACGCGGCCTCTCAGACGGCCCCTGAGAACCTCTCTGATACCCCGGACGATGACGGCCCCTGACCACATTTCCGCTGGCCAGAGGCCGTTTATCGTCTGTCTCAACACAGAGCGCGCCCGAAGGGATTCGAACCCCTAACCTTCTGATCCGTAGTCAGATGCTCTATCCGTTGAGCTACGGGCGCAGGTGTTGCGCTCGGGATCGCCGCTCGCAACAGCGCACCACCTTACCGCGTGCCTGCGGGCCCGCGGAAATCGCCGGGTCGGCATACCGGCGCAGCGTCGACGGCGACCGTCGCCATGCACCGCGGACCGGCATACCGGAGAAGGGGGCGACGTCGGCGCACCCCCCAGCCCACCCCCCACCAGCCAGCGACCGTATGACGTTCCGCACAACCGGCCCCCGGGGGGCTCCCAGGACCTAGGCCCGCTGTCGCGGTCAATGGCGCGCCGCGTACGGTAGAGGCATCAGATCCACCCGCTCTGACAGTGGGCACCTCGGAGGCCGCGCCGAGTTCCAGCCCGTCCTGGAGCGACCGACGAACCGCACGCGCTCCGCGGTCGCGCGTTGCGGGAAAGGGATGATCTATCACCATGTCAGCCCCCACCACGCACGCGGCTCTGGCGGCCTGGGTCGCCGAGGTCGCCGAGCTGTGCCAGCCCGACTCGGTGCACTGGGTCACCGGGTCTCCTGAGGAGATCGACTCCCTCAACCAGGCCCTCGTCGACAGCGGCACCTTCGTGCGCCTCAACGACGAGCTGAAGCCGAACTCGTTCTGGTGCGCGTCCTCCCCGAGCGACGTCGCCCGCGTCGAGGACCGCACCTATATCGCCTCCGAGAAGGAGGAGGACGCGGGCCCGACGAACAACTGGATCGACCCGGCCGCCCTCAAAGCGACGATGACCGACCTCTACCGCGGCTGCATGAAGGGCCGCGTCATGTACGTCATCCCCTTCGTCATGGGCCACCTCAACGCGACCGTCCCGATGTTCGGTGTCGAGATCACCGACTCGGCGTATGTCGTCGTCAACATGAACATCATGGCCCGCATCGGCACCCCGGTCCTGGCCAAGATGGAGGAGATCGACGCGGACTTCGTCAAGGGTCTGCACTCGGTCGGCGCCCCGCTCGCCGACGGCGAGGCGGACGTGCCGTGGCCGTGCAATGACACTAAGTACATCGCCCACTTCCCGGAGACCCGCGAGATCTGGTCATTCGGTTCGGGGTATGGCGGCAACGCGCTGCTGGGCAAGAAGTGCTACGCGCTGCGCATCGCCTCGGCCATGGCCCGCGACGACGGCTGGATGGCCGAGCACATGCTCATCCTCAAGCTGACCTCCCCGAAGGGGAAGGTCCACTACATCGCCGGCGCCTTCCCGAGCCAGTGCGGCAAGACCAACCTCGCGATGCTCGAGCCGACCATTCCCGGTTGGAAAGCCGAAATGATCGGCGACGACATCTCCTGGATGCGCTTCGGTCCCGACGGTCGGCTGTATGCCGTCAACCCCGAGTTCGGTCTCTTCGGCGTCGCCCCCGGCACCGGTATGTCGACCAACCCCATGGCGATGCGGACGATCGAGAAGGGCAACTCGATCTTCACCAATGTCGCCCGCACCGACGACGGCGACGTGTGGTGGGAGGGCATCTCCAAGGAGAAGCCGGCGCACCTGACCGACTGGAAGAACCGCGACTGGACCCCGGACAACGGGGAGCTGTCGTCGCACCCGAACAGCCGGTTCACCACCCCGGCCAAGCAGTGCCCGATGATCGCGGCCGAGTACGACAACCCCGACGGTGTCCCGATCTCCGCGATCCTCTTCGGTGGGCGTCGCGCGTCGACGGTGCCGCTGGTCTACGAGTCGCGCAACTGGGTGCACGGCACCTTCGTCGGGGCGACCCTGTCCTCGGAGACGACCGCCGCGGCGACCGGTGCGGTCGGCGTCGTGCGCCGCGACCCGATGGCCATGCTCCCGTTCATCGGCTACCACGCCGGTGACTACATGGGCCACTGGATCACCATCGGCAAGCAGGCCGACGAGTCGAAGCTGCCGAAGATCTACCAGGTCAACTGGTTCCGCAAGGACAAGGACGGCCACTGGCTGTGGCCCGGCTTCGGTGACAACAGCCGCGTCCTCAAGTGGGTCGTCGAGCGGCTCGAGGGCGAGGCCGACGCGGTGGAGACGCCGGTCGGGCTGGTCCCGGCCCCTGGCGCGATTGACACCGAGGGCCTCGACATGGCGCCGGACGATATCGCCAAGGCGGTCGCCGTGGACGTCGACGAGTGGCGCGCCGAGCTGCCGCTGATCGAGGAGTGGTTCGCCAAGATCGGCGACCGTCTCCCCGAGCAGCTGCGGGCCGAGCTCGAAGGCCTCAAGGCCCGGCTGGCCTGACCGGTCGGCCAGCCGGTCGGCCGGCCGGTCGGATGGCTTGACCGGCCGGCCTGACCGTCATACCCGAACGGGGGTCTCGGCGCTTGCGCTGGGACCCTCGTTCGCGTGGTCCGGGCTGCGCAGCCGGCTCGGCCACCACACCCGGTCGCCGGCGAGGCGCACCAGCGCCGGGACGAGGATGGTGCGGACCAGCAGGGTGTCGAGGAGCACGCCAAAGCCGACGATGACACCGATCTGGCCGAGGGCGACCAGCGGGAGCACCCCGAGCACGGTGAAGACGGCGGCCAGGAGGACGCCCGCGCTGGTGATGACGCCACCGGTGACTGCGATCGCTCGGACGATGCCGGGTGTCGTACCGATGACGCCGGCCTCCTCCCGCGCGCGGGTCATGATGAAGATGTTGTAGTCGACCCCGAGCGCGACGAGGAAGAGGAACGCGAGCAGCGGCACCGAGGTGTCCAGCGCCGGGAAGCCCAGGACGCGGACGAACGCCACGTATGACGCGCCGAGCGCGGCGAAGTAGCTGAGGACGACCGTCGCGATGAGGATGACCGGCGCGACGAGGGCCCGCAGCAGCCCGACGAGGATGAGGAAGACGATGACGAGGATCAGCGGGGCGATGACCCGCTGATCCCGCTGGGCGGCGTCCTGCTGGTCGACGAGGGCGGCCACGTCACCTCCCACGGCGGCGTCCGCACCCGGTATGCCGGCGACGGCGGTCCGGATCGCGCGCACCGCGTCCTCGCTCGCCGAGGTCCCACCGACGTCGGTGAGGACCGCGTCGACGCGGGCCAGGCCGGACCCGGAGTCGACGACTCGCGCCGACTCCACGCCGGGCACGGCGCCGACGACCCGAGCGGTCTCGGCGCCGGCCGCCTCGGAGACGATGACCTGGACCGGCGAGGCCGACCCGGCGGGGAAGTGCGCCGCGATGGTCTCCAACCCACGGACCGACTCGGCGTCGACCCGGAACTGCTCGGTCTGGCTCAGGCCCACCCGGGCGCCGAACAAACCCGACGCCATGGCGACCAGGACGAGGGTCGCGGCGATGCCGATGACGTGTGGGCGCCGGACGACGGCGCCGGCGACCTTGCTCCAGATGCCTTGCTCGGTCGGGTCGGGGTCGCCGAGCCGCGGGATGAACGGCCAGAACAGCCGCCGACCGAAGAGGACCATCGCCGCCGGGAGGACGACGAGGACCGCGACGAGGACGACGAGCACTCCGAGGGCGCTGGTCCAGCCGATAGACCGGATGCCGCCGTCGATGGCCAGGCTGAGGGTGAGCAGGGAGACCGCGACGGTCAGGGCGCTGCCGATGATCGGCTCGGCCGCCCTGGTGACGGCCCGGCGCATCGCCGCGCGGTGGTCGGGGTTGCGGCGCAGCTCCTCGCGGTAACGGGCGATGAGGAGCAGGGCGTAGTTCGTGCCGGCACCGAAGACCAGGACGCTGGCGATGCCGGTGGTCTGCTCGCTGATCTGCCAGCCGGTCGCCCCGGAGACGATCTTGGTCAGCTGAGCGCCCATCTGGTCGGCGGAACCGATGACGAAGAGCGGCACGAGCCACAGGATCGGCGAGCGGTACGTGACGATGAGGAGGATGGCGACGATGCCCGCGGTCGCGGCGAGGAGCCGAGTGTTGGCCCCCTCGAAGACGCGGGAGATGTCCGCGACGAAGCCCGCACCCCCGGTGACCTCGGCGGTCATGCCGTCGGGGAGCTGCTCGGCGAGTCGGTCGCGCATCGACTCGACGGTCTGGGCCAGCTTGTCGACCGCCAGTGCCGAGTCCAGCGGTACGGCGAGGAGGACGGCCTTGCCGTCCTGCGACGGTATGGCGCCAGGAGGCCCGCCTGCGCCGGGGCCGCCTGTCCCTGCTGCCCCGCCCGTTGCGCCACCGGCGCCACCGGCACTCCCGGTACCGCCGGCACTCGCGGAACCACTGGGGGCGGCGGCCGACATACCGAACTCGGTGGTGAGCTTGGCACCCACCTCGGCGAGCGCAGCCACCTCCGTCGGGGAGATGACGGCGCCACCCTTGGAGATGACGACGATCGCGGGGTTGACCTTGGCGCCCGGCAGCTGCGCGGCGAGGGCCTTGGCGCGGACCGACTGGACAGTGTCCGGCAGCGCGCCCTGACCCGGATCGGCCTTGGTGGCCGCGAAGGAGCCGCCGAGGAGGACTCCGGCGAGCACGACGAAGGCCAGGGCGGTGATCCGGGCCCCCCACCGGCCGGTCACTGCGTGGGCGAACGCACGGTCTGACATTGGACACTCCTCGGTCTCTTCACAGCAGAGTGTCTCGATACTTCAGTATCTTGATTGTCAAGTCAAATGCGATGCGGCATCATGACACCGTGACGCAGGGTCTTCAGGGTCGGCCAGACGAGCAGGGCCGGCCAGACCAGCAGGGTCGGCCGGGCCTGACGGGTCGGTCGGAGCAGCCGGGCCAGCAGGGTCGGCCGGGCCTGACGGGTCGGTCGGAGCAGCAGCGAGCCATCGGGACGTTACTCCGCCGGCTCCAGGTGCACGGCGACCACATCGTCAGCGTCTTCGCCTCGACGCACGGGGTGCACCACACCGACCTCAGCGCACTGATCCACATCATGGACGCCGAGGCGCAGGGCGCTCCGCTAACCGCGAGCGAGCTGCAGGACCGGCTCAACCTGACCTCGGGCGCGACGACGGCCGTGATCGACCGGCTCGAGCGGCTCAACCACGCGACACGTAGCCGGGACAGCGCGGACCGGCGCAAGGTGCACCTGCACCACAGCGAGGAGGCCCGCGAGGTCGGGCAGGAGTTCTTCGCGCCGCTGGGCATGCTCACCGCCGAGGTGCTCGACGCCTTCACGCCCGACGAGGTCGACGTCGTCATACGCTTCCTCGAGCTGTTGACCGACGCCTACGAGCAGCACGGGACCACCCTCGCCAAGTCCCCCTGACCCACCCTTCGGGGGATTGATTGGTCTACTCCCATACCCCTATTGCAAAGACACACCTTTAGAAGCGTTCTAAAGGTGTGTCTTTGTGGGGTTCACAGGAAGGGCACAGGAAGGCGAAGGGATCTGCACAGCGGTCACGGGCCAGACTGGACCCATGAGCACCGGCCCCACGCTGACCCGCCCCGATGGCACCGCGCCCCGAGTCCTCGTCGTCGACGACGAGCGGAACCTCACCGAGCTGCTGAGCATGGCGCTGCGCTACGAAGGCTGGGACGTCAAGACCGCCATGACCGGCATGACCGCGGTCCGCGAGGCTCGCGAGTTCAGCCCCGATGTCGTCATCCTCGACTGGATGCTCCCCGACGTCGACGGCCTCGGCGTCCTGCGCCGCATGCGGGAGCACGACCCGCGCATCCCGGTCCTCTTCCTCACCGCCCGCGACGCCGTCGAGGACCGCGTCGCCGGCCTCACCGCGGGCGGCGACGACTATGTCACCAAGCCGTTCAGCCTCGAGGAGGTCGTCGCCCGAGTCCGCGCGCTCATGCGCCGCAGCACCATCACCGCCCAGGACGAGACCGACTCGCGGCTCATCGTCGGCGACCTCTCCCTCGACGAGGACAGCCACGAGGTCAAGCGCGGCGACGCCGAGATCGGCCTGACCGCCACCGAGTTCGAGCTGCTCCGCTACCTCATGCGCAACCCCAAGCGGGTGCTCTCCAAGTCGCAGATCCTCGACCGGGTCTGGAACTACGACTTCGGCGGCCAGGCCAATGTCGTCGAGCTGTATATCTCCTACCTCCGCAAGAAGATCGACGCCGGCCGCGCGCCGATGATCCACACGGTCCGCGGCGTGGGTTACGTCCTCAAGCCCGCCGAGTGAGCCCGGCATGACGAGCTCGTCCGGTATGACGACCAGCACCGGTATGACAGGCCAGGCCGGTGTGACGACCACCGTGTCGACCTGGCGGCACCCGGCCGGATGGACGCTGCGCGCCAAGCTGATCGTCTCGATGCTGCTGCTCTTCGCCCTCATCGCCGGAGCCATCGGGACCGCCACCGTCGTCACCCTCAACCGGTACCTCACGACCACCACCGACCAGAACCTGCGCACCGCGCTCCAGCGCACCCCGCCCGGAGGCGGGCGCGGCGGCCTCGACAATGGCGGCGGCTTCCAGGGCGCCCCCGGCGACGCCGGTCTCTCGGCCCGGATCGTCTCCGGCGCCGGCGCCGGGGCGGCGACCGGCCCGGACGGCGCTCGAGTTGCCCTCACGGCGGACCAGCTCGCCGTCCTCGCCACGGTCCGCGATGACCAGGAGGCGGTCGACATCGACCTCGGCGGCACTCTCGGCGACTACCGGGTCATGGCCGGGCGCGAGCTCGACGGTGACCTGCGGGTCGTCGGCCTGGCCGTCGGTCCCCAGCAGCGCACCATCGGCGCGTTGACCCTGGTCATCCTCGTCGGGACGATCGCCGGCCTGGTCGTCATGTGGCTGCTCGGCATGTGGCTCGTCCGCCGCAACCTCCGCCCGCTCCAGCGGGTCGCCGAGACGGCCGTTCGGGTCTCCACGCTGCCGCTGTCCTCCGGCGAGGTCGCCCTCCCCGAGCGGGTTGCCGCGGTCGACACCGACCCGCGCACCGAGGTCGGTCAGGTCGGCGCCGCCCTCAACGGCCTGCTCGACCACGTCGACAACGCCCTCACCGCGCGGCACCGCAGCGAGCAGCGGGTCCGCCAGTTCGTCGCCGACGCCAGCCACGAGCTACGTACCCCACTCGCCTCGATCCGCGGGTATGCCGAGCTCTCCCGCCGCGAGCGCGACCCGGTGCCGGAGTCGGTCAGCCACGCGATGGGCCGCATCGAGTCGGAGGCCAAGCGGATGGGCAGCCTCGTCGAGGACCTGCTCCTCCTCGCCCGGCTCGACTCGGGCCGCCCGTTGGAGCGCACCGCCGTCGACCTGTCCCAGATGGTCGTCGACGCAGTGAGCGACGCCCACGCCGCCGCCCCAGAGCACCATTGGGAGCTCGACCTACCCGACGAGCCCGTCGAGGTCGTCGGCGACCGCGGCCGGCTGCACCAGGTCGTCGTCAACCTCCTCGGCAACGCCCGCACGCACACCCCCGCCGGCACGCGGATCCGCACCGGCCTGGCCCGGGAGGCAGGCTGGGTCAAGCTCACCGTCAGCGACAACGGCCCCGGCGTGCCCAGCGAGCTGCGCCCGCACGTCTTCGAGCGCTTTGCCCGCGGCGACACCTCCCGCAACCGGGCCGGTGGCTCGACGGGCTTGGGCCTGAGCATCGTCTCGGCCGTCGTCGCCGCCCATGGCGGGCACGTCGAGCTGCACACCCGCACGGCCGATCCCGCCAGCGGCACCCCAGGAGAGACCACCTTCTCGGTCCTCCTCCCCACCGGTGCGGTCGCCTTGTGACAACCCCCTTCCGGTATGCCGAACCGGGACCCTCGCAGCCCCGAAGACATTTCCGGTATGCCGAACCGACCAGTTGACCCCACGACTTCCACGGCCGAAGCACACCCGACTCACAGCGGAGTCATAGGCGAGCACCCGACCGTGGGGACCATGAGCTCCACGCCGCCGACCACCACTGTGACCGAATGGCCGAAGACGCCCGCTGTCCCTGAGCCGTCCGAGCGGGCTGCTGGGGGTCCGCAACGTGAGCCCGAGCCGCTGTCGGCGACGGAGCCGGGTGCCGAGCCAGGTGCCGAGCCGGTCGCGGGGTCGGTCACGCCGTCGGTCCCGAACGACGTCCCAGCACCAGCGGCGACCGCCGACCCCCGGTGGGCCCGCCCCGCCCTGGCCGCCCTGCTTGTGGCGACGGCAGCGGCATACCTCTGGGATCTTTCGGCAAGTGGCTGGGCGAACGCCTTCTACTCCGCCGCGGTCCAGGCCGGCAGCCAGAGCTGGAGCGCCTTCTTCTTCGGCTCCTTCGACGCCGCGAACGCCATCACCGTCGACAAGCCTCCGGCGGCGCTATGGGTCATGGCCCTGTCGGTGCGTCTGTTCGGGCTTAACTCCTTCGCGATCCTCATGCCGCAGGCGCTCATGGGCGTCGCCTCGGTCGCGGTGGTCTACGCGAGCGTCAAGCGGTCCTTCGGCGCCGGGGCCGGGTTGCTCGCCGGTGCCGTCCTCGCCCTGACCCCAGTCGCCGCGCTGATGTTCCGGTTCAACAACCCGGACGCCCTGCTCACCCTGATCATGGCGCTGGCCGCCTGGGCCACCCTGCGGGCGATCGAGAAGGCGTCGTGGCGCTGGTTCCTCGCCGTCGGGCTGCTCATCGGCTTCGGCTTCCTCGCCAAGATGCTCCAGGTGCTCCTCGTCGTGCCCGGCTTCGGCCTCGCGTACCTCATCGCCTCCCCCGCCACCCTGCGCGCCCGCCTGAGCCACCTCGGCGCCGGGGTCGCCGGGATGGTCCTCGGGGCGGGCTGGTGGATCGCCATCGTCGAGCTCATCCCCGCCTCGGCCCGCCCGTACATCGGCGGTTCCCAGACCAACTCCATCCTCGAGCTGACCCTCGGCTACAACGGCCTCGGCCGGCTCAACGGCGAGGAGACCGGCTCGGTCGGCGGTGGTCGCGGCTGGGGCGCGACGGGGCTGACTCGGCTCTTCGAGGGGGCCCTGGGTGGTCAGGCCTCGTGGCTACTTCCCGCCGCACTCGTCCTCCTTCTTGTCGGTATGGCGTTGCGCGCTCGAGCGCCCCGCACCGACCTGGCGCGGGCGGCATACCTCGTCTGGGGTTCGTGGCTCGTCGTCACCGCGCTGACCTTCTCGCTGATGGCGGGGATCTTCCACGAGTACTACACGGTCGCGCTCGCCCCGGCGATCGCCGCTCTGGTGGGGATGGGCGCGGCCGACCTGTGGCGCCGACGGGAGAGCCCGTGGGCCGCGGCGACGCTCTCGCTGGTCGTCGCCGGTTCGGCGCTGTGGGCGGCGATCCTCCTGCACCGCGCGACCGGTTTCGCCCCCGGCCTGACCTGGGTGGTCCTCGGAGCCGGCGCGCTTGGGGCGTTCGGCCTGGCCAATGCCACCTGGCTGCCGGCGTGGACATCGCGCGCAGCCGGCGCCGCGGCGGTCGTCGCCGTGCTCGCGGGGCCGGCGGCATACACGGTCAACACCATCGCGACGCCGCACACCGGGTCGATCGTCACCGCTGGACCCCCGACCGGGTTCGGGCCAGGCGGCGGGCCAGGAGGCTTCGGTGGGCGCGGTCAGTTCCCCGGCGGTCAGTTCCCCGGCGGCCAGCTGCCCGGCGGCGGAGTTTTCCCGGGTGGCCAGCTCGCCGGCGGCGGAGTTTTCCCGGGTGGCCAGCTGCCCGGCGGCGGAGGCGGGCTCGGGGGCCTGCTCAACGCGACGACGCCCAGCGCCGAGGTCGTCCAGGCCCTGCAGCAGGACGCGTCGACATACCGCTGGGTTGCCGCCGCAGTGGGCTCCCAGAATGCGGCCGGTCTGCAGCTCGGCTCGGGCGAGCCCGTCATGTCGATCGGCGGCTTCAACGGATCCGACCCGTCACCGACCCTCGCCGAGTTCAAGGAGTATGTCGCCGCCGGGCAGATCCACTACTACCTCGCCTCGGGCGGAGGCGGTCGCGGCGGGCCCGGACCCGGCCTGGGCACGAATGGCACCGCCGCGCAGATCACCGCCTGGGTGCAGGAGACCTACACCCAGGTGACAATAGGGTCGATGACCTTCTACGACCTCACCGCGCCGCTGTCGCGCTCCGGCTCCGCGCAGTCGGCCTGAGCACGCCGATGAGCGCACCCGTGCCCGCGGACGCGACGCCGACGCCGACGCCGATACCGACGCCGTCACTGACGGCGTCGGACGGCGCCGACCCCGCCGCTCCGGTCGTCGGTCAGGCCATGCGGTTCGCCGTCGTCGGGACCCTGAGCACCGGCCTGCACTTCGTCATCTTCAGCCTGCTCGACCTGTGGT
>WBZP01000507.1_pt2 | contig 14725 bp, 9 predicted proteins | sample 5204301 | NCBI WGS metagenome assembly WBZP01 (sample SAMN12412401, study PRJNA552823) | activated sludge metagenome | isolation source: activated sludge from nitrification reactor of wastewater treatment plant... | place: USA: Pennsylvania | collected 2017 | reverse complement strand
GGGTAAGCCAACTGCCGGACGCCCCAGTGGTTGGCGGTCAGCGCGCCGTTCTCCTTGGAGCCGGGAACCAGTAGATTGCTGAGGCGCTCGATTGCCTGATTGCGCTCAGCCTCATCCAACTGCGGTTGGATGACAACCGTCACTTCATAGTCACGCACGTTGCTACTCTCCTTTCCTTGGAATGTGCTCTAGCGAGCCTTGCCCCCGGTCACTTGCTGGGAGCGGAAGCGGCGAAATGGCGTGCGGGCCATCGCCGGCAACGAATTCGCTATTATAGCTGGGGCTGAGAATAAGACAAGGGCTTTCCTTGACCCCCAGCAATTCTAAAAGTAGAACTTGCCAAGAAGGGCGAGAAGGGGTAAGCCATACCACCAGACGAGACGGGAGGGTGGTATGAGCAGGAATGGACAAGTCAGCCGATTTCTGAAGGTCTTGGAAGAGGTCGCGGCGACGCTACCGGATAAGCGAGCGGGGCGACACAATCAGATTTACGAACTTGCCGATGCTGTAAACGGAGCCTTCGCCGTCTTCTTCACGCAAAGCGCGTCTTTTCTGGCCTATCAGCGAGACATCCTACGGCAGAAGAGGCGCAGCAATGCGCAGAGCGTCTTTCAAATGCGAGAGATTCCCAGCGACAACCACATCCGCGCCCTGTTGGATGAGGTACCGGCCGCGAGCTTCAACACTTGCTACGAGTGGCTGTGGGCCGAACTAGAAGCCGAGGGGCGGCTGGCGGATTACCGCTTGATGGACGGGCGGCTGTTGGTGGGGGTCGATGGGATCGTCTACTTCTCCTCGCATAAGCTGCACTGTGACCAGTGCAACCAGGAAGTGATTGGCGAGCGAGTTCACTACAGCCATCGCGCCCTGACGGCTCTGGTAGTCCATCCCCAACAGTCCGAGGTGTTGCCACGTGCGCCGGAGTTCATCACGCCCCAGGACGGGGCGGAGAAACAGGATTGTGAACTCAGCGCGGCCAAGCGTTGGCTCAAGCGGGAGGAAGGCTGGCTGCAAGCGAACCAAGCCATTATCCTGGGCGATGACTTGTTCAGCCACCAGCCTTTCTGTCGCCAGGTCACTGATGCCGGGCTGGGGTTCATCCTGGTCTGCAAACCCACTTCGCACGAACTGCTCTATGAGTGGCTGGCAGGCATGGAGCAGGGCGGCAAGTTGGCCCACCTCGAGCGGCGGCAGTGGAATGGCCGACATGGCGAACTGTGGTGCTACCGGTGGGCGTGTGACATCCCTTTGCGCGCCGGCGATGATGCCCTACGGGTCAATTGGTGTGATGTCACCGTCAGCCACCAGACTGAGGGCACACAACTGTATCACAACAGTTTCGTCACCAACCTGGTGGTCGACCAGGCGAGTGTCCAGGCGGTCGTAGCTGCCGGGCGAAGTCGCTGGAAGCATGAAAATGAGGGCCACAATGTCCTGACCACGCGTGGCTATCACATCAAACACAACTTCGGTCATGGTGACCGGTATCTGGCTCAGGTCATGTTCACACTCAATCTCCTGGCCTTCTTCTTGCATACCTGTCTCTTGCTGACCGACAGTCGCTACCAGCAGGTGCGACAGGAATTGGGCACGCGACAGACGTTCTTTGACGACATTCGCGCTCTCATGCGTTATCAGTTCTTCGACAGTTGGGAGACCCTCCTCCGCTTCATGGCCGTGGGGCTGGAACTCGAGGCCCCACCGTAAACCAGTTCCGCTCGCCCCGGGCTCGACAACCAAACCACTTCACTTCGCCAGCCTCATGGCTGTTAGCGCATGCCCCGCCCCTGACCTTTGCCTGGTCATTCGACCACATAGCTATCGGTGGCCGCCGACTCTCCCTCTCCCGGTGGCCACATGGCGACTGACAGCTTCTATCCCTCAGCACACCCTCTCTCCCGAACATCCCCAACTCTACTTTTAGAATTGCTGGGGTCGTTTGATACTACTTGACGCACCGCGTTAGAGTTGCTATGCTATCCATGTAACCGCGCACACATCGTAGCATTGCATAGGAGGTTGCCTTGACTGGCCCCAACCCGTCCCCAGGGCGGCCCGCGGGTCGCCTGCGATCCTTTCTGGATCGAATCCCTTTCCGAGTCTACCTGTTGTTTATGTTATTGATCGGCGGCATCGTTGGTCTGGGCGCGTTCACGTTCGTCTATGCCGAGGGGGCGTCCTATCTGTCGAACGACCCCCAGGCGTGCGTGAACTGCCACGTGATGAATGACGTGTTCGACCGCTGGAGCCACGGTTCGCACAAGGCCGTGGCCGTCTGCAACGACTGCCACACGCCCCACACGACGGCGGCCAAGTGGATGGTCAAGGGGTTGAACGGCGTCAACCACAGCACGCGCTTCACGCTGGGCAACTTTCCCGAACCGATCCACATCACCGATCGCAACCGTACCGTCGCCGCCGACAACTGCATCTATTGCCACGGCAATTTGGCCGGCGAAATCAGCCACCTGAACAGCGAAGACCCGACCGACTGCCTGCACTGCCATGCCGGCGTTGGCCACGGCCGCTGAGCACCCACTTAATCCCAAGAGAGAAGCCATGACCCAAACACCCCAATCAACCCCACCCAAGCGCAACCTTGGCTGGCTCATCGCTGCCTTTGTCGGCGGCGCGCTGATCATGGCCGCCGTCGGTGCGCTGTTGATCAACATCCAGAACCGCAAGGCCGAGGCGGCGGTGAACCCGCAGATCATCCCCATCGCCGACGATGAACTCGACCCGGCCGTGTGGGCCCAGAACTTCCCCCGCCAGTACGACACCTTCATGAAGACCCAGGACGACACCATCAGCACGCCCTTCGGCGGCTCGGTGAAGTACAGCAAGCTGGAGCGCGTCCCGGCGATGGTACGCATCTGGGCCGGCTACGCTTTCTCCATTGACCACAACGAGGAGCGCGGTCACTACTACATGCAGATTGACCAGCAGAACACCCAGCGCGTCGTCGTCAAGGAGCAGCCGGGGGCGTGCATCAACTGCCACTCGGCCAACGCGCCGGGGCTGATCGCGGAGATGGGCTGGGCGGAGTTCAACCACACGCCCTACAATGACCTGGTTGACCAGTCGCAGATGGGCACATCGTGCGCCGATTGCCACGATCCGCAGACGATGGACTTGCGTATCACCCGCCCGGCGTTCATCAACTCGATGGCGGAGCGCGGCATTGACGTGACCCAGGCCACGCGCCAGGAGATGCGCACCTACGTCTGCGCCCAGTGCCACGTGGAGTACTACTTCGCCGGCGATGATAAGCTGCTGACCTTCCCGTGGGATAACGGGCTGAACATTGACGACATTGACGCCTACTACACCGAGATCGGTTTCACCGACTGGACGCACAAGGAAACGAATGCGCCCATGATCAAGATCCAGCACCCGGAGTTCGAGATGTGGAGCAGCGGCCTGCACGCCCAGTCGGGCGTGGCCTGCGCCGACTGCCACATGCCCTACGTGCGCGACGGGGCGGTAAAGGTGTCGGACCACTGGTTGCGCAGCCCGCTGGTCAACGTCAACAACGCCTGCCAGACGTGCCACAAGCAGGACGAACAGCAACTCGTGGAGCGCATCAACACCATCCAGGAGCGCACCGCCAGCCTGCTGCGGCTGAACGAGGAGGCGCTGCTGGACGCCATTGACTCTATCGTCGCCGCCCAGAATGCCGGGGCCACGGACGACGAGTTGGCCAACGCCCGCGAGCTGCACCGCCGCGCGTCCTTGCGCTGGGACTTCGTCTCCTCGGAGAACAGCACCGGCTTCCACAGCCCGCAGGAAGCGGCGCGCGTGCTGGCTAACGGCATTGACCTGGCCCGCCAGGCGCAACTGGAAGCGCAGCGCATCACCGCCGAGCACGGCGGGCAAGTGGCCACCAATAGCAACTGACGCTCGGAACGAGAGCGCGGTACCCATGCAAAAACCTCTCGCGGGGGGAAGCCCGCGGGAGGTTTTTGCATTGTAGCGCGGGATGGTATCCCGCGTCTTCGCCGTCCCAAGACGCGGGATACCATCCCGCGCTACAAGCCAGACCCATTTTGCGCCCGGCACAGCGTTGCGCTACCCTACCTCTTATTCGACCAGCAACAGAACACAAACGGAGTGCCCACCATGTCCAGTCTATTTGCCCACGGCGGAGAACTCGTCGCCCGGTCGCTGGCGGCCCAGGGCGTCAGCACGCTCTACACCCTCTGCGGCGGCCACGTCGCGCCCATCTACGACGGCTGCCTCAACCACAACATCACCGTCATTGACTTCCGCCACGAGCAGGCCGCGGCCCACGCCGCCGACGCCTACGCCCGGCTGACGCGCAATGTGGGCGTGGCCCTGGTAACGGCCGGGCCGGGCGTCACCGATGCCGTCACCGGCGTGGCCAACGCCTACCAGGCGCGCAGCCCGCTGATCCTGTTGGGCGGGGCCGCGCCGCTGAAGACAAAGGGCATGGGGGCGTTGCAAGAGATGCCCCAGGTGGAGATGTTCCGCACCTTCACCAAGGCCAGCTTCACCATCGAGCGCACCGAGGACATCCCGGAGCAGATGGTCGAAGCGTATCGCCACGCCCTCAGCGGCCGCCCCGGCCCTGTCTTCGTCGAGTTGCCGTTCGACGTGCTGTTCAACGCCGTGGACGCGCCGGCGCGGATGCCCGACCGGGTGACGGTTGAGCCGGTCGCGCCGCCGGTCAGCGCCGTGCAGGCTATGTTCGACCTGCTGCGCGCCGCCGAACGTCCGCTGATTATCGCCGGGACACAGGTCTACTGGGACGACGCCGGCGAGGCGCTGCGCGAGCTGACCGAGGCCACGGCCATGCCCGTCTTCACCAACGGCGCGGGGCGCGGCGCGCTTTCGATGGCCCACCCCCACTGCTTCAAGGCGGCGCGGGGCAAGGCGCTGCGGGCGGCCGACGTGGTGCTGCTCATCGGCACGCCGCTCGACTTCCGGCTGAAATACGGCCGCGACGACTGGAACCCGGCCGGCAAGCTCATCCAGATCGAGAACGACGCCGCCGAACTCAACCACAACCGGCAGGCGGACGTGGCTGTGGTGGCCGACGCGCGCCTGGTGCTGGAGGCGCTGGTCGAGGGATTACAGGGCGTCCGCTATGAGCCGTGGCTGGCGCAGGTGGCCGAGTGGGAGCGGGGGCGCAACGAGAAGCAGGCGGCCTGGGAGCGGCTGGACGATGTGCCGGTCAACCACTTTCGCTTTGCGGCCGAGGTGCAGCGCATCGTCGATGAGAACACCATCGTCATCGGCGACGGCGGCGACATCGTCAGCGCCTGCGCCAAGGTGCTGACCGTGACGCGGCCGGGGCAGTGGCTCGACCCAGGCCCGCTGGGCTGCCTGGGCGTCGGCGCGCCGTTCGCCATCGCCGCGCAGCACCTCTACCCGCAGCGGCGGGTGCTCATCCTGAGCGGCGACGGCTCGTTCGGGCTGAACGGCTTCGAGTTCGACACGGCCGTGCGCTTCGGCCTGCCCATCGTCGCCATCGTCGGCAACGACGCCGGCTGGGGGCAGATTCGCGGGCCGCAGGTGCAGATGGTCGGCGCGGAGCGGGCCATCGCCACCTCGCTGGCCGCCACGCGCTATGACAAGGTAGTCGAGGCGCTGGGCGGCTATGGCGAACTGGTGACCATGCCGGAGGAGATCGCCCCGGCGCTGGAGCGGGCCTTCGCCAGCGGCAAGCCGGCCTGCATCAACGTCATGCTCGATCCGGGGGGGATGGGGAAGACGGGGGCTAGTTCGCCGTATATTGTCTAGAATACACCGCGCGTGGGTCGTCCCCTGGGGCGACCCACGAACCGCTTAGTCTGTCTATCTGTGGTAAAATAGACTTCATCGGCATCTCCAGTAGTGACACAGCGAGTACTTGATTGGAGAGTAAAAATGGATTCCTTTTCGATCTCTGAGCGATTGCACCATGTGCTCGACCAGCTAGAACCAGGCGACTCGCTGGAAGCCAAGGTTACCCGCCTGGCCGAGTCGGAATTGCGTCGCCGGCTGGCCCGCTATCAACTGACTGACCGCCAGTTTCGCGCCAAGTATGGGTTGACGTTGGAAGAGTTCGAGGCGGGTGGGGTCATTGCCGAGCAGGGGTACAGCTATGAAGTAGAGACCGACCACCAGGATTGGGACCTGGCGGTTGATGGTATTCGTAGCACCGAGCGGCAGTTGACGGATTTATTGGGCTTGTCGTGAACGTTGACGAGTTTGAGCAAGACGTCTACCGGATCGCCGCGGAGTGGTCGTTTCTCCGCTCAATAGAGACCGTTGACAAAACCGATTACGCGGTGAAACTGCGCCTCCATATTGACACTGAATGCTTCGTTCAAATGTATACGAACGTCGAGAAGGGCGTTCTTAGCTACGTGCTCGTTCTGAACCGGGCGCGAATTTTCGGGCGCGTCTACTCGCCGTGTCATCGTCACCTGTAAGCGCCAAATACATTATCGAGGACACCATGCCTTACTGCCAACTTTACTACCACCTGGTATGGACCACGAAGGGACGCCGGCCGCTACTGGCCGGGGATCGCGAGCCGGTTATCTATGACTTCTTGCGGGCCAAGGCCTGCGGCTTGGGCGGCTTCGTCTACGCGCTGAACGGCACGGAAGACCACGTGCATCTGGTCGTGAGTATCCCGCCTCGCCTGTCCCTGGCGGATTTCGTCGGCCAGGTCAAGAGGGTCGCCGCGGCCCAATTCAACAGGTTGGGGTCGCACCCGCTTCTCGACTGGCAAGAGGAGTACGGCGCATTCACCTTCGACGGCAAACGGCTGCCGAACGTGATTGACTACGTGACGCGCCAGAAGGAACACCACGCCGCCCGGACGCTCATCGCGGTGTTGGAGCGAACGGATGAGCAGCCGGTTGGGTTGGGGAAGCTGCGGGAACCGTCGGCTGTTTATTCGGTCGAGGGGCGGGATGGGGTGTGGTGGCGGGAGATGATGGAGTTGGAATGAAAGCGGGGTGCACTCGTAAACTCTAGGCGCTGGCGGTGCAACTCAATCCCGCTCTAGGGAAGTCTGTCGTTGTTGCTGCAAAAAAAGACCTCTGAGGTTTTCCGCAAACCTCAGAGGTCTTGTCGTGAAGGCGGAAGTGTTAGCGCGTCAGTTCCAGCCCATCCAGCTTACCGGCGAACGTGGCCCCGGCGGCCAGCCAGTTCACCAGCGACGGCGTGTAGACCGTCGCCCCGCCGTTGGGCGATAGCTTGACGATGCTCTTGTCGTTGCCCTTGACGCCGCCCAGGTTGAACGCGCCGACGATGGTGATGTAGTAGTCGCCCGTCGCCGGGTCGTCCCAGACGCCGCTGATGTCTTCGGCGGCCATGCCGGTCATCTTCGAGCCGTCAATTAGCAGGGCGCTCTCCCACTGGTTCGCGCCGCGGTCGAAGACGAACACGTCCTCGTCGGCCGCCTTCAACACCGCGCCGGAGGCCAGGCTGACGCTGGCCGCGCCGCCGGTCGAGAGCAGCAGCCGGTTGCCGCTCAGGTCAATGGCGTCAATCTTCTCCCCGGCGGCCGTCAGCCCCTTCAGTTGCCCTTGGAAGAAGATGCTGAACGTGCCCGCGCCCAGTGGATAGACGCCCGGCGCGTTGGGCGTGAACTGCACCACGTCGAACGGCGTGGCCGTGCCCAGCCCGGCGATGGCCTGGTTGGCCACCAGCACGAACAGTAGGCGGCCGTCGTCGGTCAGGCTGAAGGCGCTGATATTCTTGGTCAGGCCGTGGTCGGAGCCGTCGAAGACCTTCTCCCACAGGTTGGCCGACTTGGTATAGCGCAGTACGTCGGCCCCCTGGGCGGCGATGCCGCCGACGGTGACGTTGGCACTGGGGCTGAGGTAGAAGACGTCGGGGAAGATAGGCCCACCGGTTGTCGTGAACGACCACTGCGTCCCGGCCGTGCTGCCGCCGAAGGCGTCTTTGGCCGTCACCTTCCAATAGTAGGGTGTGCCGGCCGTCATATCGCCGGGCGGGTCGTAGCACGTGGCGCTCTGGCCAGACGTGGCTGCCGGCGGCGGGTTGGTCGCGCCGAAGGCCACGTCGTAGGTCACGGCGTCGCCGTCGGGGTCGCTCGCCGCTGTCCAGCAGACCTGGGCGCTAGTGGCCACACCCGTCGTGCCGTTGGCCGGGTTGGGGCTGGTGGGCGCGCTGGGAGCGGTGTTGGCCGTGGTGAACGACCAGACGGGGCCGGCCGTGCCCGCGGGGTGGGCGGCGTCCTTGGCGACGATCTGCCAATAGTAAGTGGTGTGCGCCGCCAGGTTGCCGGACGGGTCGTAGGTCGTGGCGCTCTGGCTGCTGACGACTGCCGGCGGCGGGTTGCTGGTGCCGAAGCGGACTTCGTAGGTCAGCGGGTCGTTCTCCGGGTCGCTGCCGCTCCAGCTCAGCGCCGCCGTCAGGGCCACGCCGGTCGCGCCGTTGATCGGCGACGGCGTGGTGGGGGCGTTGGGCGGGTCGTTGGGCGCGGCGGCCGTCGTGAACGACCATACCGCCCCGGCCGTCGCCCCGCCGAAGGCGTCTTTGGCCGTCACCTTCCAATAGTAGAGTGTTCCGGCCGTCAGGTCGCCGGGCGGGTCGTAGCACGCGGTGCTCTGGCCAGACGTGGCCGCGGGCGGCGGGTTGGTCGTGCCGAAGGCGACGTCGTAGGTCACCGGGTCGCCGTCGCCGTCGGTGCTGCCCGTCCAACAGACCTGGGTGTTGGTTGGAACGCCCGTCGCGCCGTTGGCCGGGTTGGGGTTAGACGGCGCGGTCGGCGCGGTGTTAGCCGTGGTGAACTGCCAGACGGGGCCGGGCGTGCTGCCGCCGCGGTTGTCCCTGGCCGTCACTTGCCAGTAGTGGGTCGTGTGGCCGGCCAGCGCGCCGGTGCTGTAGCACGTGCCGCTCTGGCCGGACGCGACCGGGGCCGGGGGGTTGCTCGTGCCGAAAGCCACGTCGTAGGTCACCGGGTCGCCGTCGGCGTCAGTGGATGCCGCCCAACAGACCTGGCCGACCGTCTTGCTGACGCCGGTCGCGCCGTTGGCCGGGTTGGGGCCGCTGGGCGCGGCGGGCGGGTTATTGGCCGGGGTGACGGTGGTGAAGCGCCACACCGGGCCGCTGGTCGTGCGATTGGTGTTGTCTTTGGCGATGATCTGCCAATAGTAAGTCGTGTTCTGGGCCAGGTCGCCGGGCGGGTCGTAAGACGTGGCCGATTGGGTCATGACCTTGGTCGCCGGCGGGTTCGTCGTGCCGAAGTAGACCTCGTAGGTCAGCGTGTCGCCGGGGTTGGGGTCGCCGCCCGTCCAACTGAGCGTCGTCGAGACGGCCACGCCGGTGGCGGCGTCGGCCGGGTTGGGGCTGCTCGGCGTGTAGGGCGGCATGGGGCCGGGCGCGGTCACGTCCAGGTCGAGCCAGCGGTCGTTGTCGAACTCGTCCGGCTCGGCTAGCGCCCCGCCGCTGTCGGCGCGGGCAAAGAGGCGCGCCTCGCCCACCGCGCCCGGCGTCCACGGGTAGGTCAGCGTGACGCTGGTGTTGGCCCCCAGCGGCCCGCAGGCCTGGCTGCCGATGAGTGCGCCGCCATCGTCGGGATTGCCCACGTAGAGCGAGCAGACAGCCGCGGCGCTGGGCGACTGGCCGTTGTTCTGGATGGTCACGTCAACGGTGATGGTCTGGCCGCTGACCGGGAAGAGGGTGGCCGGGGTGATGGCCGTCGGCCGCAGGTTGGGCCGCGTCTTGATCGTCGCCGCCTTGCTGCCCAGGTTGTTGTTCTCGTTCGTCTCCGGCAGCGTGCCGTAGGGGTCAAGGCGCACCTTGACCGTCGAGGCGCCGGTGAAGCCGGTCGTGTCCCAGTCCAGCGAGGTGGCCGTGCCCGACGGGCTGACCGCCGGCAGGTAGCGGCTGCCCAGATACCACTCCAGCCCGTTGGGCAGCGTGGCGAAGAAGGCCACGGTGACGTCCTCCAGCGGGGCCGCGCCGGCGCTGCGGACGGTGGCGTTGATGGTCGTCGCGTCGCCTTCGGTCAGGTTGGTTTGGGTGAAACTCACGTCGGCGTTGGCGATGGAGCCGTCGGTCGTCGCCCCGGCCGCCGCCCGCAGGTTGGTCAGGAAGAGCGTGCCGCCGGCGCCAAGCGTCACCTTGATCGGCACGTCAACCATGCCGTCCGGGCCAGACGGTTGGGCGGCCATGTAGGCCGAGACGGCCGCGGCCAAATTGCCGGTCGTTAGTGCGCCGGGGAAGACGGGTAGCCCGACCGCTTGCCAATCAACGCTGCCGTCCGCGCCCACGTCCACCGAGATTGACGTGCCGGCCGGGTCGCCGGCAGGGTCGCGCAGCAAGGCGTCGAACGCGACTGCACTGTAGGGATGATCGGGCAGGCGAACGGTGAAGGTCTGGTCGCCGGCGGCGGCATAATGCTGCTTCAGACCATACTGCATCCGGCGGCGGCTGCCGGCAGTAATGGCATCCGGTGAGGTTAGAATAGTGGCTGTGCTGTCGTCGGCCTTCGTCTCAGCCGCGTATTGTGGCGCGAGTTTGAGGGAGATGTTGTCGAAGTAGGTCTGAGACGCGACGGGGTTGCCGCTGAAACGGATGCTCAATGCCACGTCATCGATATCGTCACTGGTGTAGTTTCCACTACTGAGCCGCTTGGTCGTAAAGACCGGGCGGATTTTCCTTACCCCCACGGGGATTGCGCCCTGATACGTCACCTGGCTGTACGGTTGTGCGCCGTTGAATGGGCCAACATTGCCGGTATCATAGGCAGTAATCCAGGTTCCGTTGCTCAACTGGTAGCGGAGTTCAACGCGAATCGTTTCGTCGGATCCAGGCTTTATCCAGGCCGAAAAGTTTACGGATCCGTACCCGGCATCGAGCAAGGAGTGATAAATAGTGTTGACCCCCTCCTCTCGATGGAAGGTATGATAATTCCCGGCTGTTGTACCGTTAACGTGGTAGACGCCCGTGTGTGGGTTTTCGGTGCGAACATCGTATGTGGTGCCGTCGGTATACCAATACGTCATATTGCCATATTCAAAGCCACCGTTATTGGCGTCGTTGATCAGCTCGATCCATCCCGTATCCCCGGTTGCCTGTTGGGCCGTGAGAGTGATACGGGCCCGTGTTGCTCCGGCTGGAATTGACTGCGTGCTGTTATGCTGTTGCCAGGTATTGCCGGTGGAGAGCCAGTCCGATCCGCCTGAACTGATCTCCGTCCCATCGCTTCGGAAGAAGGCAAGATTGACGCTGCCCGCCTGGGCGGCTGACTTCACCCAGTTGCTCCAGGTCGCTCTCCCGTATCCCTGGTCGATCCAGGTTTGCCAGTTGGACAGATCGATGTCCTGATACAGGAGCGGATTCTGCCCGCCTTGCTGTGTTGGCTGAGCGGAGTAAGCGCCTTGATAGGCGACATTGTTGGGGGTTGCCCAGGAGCCTGATCCGGCCGTCCAGCCGGCGATGGATCCCGCTTCGAACCCGCCGTTCTGCACAAGTTCTGTCGTCGTGCCGGCCCATTCGGCGATGTCACGCCCATCACCGAGGTGGGCCCCCGCCGCGTCCTGATAGAACAGCGGCGTCACGCGGTTGCCGTCGGTCGTGATGGCGTGGGGGAAGGTCGTGGCCACGCCCGCGGCCTGGGCGTTGGTGAAGCGGATGACGCGATCCCACGGCCGGTAGGGATCGTCGCTGAAGGCGACCACGCCGTTAGCCGTCGCGTTCACCGTGCCGCTGACGTTGACCTGAACGGTCGGCTGCGCCGGGTCGCTGGTGCGCAACACGGCTGGGGTGCTGTAACTCCCGACCGGCAGCGCCAGTGTGTCGAGGCTCAGCGTAGCCGTGGCAAAGTTGCCCGGTTCCACGGCCAGCGATGCCGGCGACATGCTCAAACCGGCCAGAGGTGACGGCCGCAGGTAGAGTGTCGCCCGGCCGGTGTTGGCGACGGTGATCGCCTTGGTGACAATAGTGCCCTTGCCGACAGTGCCGAAGTTCCACGTCAGGTCGGCCGCGTCAAGGACGAGGACGGCGGTTGGGTCGTCCTGGAAGCTGGAGAGCGGCCGCGCGGCGGTATCGAGGATGTTGTTCTGGTAGTCGGTCCAGAAGGCCATGACGATATAGTCCTGGCCTGCATCATAGGCAGGGTTGAAAGCTCCGGTGCTCCAGGTCATTGGGATAACCGTTGGGCCGGGCAATAGGTCAATCTGCTGCGTGACTTCAAGGGTGATATCGCCACTCGGCTCGACAAACGCCAGGAAAAGCCGAGAGTTGTCGATAGTCACTCCGCTGGGATTATTCACCAGCAAACTGGTCGTATTGTTACCAACTTGGTGTTCCGCGCTTGCCACAACCTCGACACTTGGATTGAGCAACATAGTGCCGGTGAAGAGGGCCAGATTATCGGCCGGCGTCGCCAAGTTCATCCCCTCCGGTGGGATGATGAAGCGGTGATTGCCCCGTGGGTCGTTGTAAGAAACAATGACCAACGGCGGCGTATAGGGTTCACGATTGATAGTATATTGGAAGGTATCTCCCGGAGTACGGGCAACAACGGTGAAGCTCTCGTTGTTCTTAACCGTCCCAGACGTAAACGCGAGGGTCAATCCGAGATCACTTACCGAAACTGGCGTAGGCGATTGGTAGCCTGAATCGAATCGGAGTGCTCCCTGTCCACCTCTTCCATCGTTCCAGTTCACTGACCATGTGTCATTGCCAATGCGGCATCCGCCACTTTGGGAACAAGCAATTACAAAGGTGTACGTTCTATCTTGCGTGCCTGTGTAGTATCCGCCGGCCGATGGCTTGGCATGGTCTGCGACTGTCCAAGGGGTAGGTAGTGGACTTTGCAAGAATATCTTGCTGCCAACGATGACGTGTCGTTGATCATCCACCTTTCCAGACCCACCTACAGTATTGTTGGTGATAGAAATGCTATCATCGGGAGCGACCATAACAGCTTCGACGCCATAGGCATCTTGGAGGCCGGTGTTGAGCAAGGAAACAGTTGATTTGACCGTGTTACCCGTACGTTCACTATGTAAGCCAGCCAGAACCTCTGCGCGGGGGTAACTCGCCGCATTATTCGCGTTAGTGCCGAGGCGACTCTCCGATACGTCACTATAGCCATCAAGATCAGAGTCCTTGTCAAATCGAAAGAAGACAAGAGATTCAGGGGTAGCAATAGCGTTATCATAACTACCCCCTTCACTCTCGATGCCTCGGCTGTAAACGTTCCACCATTCGGTCGTACTGAGCGTATGTTTACACCACACAGTACGCTGACTTCCGCTACCAACCACGTTCGGAGAAGCACACCACGCGGGGGTATCGGCTCGCATCTCTGGAGTCCAGAACGCTATAAGGTTCCCAGTAGAGTCGGCGGTGCCAGGGAAGTAACGCTGCAAAACATCGAAGACAGTTTCATTCCCCCATGTCGGCATCAGGTAGGTGTCGATTGTCTCATTGCCATCGTCCTTCCCATCTTCAATGGCGATGATGACGCCCGCTTTCGCAGCTTCTACATAATAATATTCATCAATCCCATAAGTGAAGTTCTCGACAACTAACCGAATAGGCTCGCCGGTGTCAATTAACTTCATCTGTTCCAAGGTTAATGGTATATGGCTCGTGACAGCGTTAGCCAATTCACCTACTTCCACATTTTCCAGGCAACCATCGCTGCCGAACTCCTGTGCAGCTTGATATGTCAACGCCGGATATTCAGCGCCACCGATATAGATGCTGAATATCAGGTCACATATCTCGTAAGCGTAATCCGTCCCCCGGTTGGTGACCGTGTAGTTGAACCAGAGATCGGCAGCATGGGCCGAATCAATAGCCGTCCCATTGCCCCACGATTCAGCATCGGAAAATTCCTGCCCCTCGGTCTTAGCCACCTCTTCGTACTTAGTGGTTGTCGTGGTCTTTGAGCCTCCCCAGGACTTACCCTTTGACGTGGTTTGGGTGGGAGGCATCGAGACAACAACAGGGTAGTTTCTTTGCTGTGCAAGCTGGTACTGACCATCCGCAATTCGATTGAGAGCTTGCGAAAGGCTCTGCTGACTTGTCATGGGGGAGGATGCAACAGTCTGTTGCCCCGGTGAGTAAAGGCGCTCTGCCGAACTGGAGTAATGGGCTCCCTGTGCCTGGCTTGAAGATGAAGCGTGTCTATTAAGGCCGGCCTGACTGTCGTCAACTCTACAGTTGAACAAACAGAGGTCTATATTTGATAGGTTAATGTCTGGAAACTGAAAACTGAAGTCAGGCAGGTCAACGTTCTCAAGTGATAGCAGGTTCTTAAACTCTAAGCCAAAATCTAGGTCTCCGTTATTAACAACCGAGACGTTGGCGCAACCGGCAGCTGATGCGCCGCCACCAATCAGGGCTCCCGATGCAGCTCCAGAAGCGCACCCCTGGGTCACGACATTAGCATTTGCCTTTCCGTCTAGGGTCAGCATCGAACCTTTAAATTCGGCCTCCGAATCAGCAGGTAAAATCAGTTGATCTTGTGCGCTGATGAAGAATGCTGCATTAGAGGATTGAGCAGGTTTAGTTGTTGAGACTTCTTGCCATTCATTCCATGTCGTTGTGTCCGATACACCCGTGCTGGTTCCTTCAGTTTTCGTCGTGCTATAGTGAACAGTCTCTCCAGTGGTAATCACGTGGTCGGTAGTTACCGTGGTTACTGTTTGAACGACAAGTGTCGATGGGACGATGTCAATTACAGGCGCAGGATATGCGGCAACGAATGGATGTCTTCCCG
>WBZP01004374.1_pt1 | contig 14727 bp, 13 predicted proteins | sample 5204301 | NCBI WGS metagenome assembly WBZP01 (sample SAMN12412401, study PRJNA552823) | activated sludge metagenome | isolation source: activated sludge from nitrification reactor of wastewater treatment plant... | place: USA: Pennsylvania | collected 2017 | reverse complement strand
CGTGCTCACCGGCGGCGGTGCCGTGCTCGATGGCCTCTCGGAAATCGCCGAGCAGATCTTCGACCTGCCGATGCGCCGCGGCGTGCCGGCCGGCGTCGGCGGCCTCGCCGATCACCTCAGCAATCCCGCCTGCGCGTCGGCGCTGGGCCTCGTGCTCTACGCCCATCGTCACCGCCAGCACGAACCCGTGGGCGCCGGCAGCGGCGCCTTCACCCGCATGGTCAGCCGGCTGCGTACAGTCTTCAAGGAGTTCTTCTGATGGATGGATGGTTGAAACCAGGAGGCCCGGTGGCCGACCCCGTCGACGCGCTGCGGCTGACCCTCGACGAAGAGCTGCGTTCCGGCGCCCGCATCAAGGTGGTGGGTGTGGGCGGTGGCGGCGGCAACGCCGTGTCGCGCATGGTGCAGGCCGGCCTGTCGGGCGTGGAGTTCATGGTCGCCAACACCGACGCGCAGGCGCTGCGCTCGAACCCGGCGCCGGTGAAGATCCAGATCGGCAGCAAGCTCACGAAGGGCCTCGGTGCCGGCGCCGATCCGAACGTGGGCCGGCAGGCCGCGCTCGAGGACACCGACAGCCTGATCTCGGCGCTGAGCGGCGCCGACATGGTGTTCGTGACCACCGGTCTCGGCGGCGGCACGGGCACCGGCGCCGCCCCGGTGATCGCCAGCCTGGCCACCGAGCTCGGCGCGCTGACCATCGCGGTGGTCACCAAGCCGTTCAAGTTCGAGGGCAAGAAGCGGCAGACCCAGGCGGCGCAGGGCCTCGATGCCCTGCGTGACTCGGTCGACACCGTCATCACCATTCCGAACGAACGGCTGCTGTCGGTGATCGACCGTCAGACGTCGATGCTCGACGCCTTCGTCACCGCCGACGACGTGCTGCGGCAGGCCATCCAGGGCATCTCCGACCTCATCCTGGTGCCGGGCATCATCAATCTCGACTTCGCCGACGTGAAGACCATCATGTCGGGCATGGGCGTCGCCATGATGGGCACGGCCATGGGCGACGGCCACTCACGGGCCGTCGACGCCGCCAACCGCGCGGTGTCGAGCCCGCTGCTCGAAGACGCCAGCGTGCAGGGCGCCAAGGGCGTGATCGTCAACGTGACCGGTGGTCCCGACCTGTCGCTCATGGAAGTGAACGACGCCCTGTCGATCATCCAGGAGGCGGCGCACGAAGACGCCAACATCATCTTCGGCGCCGTCGTCGACCCGACGCTCGTCGGCAAGGTGAAGATCACCGTCATCGCCACGGGATTCGACCACGCGAGGGCCCGCACCATTCCGGCGGCCCCGATGCAGACTCCGGTGGACCTGTCGAACTACGCCAGCCACCTGCGGGCCGGCGCCGGCGCCAATGCCATCGACGCCAATCCGCAGCGGGCCACGATCGGCCGCCGCCCCGCCATCGAGCTGCCCATGCAGGCGCGCGCGGTGGTCGGCGGCACGCCGCTCGTGGCGGATCTCGAGCCGGGCGAAGTCGACCTGACGCTCGAGCTCGACGTGCCGGCGTTCCTGCGACGCCAGAGCGAATAGCGACTGCCGGGCTGGACCGCACCCGCGGTGCGCCCGGCCCAGTGCCACGCCGGCGAGCCCGCCCCCGGGCCCGCCGTGTGACGGCCCGCCCCCGGGCCGTCGGATACACTGGGGTCGGGCGTTCGACGCCCATCCCATCTCATGCCTCCCCCGATCGATCAGCGGCGCGCCGCCCGCGACACGCTCGCGCGCGAAGTCGGCTACGTGCAGAAGCCGCACGTCGACCGCATGCGCGTCGGCCTCGCGTTCCCCAACACGTATTTCGTGGGGATGTCGAACCTCGGGTTCCAGACCGTCTACCGGCTCTTCAACGAGCACCCCGGCACCGTCTGCGAGCGGGTGTTCCTGCCGCCGAAGCAGGAACTGCAGACGCTGGTCGCCCAGCGCGCCCGCCTGGTCACCCTCGAGTCGCAGACGCCCCTGAACGACCTCGACGTGCTGGCGTTCTCGGTGTCGTTCGAGTGGGACTACACCAACGTCCTCACCATGCTGCGCCTGGCCGGCCTGCCGCTCTACGCCGCCGAGCGCGACCATCGCCATCCCCTGGTGGTGATTGGCGGCGCGGTGACGTTCGTGAACCCCGAGCCGCTGGCCCTCTTCGCCGACGTCGTCGCCGCCGGCGAGGGCGAGGTGCTGGTGCCGTCGCTGCTCGAGGCGGTGAGCGAAGCCACCTCGCGTGGCGACCTGCTGAAGAACCTGGCCGGCCGCCGCGGGTTCTACATCCCGTCGTTCTACGACGTGCAGTACGCGCCGAACGGCACCATCGCCGCGTACGTGCCACGCGAGGGCACCGGCGCACCGCCGGTGGTGAAGAAGGCGGCCCTGAAGACCACCGACGCGGTCGACCCGCCCTGCACGTCGATCTTCACGCCCGACACCGAGTTCGGATCGCGCTTCCTCATCGAGGTGGTGCGCGGGTGCGCGAACCTGTGCCGGTTCTGCTGGGCCGGCTACAACTACCTGCCCGTGCGGGCGTTTCCCACCGAGCGGATCCTCGAGCTGGCGCGCGCCGCGCGCACGCACGCCAACCGCGTCGGCCTGGTGTCGATCGCGCTCTGCGATCATCCGGACATCGAACACATCCTGACGTCGCTCGCGGCGATGGGCTATTCCATCTCGCCGGCGTCGCTGCGTCTCGACGACCTGACGCACGACATCGTGCGGCTGCTGCGGACGAGCGGCGAGCGCTCGCTCACCATCGCGCCAGAGACCGGCTCCGACCGGCTGCGCCGGGTGATCAACAAGACGATCACCAACGACGAGATCCTCGAGAAGGCCGACCTGATCTTCTCCGAGGGCATCGAGAACCTGAAGCTGTATTACATGATCGGCCTGCCCACCGAAACCGACGAGGATCTGGTGGCGCTGCGTGATCAGACCGTGCAGCTCCGCGACGTGATGCTGAAGCACGCCAGGGGCCGCGGCTCGGTGGGTCGCATCGTCGGCAGCGTGAACCCACTGGTGCCCAAGCCTGGCACCAGCTATCAGTGGCTGCCGATGGTCGACACCAAGGAGATCGAGCGCAAGATGAAGCGGCTGCATGCGCTCGTCGACGGCCTGGAGCACGTGTACTTCTCGATCAAGAGCGAGCGGCACTCGTACTACCAGGCCCTGATGTCGCTGGGTGATCGCCGCGTCGCGCCGGCCATCGAGGCGGCCGAGCGCAACGGCGGTCAGTGGCGGCAGGCGGTGAAGGACTCGAACGTCGACGCGGACTTCTACATCTACCGCGATCGTTCGAACGACGCCGTGCTGCCGTGGGACATCATCGACGGCGGCATGAAGGACAGCTTCTTCCGCAACGAGTTCGACAAGGGCCTGCGCGCCGAGTGGACGCTGCCGCCCAAGCGGCAGCAGGAAAACGCCCGCCTGCTGCCGATGCTGACCCCGTCGTAGGCCGCGCGCCTGCGGCGCCGGCGGTCACCAGGGCGGCGCCGCCGCCGCTTCGGCCTCGTCGGGCTCGCGCGCCTCGCTCGCTTCGGCCTCGAAGCGTGCGTACTCGCTGAGAATCACGTCGCGCACGTGGTCCTGCGCCTTCACGTCGGTGAGTGGGCGCAGCAGCGCGTAACTGCGCCGTTCGCCATTCACCGAGTACTGGCGCGAGGGGAACGTGACGTTGCGACCAGAACCGCTGCGGCGTTCCCAGACGGCGAAGCCGAGCAGTTTCAGGCCGGCCAGCGGGCCCTCGGTGAAGTGGAGTTCGGCGTCGGCGAGCTTGCCGACCGGGCTGCCTTTGTCGTTGGGCGTGATTTTGACCACCATGTGTGTGCTCCCGTGGCCCCGAAGCAGTGGGGCGATGGCCTGGCATGACTCAACGGCCGTGCCAGTGGGGGCGACGCCGGCGAATCCTCGATAATCGTGGGGATGTCCGCCGCCGATCGCGCTGCCGCCCATACCCCGCTGACAACTGGCGTTGCCGGGGGCGCGCCGGCGCTGCCGCCCCCGGCCGCCGGTTTCCGCTGGACCGCCGAGTCCTGGGGCCCGATGTTGCGGTGCGTGCCGCTCGAGGCGATCGCGCAACACGGGTTCACGTCACGGCAACTGGCGTTGCGGCCTGGGGAATCCGGCACCGACCGCTGGGCGATGGCCGCCGCCTCGGTGGGCTGCGCGGCGCCGCGGCTGGCCCGCGTGCGCCAGGTGCACGGGGCGGAGGTGCGCGTCGTCCGCCGCGACAACCTCGACGCTCCGGCGCCAGACGCCGACGCCGTCATCACCGCCACGCCGGGACTCGCGGTGACGGTGGTGGCCGCCGACTGCGTGCCGATCCTGATCGCCGATCCGGCCACCGGCGCGGTGGCGGCGATCCACGCCGGGTGGCGGGGCACCTGCGCACGGGTCGCCGGGGCGACCGTGGCGGCGCTGACACGCGAGTTCGCCGTCGACCCGGCCCGGCTGGTCGCCGCCATCGGTCCGAGCATCGGCGCGTGCTGCTACGACGTCGGCGACGACCTGCTGCGGGCGTTCGACGAGGCCGGGCATTCGTCGATCGAGCGGGCCGCGTGGTTCTCGCGCGACGCCGCCGGCCGCCTGCGCCTCGACCTGTGGCGCGCCAACGCCGACCAACTCGTACACGCCGGACTCGCCCCCGACGCCGTACACGTCTGCGGGCTGTGCACCCGCACTCACGTGGGCGTGTTGAGTCGTATCGCGCGGAAGGCGACCGGGCCGGCCGCATGGCCGCCATCATCACCGCGCCCTGAGCGCCACGCCGCGTCGTTCCGGTGACTGGTGGTGGAGAGAACGCCTTCAGGCCGCCGTGGAGGGCTCGATTCCCATCGCCCGCACGAACCGGTAGTGGGACTTCAGCGCGTCGAACAGGGTGCGGTTCTCACGGCAGGGCACGCCGTGTTCGGCGCACACCTCCTGCACGATGGCCGCCAGCGCCGGATAGTGCACGTGGGCGACGTGCGGGAACAGGTGGTGTTCGCGCTGGTGGTTCAGGCCGCCGAGCAGGAACGTGGCCACACGGCTGCCAGTCGAGAAGTTCGCGGTGGTCTCGATCTGGTGCACCACCCATTCGGGCAGGCGGGTCGTGCCGACCGGGTGCTCGACCACGTCGACGGAGTGCGCCAGCTGGAAGACCACGCTGAACACGAGCCCCATCAGCATCGACACCAGCACGTAGGTGGTGGCGACGGTGCCGACCGGATGCCGCGTCAACGGCACCACGAAGGCCATCGTGAGGAAGCACGCCTTGCCACCGAGCAGCCACGCCATATCGGCGCCCTGCGGATACCTGGCGCTCAGCCCGTCGTTCTTCCCGAACAGCAGCCGCTGCACATCGCTGTAGAGATAACGGAGGTGGACGAAGAGATAGAGCACCCACAGATACACGTGCTGGAAGCGATGCCACCAGAACCACGGATGGTCGGCGCTGAGCCGTGCCATCGGCCCGAGATTGATGTCGGCGTCTTCGTGGGGGATGTTCGTGAAGACGTGATGGTTGTGATTGTGCTTGTCTTTCCAGAAGTACGAACTGGCGCCGATCAGATCCAGCGTGAAGCCGGCCAGGCGGTTGATCCAGGGATGGCGCGAGAACGTGCCGTGGTTGCCGTCATGCTGGATGTTGAAGCCGATGCCCGCCAGGGCCAGCGCCAGCAGCGCGCCAGCGGTCACGGCCGGCAGCACCGCGTCGGCCACGAACACCAGCCAGCCGTACGCGGCGGCGGCCAGCGCGATGAGCGCGGCGGCCTTCGCATACATCAACGGGCTGTCGACGATTCGGCGGGCACCGAGAAAGGCGTGAACGCGGCGGTCGATGGCGGGTTTGAGGACGGCCGGACTGGCGAACGATGGTTTTTGGCGGGTCAGGGTGCCGCGACTCTATCACGCCGGACCCTCGCCACCGTGTCACGGGGCGTCTTCGGCGGCCACCGTCGCCGAACCCGATTCCGGGTCGAGGCCGGCCCGCCGGCCCAGAGAGCCGAGCCCCGCCCTAGTTGGCGTCCATCCCCAGGTTCGACAACCGGTCGGCTTCCTTGTTCAACTCGCGACGCACGTGTTCGAAGGTCACGGTGCCGATCAGGCCGACCAGGCGCTGCGCCTCGTGGTGCAGCGGCTTCAGACCTTCGTTCTTCACGCGGTAGTTGCCGCGCATCTGCTCGACCAGCAGCAGCGAGTCGGCCCGGATGTGCACGCGGTCGTGCCCGTGTTCGAGGGCCCAGCGCAAGGCGGCGAGCAATCCGTTGTACTCGGCGACGTTGTTGGTGGTCTTGCCGAGCGGGGCGTAGAGCTCGGCGAGCACCGAGCCGTTCGCATCGAGGATGTACGCACCGTAACCCGCGGGCCCGGGGTTGCCGCGGGCGCCGCCATCGACGTAGGCCGTGATCATTGCCGGGGCTCGGGTCCCGGGGCCCGGGACTCGGGAGACGCTGCGTCCATCAGGACGCGGGTGGGGCGTCGGGCGTCGCGGACGCCGCGTCGTCCGGCTTCGCGGCCGGCGGCACGTAGTAGAAGATGCGCTGGCAGCTCTCGCACTGGATGATGGTGTCGGCGGCTTTGAGCTGGTTGAAGAGGTGCGGCCGGACGCGTACGCGGCAGCCTTCGCACAGGCCGTCGACCACCTTCACGACCGCGAGGTTCTTGCGGGCCTTGAAGATCGTGTCGAAGGTCGAGAGCGCGGCCTTGGGCACGCTGGCGGCGATGGTGGCCCGTTCGGTGACGAGCGACTCGAGCGACTGCTTCAGCGACGCCACTTCGGCGTCGATCGCGGACTTCTGTGCCGAGACCGACTGCTTGTCTTTCGCCAGGGTCGCCTCGGCGCTCTTCACCTTCGCCGTGAGGTCGTCGAGTTCGAGCATCTTCTCGATGATCAGGCCTTCGATGCGCTGCACTTCCTCGCTGAAGGTGGCGATCTCGTGCTGCAGGGCGTGGAACTGACGGTTGTCCTTCGCCTCCATCAGCTGGTCCTTGTACTTCGAGACCTTCTGCTGGGCGACGCCGCACTCGCTCTCGAGGCCACGCCGGGCGGTCTGCGTGGCGGTCAGTGCTGCCTTGGCATCGTCGAGCGCCCTGATGGCGCCGGCGAGCTGCTGATCGAGGGCCTGGATCCGTCCGGGCGCCTCGGCGATTCGGCGGCGGGCGTCTTCGGCGCGGGCCGAGACGTCCTGCAACGCGATGAGCGACGTGAGCGCGGGAAGCATCGGCGCCCCAAGCATATCCCACCGCTCCCTCGCGTCCGGCGATTGTCTGTATACAATTCGTGACCAGCGGCGGGACGCCAGCGCGCGCCCGCGGAGGCCTGCGTGTCCATCCACACCCTCGATCCCGGCGCCACCAGCCTCGACACCTGGCGTGCCATCTATTTCGGAGCGCCCGCGGCGCTCGATGCCGGCGCCCGCGCCCGGGTCGATGCCGGCGCTCGCGTGATCGAACAGGTGGTCGCCAAGGGCGACCCCGTCTATGGCGTGAACACCGGCTTCGGCAAGCTGGCGTCGGTGCGCATCGGCGCCGCCGATCTGGCCCGGCTGCAGCGCAACATCGTGCTCTCGCACTGCGTCGGCGTGGGCGATCCGCTGCCCGACGCCGTCACCCGGCTGATGATGGTGCTGAAGCTGGCCAGCCTGGCCCAGGGCGCCTCGGGCGTGCGCTGGACCACGCTGGAGCTGCTGGCGGCGTGCCTCGCCCACGACCTGCTGCCAGTGGTGCCGGCGCAGGGCTCGGTGGGCGCCTCGGGTGATCTCGCGCCGCTCGCGCACATGTCGGCGATGCTCATCGGCGTCGGCGAGGTCTCGGTGCGCGGCCGCCGCCTGTCCGCCGCGCAGGCGCTGGCGGACGCCAGACTCGCGCCGGTCGAGCTCGGCCCGAAGGAAGGGCTGGCGCTGCTCAACGGCACGCAGGCCTCGACGGCGCTGGCACTGGCCGGCCTCTTCGAGGCGGAGCGGCTGTTCCAGGCGGCGCTCGTCACCGGCGCGCTCACCACCGACGCGGCGAAGGGGTCGGACGGCCCGTTCGACCCGCGCATCCAGAGGCTGCGCGGACAGCCCGGCCAGATCGACGCCGCCCGCGCCCTGGCCGCGCTCATGGATGGCAGCGTGATCCGGCAATCGCACCTCGTCGGCGACACGCGCGTGCAGGATCCCTACTGCGTGCGTTGCCAGCCGCAGGTGATGGGCGCGTGTCTCGACCTGCTGCGGCAGGCGGCGCGCACGCTCGAGATCGAGGCCAACGGCGTCTCCGACAACCCGCTCGTGTTCACGGCCACCGGCGAGGTCATCTCCGGCGGCAACTTCCACGCCGAGCCGGTGGCGTTCGCCGCCGACATCATCGCCATGGCGCTCTGCGAGATCGGCTCGATCGCCGAGCGCCGCATCGCCATGATCGTCGACCCGGCGCTGTCGGGCCTGCCGGCGTTCCTCACGCCGGCGCCGGGCCTCAACTCCGGGCTGATGATGCCGCAGGTGACCGCCGCCGCGCTCGTCTCCGAGAACAAGCAGCGTGCGTTCCCCGCCAGCGTCGACTCGATTCCCACCTCGGCCAACCAGGAAGACCACGTGTCGATGGCCGCGCACGGCGCCCGGCGCCTCCTCGGCATGGCCGCCAACGTGGCGCACGTGCTCGGCATCGAGCTCATCGCCGCCGCGCAGGGCATCGACTTCCACGCGCCGCTGGTCACGAGCGGCCGGCTGCGGCGGGCGCTGGCGCTCGTGCGGGCCGAGATTCCGCCGCTCGCGGAAGACCGGCTGCTCGCGCCGGATCTCGCGGCGGCCGCGTCGATGGTGGCGTCGGGCCGGCTGGCCGAGGCCGCCGGCGTCGACGTGCTCCCGGGTGTCGTACCGGCGACGGCGACATGACGACGGACTGGCTGACGGTCACGCGCGGCACGGCGCCGCTGCTGGTGAGCCTGCCACACACCGGCACGACGATTCCGCCCGAGTTCGAGGCGCGGCTGGTGTCGCCGTGGCTGGCGCGCAAGGACGCCGATTGGTGGATCGACCGGCTGTACGGCTTCGCGTCCGACCTCGGCGCCACCGTCGTGCACACCGCGATCTCGCGTACGGTGATCGACGTGAACCGCGATCCCGGCGGGGCGTCGCTGTATCCAGGCCAGGCGACCACGGGGCTCGTGCCCACCGAGACGTTCGACGGCGAGCCGCTCTACCGGCTGGGCGAGCACCCCGATGCCGCCGACGTCGCCGCGCGCCGGCGCCGCTATTTCGAGCCGTACCACGAAGCGCTCGAATGGGAACTGGCGCGGCTCGCCGCGCGGCACCGCCGCGTGGTGCTCTACGACTGCCACTCGATCCGTTCGGTGATTCCCCGACTGTTCCCCGGCGAGCTGCCGCAGTTCAACCTCGGCACCAACAACGCGACCAGCTGCGACCCCGGCCTCACGCGCACCGTGGAACGCGCCTGCGATCTGAGCGGCCTGTCGCGGGTCACCGACGGGCGCTTCCGCGGTGGCTACATCACGCGCCACTACGGGCATCCGGCGTCGCACATCCACGCCATCCAGATGGAGCTGGGCTGCCGCGGCTACATGGACGAACCGGCCGTGCCCGACGAGGGCAACTGGCCGGCGCCGTATTCGGATGCTCGCGCCGCCGCATTGCGTCGCGTGCTCGTCACCGTGCTCGAACAGGCCCTGGCATGGGCCACTGGCGGACGCGTGCCCGCGCCGCCGACTGGAGGGTCATGACCCGCGTCATCCGTGCCCCGCGCGGCAGCCTGCGCACCGCCGGCAGCTGGCTCACCGAAGCGCCCCTGCGCATGCTGATGAACAACCTCGATCCCGATGTCGCCGAGCGGCCGGAGGATCTGGTGGTGTACGGCGGCATCGGCCGCGCCGCACGCAACTGGGAGGCGTTCGATCGCATCGTCGAGACACTGAACGCACTCGCCGACGACGAGACCCTGCTCGTGCAGTCGGGCAAGCCGGTGGGCGTGTTCCGCACCCACCGCGACGCCCCGCGCGTGCTCATCGCCAACTCCAACCTGGTGCCGCACTGGGCGACGTGGGAACACTTCCACGAGCTCGATCGCCGCGGCCTGATGATGTACGGCCAGATGACGGCCGGCAGCTGGATCTACATCGGCAGCCAGGGCATCGTGCAGGGCACCTACGAGACGTTCGTCGAGATGGGCCGCCAGCACTACGGCGGCGATCTCACGGGCCGCTGGATCCTCACCGCGGGCCTCGGCGGCATGGGCGGCGCCCAGCCGCTGGCGGCGACGATGGCCGGCGCGTCGATGCTGGCGGTGGAATGCCAGCAGAGCCGCATCGACATGCGGCTGCGCACGCGCTACGTCGACGTGCAGGCGGCGTCGCTCGACGAGGCACTGGCGATGCTCGAGGCGAACCGGGCCGGCGCCCGCGCCCAGTCGATCGCGCTGCTCGGCAACGCCGCGGACGTGTTCCCCGAGCTGGTGCGACGCGGCGTGCGTCCTGACGCGGTGACCGATCAGACGTCCGCGCACGATCCGGTCAACGGCTACCTGCCGCAGGGGTGGACGGTGGAGCAGTGGATCGAACGCCGGGCGTCGGATCCCGCCGGCACGGCCGCGGCGGCGAAGCGTTCGATGGCGGTACACGTCGAGGCGATGCTGGCGTTCAAGGACGCGGGCGTGCCGACGTTCGACTACGGCAACAACATCCGCCAGATGGCGAAGGAACAGGGCGTGGCCCGCGCCTTCGACTTTCCCGGCTTCGTGCCGGCCTACATCCGGCCGCTCTTCTGCCGCGGCGTCGGCCCGTTCCGCTGGGTGGCGCTCTCGGGCGATCCCGAGGACATCCGCAAGACCGACGCGATGGTGAAGTCGCTCCTGCCGCACGACCGGCACCTGCACCAGTGGATCGACATGGCGCAGGCGCGCATCGCGTTCCAGGGACTGCCGGCGCGCATCTGCTGGGTCGGGCTCGGCGATCGGCACCGGCTCGGTCTGGCGTTCAACGCGATGGTGCGGTCCGGCGAGCTGAGCGCGCCGATCGTGATCGGCCGCGATCATCTCGATTCGGGGTCCGTGGCGTCGCCCAATCGCGAAACGGAAGCGATGCGGGACGGCAGCGACGCGGTCTCCGACTGGCCGCTGCTGAACGCGCTGCTCAACACGGCCTCGGGCGCCACCTGGGTGTCGTTGCACCACGGCGGCGGCGTCGGCATGGGGTTCTCACAGCATTCGGGCGTGGTCATCGTGTGCGACGGCACGACGGACGCCGATGCCCGCATCGCCCGCGTGCTGTGGAACGACCCCGGCACCGGCGTGATGCGCCACGCCGATGCCGGTTATGCCGAGGCCATCGCCTGCGCGCGACAGCACGAGCTGCAGTTGCCGATGATCGGACCGTCGTGACGCCCCGCGCCCTGCACGCCGCTGACGCGCTGCTGCCCACGGGCTGGGCGCGCGACGTCCTGCTCGAATGGAACGGCGACGGCACGTTGACGGGCGTCGCGCCCCATGCGGCCTCCAGTCTGGACGCCGGCGTGCCGCGGGCGGCCGGTCCGGTGCTGCCCGGCATCGCCAACCTGCACTCGCACGCCTTCCAACGCGCGTTCGCCGGCCTGGCCGAGGTGCGGGCCGCCGGCGACGACAGCTTCTGGACGTGGCGCGAACGCATGTACCAGGTGGCCGGGGCGATCGCGCCGGACTCGCTCGAGGCGATTGCCACGTGGCTGTTCGTGGAGATGCTCGAGGGGGGCTTCACCTCGGTGTGCGAGTTCCACTACCTGCACCACGACGAACGCGGCCGCCCCTACGCCGACCCGGACACGCTGGCGCAGTGCATCGCGCGCGCGGCGGCGAGGGCCGGCATCGGCCTCACCCTGCTGCCGGTGCTCTATCAGCAGGGCGGTTTCGGTGCGCCCCCGACGCCGGGACAGAAGCGCTTCGTGCAGACCACCGACGCCTTGCTGTCGATGGTGACGCGGCTCAGCGCCGATACCAGCATTCCCCGTGTGGGGATGGCCCTCCACTCGCTGCGCGCGGTGAGTCCCGACGCGCTGCGCGACGCGGTACAGGGCCTGGCGGGCATCGATCGCACCGCGCCCATCCACATCCACGTCGCCGAGCAGATGCGCGAGGTGGAGGAATGCGTCACCTGGAGCGGTCAGCCACCGGTGTCGTGGCTGGTCGATCACGTGCCGGTGTCGCTGCGCTGGTGTCTCGTCCACGCCACGCACATGACGCTCGACGAGACGCGGCTCGCCGCCGGCGCCGGCGCGGTTGCCGGGTTGTGTCCGACGACCGAGGCCAACCTGGGCGACGGCGAGTTCGGCATGCGCGAGTGGCTCGCGCACGGCGGCCGCTGGGGCGTTGGATCGGACAGCCACGTCACGGTGAACGCCGCCGAGGAGTTGCGGATGCTCGAGTATTCGCAGCGTCTGGCCACCCGCCGCCGCAACGTCGTCGGATCCGAGGCGATGCCGCACGTCGGCACCGCGCTCACGCTCGGCGCGGTCGCCGGCGGGGCCGCGGCCTCTGGGCGGCCGGTGGGCGGGCTGGCGCCCGGACACCGCGCCGATCTCGTCGTGCTCGACGCCGCGCATCCGGCCCTGGCCGGCCTCGATGCCGCCTCCGCGCTCGACGCCCACGTGTTCGCGAGTCACCGGCAGCAGACCATTGCCCGGGTCGTCGTCGGCGGCCGCACCGTCGTCGAGGGCGGCGTGCACCCGCTGCGGGCGGAGGCGGCCGACGCATTCGTTCGGGCGCGGGCCCGCGTGCTCGCGGCGTCGTGACGCCGCCGCGCCGCTACGCCGACCTGGCGGCCTTCTGGCCGGTGCTGTCGCCGCCGGCGGCCTATGCCGAGGAAGCGCAGACGCTGCTGCCCTGGCTGCTGGCCGCCCCCGACGCGCCGCCGACGACGCTGCTCGAACTCGGCGCGGGCGCCGGCAGCCTCGCCTCGCACTTCACGCCGCGGCTGTCGGTCGTGCTCACGGACCGGTCCGAAGACATGCTGGCGGTGAGCCGGGCCCTGAATCCGTCGTGCGAGCACGTCGCCGGCGACATGCGCACGCTGCGCCTCGGCCGGACGTTCGACCTCGTGCTCGTGCACGACGCGGTGATGTACGCGACGGTGCCGGACGATGCGCGGGCCACGCTCGCCACCGCCGCTACCCACTGCCGGTCTGGCGGCGGGGTGATGGTGGTGCCCGATTTCGTCGCCGAGACCTTCGAGCCCGACGAGAACGACGGCGAAGGCCGCGCGGCCGACGGCCGCACGCTGCACTACGTCGAGCGCAAGCGCGCGCCGGCGTCTGGCGACGCGTGGTACGAGATGACGTGGGACTTCACCCTGCGCGAAGCCGGGGGCGCCGTGCACCGCTGGACGGAACGCGAGCGCTACGGCCTCTTTCCTCGCCAGGCGTGGCTTGCCTGGCTCGACGCGGCCGGCGTCGACGCGGCCGTGCGGGCCGACCCGTGGGGGCGCGACGTGTTCGTCGGACGGCGTCGCCCCGGCGCGCTCAGTGGCTGAGCGCGTACAGCACGGCGTTCACGCCCAGCGCGTAGCCTTCGGGTGAGAACTGCAGGAAAAAATCGTGGTCTTCGCCTTCGCGTTCCCACGAATCGCCGATGTCGGTGTTGTGCGTCATCAGCACCAGGATCCGTCCGTGCGGATCGGCGATCATCCGGAAATTGGCGTGCGGGCTGTCGGCGCCTCGTTCCGAGGTGTCGCCGCCGCTGCGCCGCCAGAAGTTGATGCTGGTCACCTGTTTCACCGTGGTGATGGTGAACATCGAGGTGCGGATCGCGTGGTCCGCCGGCACGTCGACGATGTCGTACTCGGGCAGCACCTTCTTCATCTCGCCGGCCCACTGATCCCAGGCGCGGGTGCCCCAGAAGTCGTCGACCCAGAGGAAGCCGCCCTTCAGGAAATAGTCGCGCAGCTTCGCGGCCTCCTCCGGAGAGAAGGAGGCGGTGCCGACGTCGGTGCCCATCAGGAACGGGCACTCGAAGAGCGCCGGGTCGGTGGCGCGCACGACCCAGTAGTTCGGCTCGCGGTCGCCGTCGCGGCTGATCGTCGTCTTCGTCAACTCGCCGACCCGGGTCAGCAGGTTGATCGCGGCGTAGGGATAGTCGGTGGCCCAGCCCATGCCGTTGGCTTCGCGCCGGCTGCTGCGGAACATCAGCTTGCAATGGGTGAAGCCGGCGTCGTGGAAGCCCGACGGACGGAAGCGTGGCGGCACCCAGGGCCCCTCGGGCAGGCGTCCGAACTGCGCGGCGGCGGTGGCCCCGAGCAGGCAGGCCACCAGCGCTGCGGCGAACCAGCGCACCCGCCCGCTTCCGGCTGGTCGCGGCGCACGCGAAACGCTCATGCGCGCATCATACGCGCGATGGCGCGGCCGGTGAGAGCCGCTGTGGCGCTCAGGGCTTGATGAGGATGTAGCCTTGCTGCTGCAGCGCGATGATCGTCGTCAGCGCCCACAGGTCGAGCTGCACGGCCGGCAGCATGTCGGCCGGCGCGATCTTGCGGCCCAGCGAGGCCTGTCCGCACAGACGGAAGTCGACCCCGGCCGCCTTGAGTGCCTCGATCATCTTCGCGTTGGGGTTGTCCTGTCCCTCGTGCCGTGCCTTGTAGATGTCGTTCTTCAGCACGTAGTCGGTGCTGCCCTGATGGAACACCACCGCGATCTTCCGGTTCGCCGCCGGCACGCCGGTCTTGGCCAGCGTGTTCACGTAGCGCGCCACCGCCTCGAGCATCGGGTGGACGTCGGCGCCCTTCGGGTTGGCGGTGGCGACGTCGAACACCACCTTGTG
>WBZP01004373.1_pt1 | contig 14728 bp, 15 predicted proteins | sample 5204301 | NCBI WGS metagenome assembly WBZP01 (sample SAMN12412401, study PRJNA552823) | activated sludge metagenome | isolation source: activated sludge from nitrification reactor of wastewater treatment plant... | place: USA: Pennsylvania | collected 2017 | reverse complement strand
GGAGATCGAGACATGTTCCTGTTCCTCGTGGACGGCAACCGTGACCTCGACGACCCGACCGACCCGTCGCACGCTGGATTGTTCCGCGGATTCATTCTCCGGAACAGCGACGTCGGTGCCGCCGCCCTCACCCTGGATGTGTTTCTGTTCCGCGCGGTCTGCGGCAACCACATCATCTGGGGCTTTCAGCACGTGGTCGGCTTCCGGCGCCGGCACGTGGGTGCGACGATTCAGGACGCGTGGACCAGCTCGCTCGAGACGGTTCGCACGGCCCTGGACGCCGACGCCTCGCACGATCGCCTCGTGCTGCTGCGGGCTACCTCGCAGGAGCTCGGAGCGACACGCGAGGCCGTGATCGAGTCGGCCCTGCAGCGGTGTGACCTCACGCAGAAGCAGGCCGACGAGGCGTACTCGCTCGCAGAGCGGAACGAGACGAATCCCCGTTCGGTCTGGGGCTACGTGCAGGGGCTGACGCGACTCAGCCAGCGCACTCCCTGGCAGGACGGCCGCTTCGCCCTCGACCGCGCGGCCAGCCGCCTGCTGACCACGGTCCACTAGACCCTGGTTGTCTCGCCGCCCGGGCTCAGCTCCGGCGGCATCTTCCCCTCACAACGGGCGTCGGCGTCACGCCACGTCCTTCATTCCGCCCGCGACTTCGCCGTCGCGCATGCGGTCGCCTCCGCTCTCAGAGCCCAGGCCGCTCTCAGAGGAGGTGTCTGCCATGCGCGACGGTTCTGTTGTACAGCGGCAATCCGCTCGGCCGATCACCTGGGCGCAGGAATGCGCCCGGGTGCAGCGATGGCGCCTCGACGTGCGCGAGACGCAGCTGCGCGACTTTGCCGAACATGCCCGTGACATCGCCTGGACACCACGCCTGTGGCGCGTGCTGCTCGACGAGCTGCACGTCTCAGACACGTTCCAGGCGCTGGTACCAGCCAGCCGCTCACTCGACCCCTCGCGCTACCCCCACGCTCTGGCCATCGCGCTCGCCGAGCGACACAGCTGGACGCCCGCAGACCTGCGGCGCCTGACGCGTCGACTCGGCGTGTCCATCCCCGTCGCCAGGGTTCAACCCACACCTCGCCCACGCACGTCACGCGCGTCGCCCTCAGGGCCTCGCGCCGCCCGACGAAAGGAGTCCTGACATGTCCCAGTCGCACGTTGCTCCAACGATCCCGGCGCGCGGTCACCGCGTGCGGGAGCTGGTGTGCCTGTATCGCCCGCTCCGCGACGGAGCAGGGCGCGTCGTCGATGTGCCGACGCTGGCACTGTCTACGCCGCGTATCGCCGCAGTCACGCTGGCGCCGCTGCTCGCGGGTGCGCCTGTCGAGAACTTCGGCGTGGCCTGCCTGTCGACGCGGCATCGGCTGCTCGCCTGGCATCTGCTCGCTCGCGGCTCACGCTCGAGCGCGCCGGTGTCCATCCCTGACGTCTTCGTGCCCGCTTGCCTCACACCGGGTACGACGGCGCTCATCGTCGTGCACAACCACCCCAGCGGTGACCCGACGCCGAGCGCCGACGATGCGCGGCTCACCGTGCGTCTGTGCGCAGCGGCGGATGTCCTCGACATCGCCCTGCTCGACCACCTGATCGTCGGCGACAGCGACCGCTACTACAGCTTCAACGAGAGCGGCTCGATGCGCCCGACCTACAGCGGACTCGCGGGGTAATGACCGTGCACACCGCGAGGGCCATCACGTGTTCCGAGTCTACGGCTCGGCTCAGCCCGTTCAAGGCTCGTCGCTTCGCTCCGACCCCGCGGCGCGGGGCTGGCGGCCTTGATCGGGCCTCGGCCGAGCCCGTCCTTGGCTCTTACGTGATGGCCCACCGGACTGTGAACCACAGAACGACTCGATTCGCAACTTCAACGAAGGAGGCTAGACATGCGCACCGGATCCATCACCCCGACCATCTCCGTGGAGATCGGTGGACAGCTGCGGATCTACCACGCGTTCGTCACGACAGCACGGCCGGCGCAGGACGGGCCGTCCACGCTGACGCTCTACACGTCCACCTTCGCCGATGTGGCGGGCTTCGCCGCCAGCCCGATCCCGTTCGAACGCGAGTTCGGGCGGAAGGTCGCCCGCATCGTGCTGGTGAACGCCACCGAGCTCGAATGGCATCGGGCGGCCTATCGGAGCCAGCACTGCCTGTTCGCGCCAGTCGACGCCCATCTGCTCGGCCTGCCGACTTTGCAGCGATGGCTTTGGCAGCGACTGGCAGCGACCCAGCCCGCCGAGGCGACGGCATGACGACAGGCGATGCCAGCCACGTCGGCCCTGTTCCCTCGTTCAGCCGCCCGCAGCCCGCGGGCTCAACTCGGAGGTCACATCATGCACGCATACGTCAAGGTGGTTCCGAACGACCGCAGCGTCCCCGCCGGCAAGCTCGCCGACGTGGAGCTCCATTTCGCGGGTGGCGAGCTCGATGGCCTGAAGCTGATCGGGTTCGCCGTCTGGGCTCGGAAGGACGGTGGCGGGAAGAACGTCACGTTCCCGGCGCGCCAGTTCACCGTCCATGGTGAGCGGCGCCACTACAGTCTGCTCCGGTCCGTGGAGGACGTGCAGGCCGAGAAGCGTCTCAAGGACGTCCTGCTCCAGGCGTACTTGACGCACGAAGCCGGCAGCGCCGAGGGCGCAACGGCGTAGGCGAATGGCTGCCCGGGTGCCTCGAGGCACCCGGGCGCCGGCCTGAAGGCCAGGACGGACACGTCATGCAGGCCCAGGAAACCACGTTCGAGCGGCACTACTCGATCGACGAGTTGGCCTCGATCTGGGGCGTGAGCGACGACTTCGTCCGCCGGCTGTTCCTGCACGAGCCGGGCGTGGTGGTTTTCTTCAAGTATCGTCCCGGCAAGCGGACCTACCGGACTATGCGGATTCCCGAGTCAGTTGCCAGGCGAGTTCACCGACGCATGGAGCTCGAGGCGGCGGCGGTGAAACGGGCCGCCAGCAATTAGCACGCGCCTGTGGGCCTATTGGTTCGTGACACGCAGTGATGCGATGAGCGGACATGACACGCGCCTCCGGTGCGTTCTGCAAGCAGCGATCGCTCGCCGGAGCGCGGTCTGGACTCGGCGCAACTCGCGCAGTCGACGCGCCACGACGTCCAGCCTCGCCTCAGCGATGGACCTCGCTTCGTCACACCCCGTGCCATCCTGCAGGCGGAGCAACTCCGCCACCTCATGCAGGGTGAAACCCCATCCCTGAGCCGCCTTGATGAACCGGACGCGATCGATCGCATCGCGCGAATAGTTCCGCGGGCCGCGTGACGGCCGCGGGGGCAATGGTACGAGCCCTCTTCTCTGGTAGAACCGGATCGTCTCAACGCCGACACCGGCCTCTGCGGCGAGCGCTCCAACGGAGATCGAGGGTTGGGTCATAGGTGCTTGACTCCGTACCTAGGTACGGCCCGTAAGCTTACTCCATGGGCAACAACTCCTCGCTCGCCATCCTCACAATCCGAGCCGTGACTCTGTTGCTGCTGGCCGTCCCCACCGTGGCTGCCAGACAGGAGCGACGGCCACCGTTCGGCCCTCTCGTTCTTCTGACGCGGGAAGGTTGCGTCAACACGACGACGATGCGCACGAGACTTGACGAAGCCTTGGCCCGGCTGGGCGTTCCGAAGGCGTACACAGTCATCGACGCCGATGCGCTCGCAGGCACCGACGTCCGACGGGGCTATGGCACGCCCACAGTGCTCTACGACAACCGCGACCTGTTCGGCATGCCCGAGCCGACGCCTCCGATTCCATCGCCGACGTGACGGCTGTATCCGGGCGGAGTTCCGTCCCCAGACGCGATGGTGAGGGCTCTGCGAACTGTTCGGGATGGCAGAGGTGGCTCCCGTCCGTGATAGCGCGTTTCATAGAGCGGGATTTTCGGCGCCCATGGGTGAAAAGCCGCCGGACTCCCGGCGGTCGGGAACCCGGCAGAGGCCGCAACCCTCAAAGGACGCGATTCTTGGCTCAGATCCCGGCGCTTGCCCAACCGGCGCCATTCTTGCTATATAGCCTGTCAGAGTTCGCTGTGTTCCGCGCCACCATCCTTGCCGTCGTGTTGCTGTTTGCCGTCGGCCCCAGTGCCTCGCTGTTCTGCAAGGCTTGGTGCGATCCCCACGTGGCTGCAGAGAACGGCTGTCATCACGAAGGCAACGGTGGCGGCCCGAGCGTCAGAAGCCACGATTCCTGTGACGACTCGATTCAGGGGCTTGCCGTCGTCCTCAAGGAAGACCTCAGGCGCGCGCCAGCCCCGGACGGGGGCGCGGTTGTCCTGACCGCACGGTTCCAGACTATTCCGCCCGCGACACGCCTCGGTCCGGCCTGGAACTGGGGACGTCCGCCGTCCGACCTGAAGCAACCTCAGACCACTCCGCTCCGCATCTGATACCTCTCGGCTGCACGCAGTCCGTACGTGCGACTGCGCCTCGCGGCCCTCGGCTGCTCCGCTCACAACTTAGGGACCAGTTCCCCGTGACGCACGGTCGCGTGGACTGACCTTGGCTGGCCGTTGTTCGGTGACGTTGTTCACCAGAGAGGTTTTGTCATGAAAACGTTCTTTGTACGACTTGTAGTTCTTGCGGCCCTGGCGGCGTTGACCTCCGCATCGAAGCTGATCGCTCAAGGTCCTCAACTCGCCGTGCTGAACGAAGCCGACGTACGTCAGCTCATCGTGCGGGGCGAGCCGGCGGACCATTCGCGCCTGAGCGCCCACTTCACGTCGCTGGCGCAGCGGTACGCCGCCGACGCCAAGCGTCACGAGTCGATGGGCCAGGCGTTCAGCGGCAACACCAAGCTGGCCCACATCGCCACCAGCCAGCGCGAGCACTGCAGACAACTCAGTGCCCGAAACCTGGAGTCGGCCAGCACCCTTCGTGAACTGGCTGCGCATCACACGAAGCAAGCGGCCGGCGTGCCCTCGGATCCGCCGAAGGGCAGCGAACGCTTCGAGCGAGGCGCGGGCGCGCCTGTGCTGTCCGACGCTGAACTGACGCGCCTCGCCGCAACTGCCGAAACGCCCGCAGACCACCGCGCACTCGAGGGGTACTTCACGACCCTGGCCGGCCGGTACGAGCAGGAGGCGAAGGAGAGCACTACCTACGCCGCGTCGTGGCGTTCATTGAGCTCCAAGAACCCCTCTGCCTCCGGTTTGGCCGCGAACTGGGACCGACTCGCCCGCCAACAGCGAGCGGCTGCCACCGAGGCGCGCGCTGCCGCGGCCATGCACAAAGACCAGGCAACGACCGCCAGGTAGTGCTGCCAAGCGAAACCGGGCCGGCTTTCGAATGCCGGCCCGGCGCTGAGAACTGCGTTGTAGGGAGTCCGTCATGATGAACCGTCTCTTGGACCGCACCGCCGCCGCACTCTTCGTCGCGGTCGTGGCGTGGCCGTCCCTCGGGGTTGGGCAAACCCAGATCGGGTTGCCGTCGCCGCTCAGACTGGTCGACGTCGTGCGCATCGCCGGCGAGCGGCGGGCGGAGATCGACGCCGCGCGGGCACGGACTCGGGCCGCGGAGCAGCGGCCGGCCATCGTCGGGGCGCTCCAGGATCCGATGGTGTCGCCGTCCCTGGACCACCTGCCCTTCATGTGGGGCGGGGCGGACGTCAGCGTCACCATCGAACAGCAGATTCCGCTCTCAGGCGTCCGTGGTCATCGGCGCGCCTCCGCGCTCGCAGACATCGAACGGCTTCGTGCCGAGACTGGCCGCGCTGGTCTGGACGTCGGACTGCAAGCCGCGACCGCGTTCCTGATGCTGCAGGAGCGGCAGCGCACGCAGGCGTTGCTCTCGGAACAGATCGCCTTCGCGCGTGACGTCGTGGCGGCGGCGAACGCCCGGTACTCGGCCGGCACGGCGCCGCAGTCCGATGTGCTGCGCGCCGAAGTGGAAGTCGCCCGGCTGGAGGCGCAGGCGCGCGCCCTCGTGAGCGAAGTGCGGGGCGCCGAAAGCATGCTCGCCACGAGCCTCGGTCTCGATCCCAACACGTCACTGCCGCCGCTACAGCCCGTCGTCGTCGCGCAGCCTCCGCCGCCGTGGCCCACCCTTCGCGCGGCGCTCACGGATCGACCAGAACTCACCGCCGTCCGTGCGGAGATCGCGCGGGCCGAGGCCGACGTGCAGGTCATGCGCGACATGTATCGCCCGATGGCCACCATCCGGACCGGCCCCTCCTACACGATGACCGACGGCAAGGGCTGGATGGCGATGGTCGGCCTCAGCCTCCCGATTTGGCGCGGAAAGCTGCGTGCCGGCGTGGCCGAAGCGCAGGCGATGCGCGCTATGTCCGAGGCGGACCTGCGGGCGATGACGCGCATGTTCGAGGGCGAGGCCGCGACGGCGACCAATCAGGTCCAAGCGTGGCGCGACCGTCAGGATGCTCTCAACACGAACGTCCTGCCGAGAGCGCGGATGGCGATTGCTCCGGCCATCGCGGGGTACACCGCGGGTCAGTTGCCACTGGTCAGCGTCATTGAAGCCGTGCAGGCCCTCTGGACGGTGCAAGCGGACGTGATTGTGGCCGACGTCGAGCTCGGCTTGGCGTGGGTGCGGCTGGGCCGCGCCATCGGCTCGTACGAGGAGGTACTGCGATGACACGCGGCTTTGGCGTTCGCGGGGCCCTGGCCCCGGTCCTGGCGTCGGTCGTCACCGCGACCGTGCTCGTCGGTGGGCTGTGGGTTCAGAGCCAGCGCCAGGGATGGCCGTTCTCGAACTCGGCCGAACGGGCCGTAGCGGCGCCGAGTCCTGTCGCTGGCGCTACGGACATGGCCGGCATGGACATGAGCGGCGAGAAGGCGGAGAACCCACCGTCGCGGGTGCCCATCGATGTCACGGCCGAGACGCTTCAGACACTGGGCGTACAGATTCAGCCGGTCAGGCGGGAAGCGCTCACTGACACGATTCAAGCCGTGGCCACCGTGGCGCCGGACGAGTCCCGCATCTCGCACGTGCACACCCGCGTCGCCGGATGGGTGGAGCAACTGGACGTCAACACCACCGGGGAGACGGTGCGTCCCGGCCAACCTTTGGCGCGCGTGTTCTCGCAGGAGCTGCTCTCGTCCCAGACGGAGTACCTAGCCGCGCGGCAGGCCGTGGTCGCATCGGGGATCTCGAGTGCCGTCGTCGCAGGCGGACGTACGCGCCTGGGCGTCCTTGGCATGACGCCGGAAGAGATCGCGGCCATCGAGGCGAGCGGCGAGCCCAGACGCCTGGTCACCGTCGTGGCACCGCGCAGCGGCGTCGTCGTCACCCGGGGCATCACCGTCGGCACCGCGGTCGATCCGTCGACGCCGCTCCTGACGATTGCCGATCTCTCGTCGGTCTGGGTGCTGGCCGAGGTGCCGGAAGCGAGCATCCCGTCGGTGCGGGCAGGCACGCATGCGACGCTCGACTTTCCGGCGTCTGGTCGCGCGCCGTTCACCGCGCGCGTGGACTTCCTGTATCCGACCCTCACCGAGCGGACGCGGACGCTGCGTGTGCGGTTCACCGTGGGCAACGCGCGCGGCACGCTGCGCCCCGGTCTCTACGGCACGGCGGCCTTCACCATCGCCGGCACGCCGGTCATCACCGTTCCGCGTGACGCGATCGTGGATACCGGGCGCCAGCAGCATGTCTTCGTCGCCGTGGGCGATCGCCTCGAGCCTCGTCCCGTGACGCTGGGCCTTCAACTGGCTGACCGGGTGGAGGTCCGCACGGGCCTGAACGACGGCGACCGCATCGTCACTGCCGGCGTGTTTCTGCTCGACTCAGAGAGTCGGCTCCGTGCGACCGGCGGCATGGGGGGCCACGCGCATGGCAGCGCGCCCGCCGACGAGTCGACGCCGGCCAGCCCACAAAAGGCGGCGGCTCCGCCGGCCACCGACCCGCACGCCGGCCACAAGGAGTAACGGCCATGGTCGAACGTCTCATCGAGCTGTCGGCGAAGCACAAGTGGGTGGTCTTCGGCGTGGTGCTCGTGCTGGGCCTGTGGGCGGCCGACTCGGTCCGCAAGACGCCGCTCGACGCGCTGCCCGACATCTCCGATCCCCAGGTGATCGTCTACACCGAGTGGATGGGGCGGAGTCCGGACCTGGTCGAAGACCAGATCACGTACCCGCTCGTCCGGACGCTGCAGAGCACGCCCGGCGTCGTCACCGTGCGCGGCTACTCGATGTTCGGCATGAGCTTCACGTATGCGCTGTTCGGGGAGGGCACCGACATCTACTGGGCGCGCACCCGCGTGCTGGAACAGCTCGGGCGCGTGCAGCAGTCACTGCCACCCGGCGTGACGCCCACGCTGGGGCCGGATGCGAGCGGCGTGGGCTGGGTCTATCAGTACGCGCTGAAGGACACGACGGGCCGGCTCGATCTCGCGGAGCTGCGCACGTTGCAGGACTTCACCATCCGGCCAGCGTTGCAGGCGGTCACGGGCGTGGCCGAAGTAGCGTCCCTCGGCGGGTTCCAGCGCCAGTACCAGATCGTCATCGATCCCGACAAGCTGGTCGGCTTCGGCGTGACGCTCGCCGACATCACACGGTCCGTCCGCGACGCGAATGCCGAGGTCGGGGCCCGCGTGCTCGAACTCGCAGGGCGCGAGTACGTCCTGCGCGGCCGTGGCTACGTCAAGGCACTGGAGGACCTCGAGAGCAGTGTCGTCGCGGTTGGCCGGGGCGGAATCCCCGTGCGGCTGCGCGATGTCGCTCGCGTGCAGTACGGCCCAGATATCCGCCGCGGAGCTGCCGATCTGAACGGCACGGGCGAGACGGTGGGCGGGATCGTGGTCATGCGGATTGGCTCGAATGCCCTCAACGTGATCCGTGCGCTCGAGGCCCAGATCGCGACGCTGCGACTGCCCGACGGTGTGCGCCTGATTCCGACCTACGACCGATCGGAGCTCATCGTCGGGTCGGTCAACACGCTGACGAACACGCTGGTGCAGCAGGCCGTCATCGTGACGATCATCTGCCTCGTCTTCCTGTTCCACGCGCGATCGGCCCTGGTCGTGATGATCGTACTGCCGATGTCGGTGCTGATGTCGTTCATCGCCATCCGCTACCTCGGGCTGACGTCCAACATCATGTCGCTCGGTGGCATCGCCATCGCCGGCGGCGAACTGGCCGACGCCGTCATCGTGCTCATCGAGAACGCCCACGTGCGTCTGGCCGCAGCACCGGCGGGCAGCGACCGCAAGCGCGTCATCGTGGACGCCTGCAAGGAGGTGGGCCGCCCGATTTTCTTCTCGCTCCTCCTTATCACGATCAGCTTCCTGCCGATCTTCACCTTGGCCGGCCAGGCGGGGCGGCTCTTCATGCCGCTGGCGTACACCAAGACGTTCGCGATGTTCGCCGCGGCGATCCTGTCGATCACGCTGGCCCCGCCACTGATGGTGCTGCTGCTGAGGGGCCGGTTCCGCACCGAGGCGACGAACCCGGTCAGCCGTTTGCTGAGCGCCGTCTACCGACCGGTCGCGACGCTCGTCGTGCGGGCGCGCGTGCTGGTCGTGCTGGCCGCGATCGCGCTGATGGTCGCCACCGTGCCGGTGTTCCAGCGGCTGGGATCCGAGTTCATGCCGCCGCTCGACGAGGGCTCGCTGCTCGTCATGCCCACGACGTTCCCTGGCATTGCGATTGAGGAGGCACGCCGGGCCCTGGTCGCCCAGAACCGCATCGTCATGCGTTTCCCAGAAGTGCAGTCGGTGCACGGCAAGGCCGGCCGCGCCGAGACGGCCACCGACCCGGCGCAGCTCGACATGATCGAGTCGGTGGTCACGCTCAAGCCCCGTGAGCAATGGCCCACCACGTACACCGCGCGGTGGCACAGCCCGTACGCGCCCGACTGGCTCAAGGAGACGCTGCTGCGCCGCCTGTGGCCTGAACAGCGGGCTCGCACGCTGGCGCAACTCTCCCGCGACCTCGACGCGGCGCTGCGGATGCCGGGCTACCAGATGGCGATCGCGCCGCCGATCCGGACCCGCATCGACATGCTGACCACGGGCGTGCGGACGCCGGTGGGCGTCAAGGTGTTCGGCGAGAACCTCGACGAGATCGAGCGCATCAGCATCCATCTGGAAGGCCTGCTCCGGCAAGTGGCCGGCACGCGCAGCACGTTCGCGGAGCGCCAGACGGGACGCGAATACGTTGACATCGTGCCCGACCGCGCCGCCATTGCCCGCTACGGGCTGACAGTGCGCGACGTGCAGGATGTCGTGGAAGCGGCGGTTGGCGGCATGCCCGTGTCGACCGCGATCGCTGGTCGAGCGCGATTCTCCATCAACCTCCGTGTCGCCGCCGATCAGCGGTCGGATCCGCAAGCGCTGCGGGCGCTGCTCGTCCCGGTGCCGTCCACCGGCGCCCTGGTCGACGTGGCCGGCACCAACACCGGGGCAGGGGCCAGCGGAGCGGGCGCTGGGCTGGTAGGACTGACTGCGGCCAGTGGCGGCGGCATGGGTGGGATGGGTGGCGGCGGGGCGCGGCCGGCGATGGCGTCTGGCGTCATGTCGTCCGGCGTGTCACAGCCCCCGATGGCCGGGTCCGCGACCGCGGACCCCGATTTCCTCGAGCAGTGGCGCCAACCCGCCGCGTCCGTCCCGCTCGGCCAGCTCGCCGACGTGCGAGTGACGACCGGGCCGCCGATGATCAAGGACGAGAACGGCGTGCTCGTCGGCTACGTCTTCGCCGACATCGACCAGACCCAGCGCGATCTCGGTGGCTGGGTGGACGACGCGAAAGCCGTCGTGGCCGCGCAGTTGACGCTGCCCGCCGGCTACCGCCTCCAGTGGACCGGCCAATACGAGTTCCTGGCCGAGATGGAGGCCCGTCTCCGCTACGTCATTCCCCTCACGCTCATCCTCGTCGTCATCCTGCTCTACTTGTCGATGCAGGGATGGCCGCAGACGCTGCTCGTGCTGTCCAGCCTGCCCTTCGCGGTGGCGGGGAGCGTCTGGCTGCTGTCGTACATGCACTACAACCTGTCCACCGCCGTCTGGGTGGGACTCATCGCCGTGGCCGGTGTCGCAGCGGAGACCGGCATCGTCATGGTGGTCTACCTCGACGAGGCGTTCGCCCGGTACATGCGCGAGGGGCGGATCCTCGTGCCGGCTGACGTGGACGCCGCCGTGATCGAGGGGGCCTCGGCACGAGTCCGACCGCTGCTCATGACAGTGGCGACGACCGTGCTCGGGTTGCTGCCGCTACTGTGGGAGTCGGGCGTCGGCGCCGATGTCTCGGCACGCACGGCGGCGCCCGTGGTCGGGGGCCTGTGGTCGTGCATGGTGCTCACGCTGCTGGTGCTGCCGGCCGCCTACACGATGTGGCGCCGTGGACAGGTCCGCCGCGCGATGCCTCCTGGCCCGCTCGTCACCAGCCTTCCCGGGGACGACTCCACGAGCGCGGCGGCGGCTGGTGGCGCGACCGATGCCGCCCCGTCCGAGCAGGATTCGGCACCGGTCGCTGCGGCACTCGCCACAGTCGAGCCCGAGGGCCCTCCCGCCACACCGTCGCCCACGAAACCGGATGCGGAGGTGTCGTCGTGACACGCGTGCAGATCGCTGACCTGACGTCTGGCGTGGGTGCGGTGGTCCTGGGGCTAGGGCTCGGGGCCCTTTGGTCAGAGCGGCTGATGCCCGCCGCTGGGCTCATCGCGGCCGTGGGCCTGGTGATGCACGGCTTTGGCATGTGGGACAAGCATCGCCGCGAACCGGACGTGACTGCCCGAGATGGCCGGTGGACGTGGGCGATGTATTGGGGCTGCTGGGTCCTGCTGGCGGCAGTAGTGGGGCTCCTGGTGTTCCGCAGCGCCTGAGGGAGCACGAACATGTCTTCAGTTCTTGACGCTGACGCGATGGTGGCAGCTGCCGCGCGTGGGCTCTCGTCGAGCGAGGCGCAACGCCGCCTGGCACAGACAGGACCGAACGAGCTTCGCCGCGAGCAGGCGACGTCTCGCGTCGTGCTGCTGGCCCGGCAGTTTGCGAGCCCCGTGATCTGGCTGCTCGCTGGAGCCGCGGTGCTGTCCACCGCGTTCGGGGAGTTCCTCGACGCCGGCGCGATCGGGGCAATCGTGCTCATCAACGCCGTCATCGGCTTCGTGCAAGAACATCGCGCCGAGCGAGCGATTCAGGCTCTGCGGTCGATGACCGCGCCGAGGGCCCGTGTCCTCCGTGACGGCGGCAGCGTCATGGTCGCCGCCAGTACCGTCGTCCCCGGCGATGTCCTGATCCTCGAGGCGGGCGACATCACGGCCGCCGATGCCCGGCTTCTGACTGCTCATGCGCTGGCTACGAATGAAGCCGCGCTCACCGGAGAGAGTGCGCCAGTTGAGAAGCGAGCGACCCGGTCGGCGCCGGGCGCGCCCCTTGCCGAGCGCCACGACACCGTCTTCATGGGCACGTCGATCGCGACTGGAACCGCAGCTGCAGAGGTGGTGGCCACTGGCATGCAGACGGAGCTGGGTCGGATCGCGCATCTCCTGGCGACAGCACAGGACACCGTGACGCCGCTGCAGCGGCGCTTGGCGCGGGTCAGTCAGACGCTGCTCGTCATCTGCGGCGGCATCGTGGCGCTGGTCGCGATCGCCGGCGTGCTGCGCGGGTGGTCGCTTATCGACGTCTTCATGGCCGCGGTCTCGCTGGCAGTCGCGGCGGTGCCCGAGGGGTTGCCGGCCGTGGTCACGATCGCGCTCGCGGTTGGGGTGCAACGCATGGCCGCACGGCACGTCCTGATTCGACGGCTGCCCGCCGTGGAGACGCTCGGGTGCGCCACGGTCATCTGTACGGACAAGACCGGGACGCTCACCACAGGCGCCATGCGCGTGCGCGAGCTGTGGGGCACTGACCACGACGCCCTGTTGGCCGCTGCCGCAGCGTGCTGCGATGCGGAACTCCGGCCTGATGCCGCCGGCGGCGTCGGGGATCCGACCGAGATCGCGATCCTCATCGCGGCAGCCGAGCGGGGCATTCACCGCAGCGAGATCGAGCGTGTGAATCCCCGCGTCGCCGAAACCCCATTCGACAGCACAACGAAACGAATGGTCATCGAGCGTGCCGACGGCCGCCGGTTCATCAAGGGGGCCGTCGAGAGCGTGCTGCCGCTGTGCCGCCAGGGCACGGACCACGCGTCAGCAGCAAATGACCAGATGGCGGCGCGTGGCCTTCGCGTGCTGGCGGTGGCGGTCGGGCCCGCTGGGGCGACGGACCAGTCATCCCTGCTCGGTCTGGTCGGCATCGCCGACCCACCCCGCACGGAAGCCATCGAGGCCGTGGCCGCTGCCCGGGCCGCGGGCATCGCCACCGTGATGATCACGGGCGACCATCCCGTGACCGCGCGCGCCATTGCGACGGAACTCGGCATCCTGCCGACCGCCGACCCCGCGGAAGAGCGCGTACATGCGCGGGCGACGCCGGAGGACAAGATCGGCATCGTTCGCGCCTGGAAGGCGCGAGGTGCGGTTGTGGCGATGACCGGCGACGGCGTCAACGACGCACCCGCGCTTCGCGAGGCGCATATCGGCATCGCGATGGGGCTGACGGGCACGGAGGTGACCCGGGAGGCCTCGGACATGGTCCTCGCGGACGACAACTTCGCCAGCATCGTCGCGGCGATTCGCGAGGGGCGCGGCATTTTCGACAACATCCGCAAGACGCTGGTCTATCTGCTGTCCGGCAACACCGCCGAGCTGGCCGTCATGCTGGTGGCCGCGCTGGCGGGCTGGCCGCTGCCACTGCTCCCGCTGCATCTGCTCTGGATCAACGTCGTCACCGACGGGCTGCCGGCACTGGCCCTGGTCGTGGATCCGCCGGAAGACGACGTGCTACGGCGTCCGCCGCGGCATCCCGACGAGCCGATGCTGGGACGGGAGCAGTGGCTGTTCATCGTGGGCACGGGCGCGCTGCAAGCCGTGGCCACGCTGAGCGTCTTCGTGTGGGCGCTCAACAGCCGAGACCTCGTGGAGGCGCGCAACCTCGCCTTCTCCGTGCTCGTCTTCGGCGAGCTGTTCCGGGCTTTTGCGGCTCGGAGCACGACGCGCCTGTTCTGGGAAGTGGGCGCGTTCACCAACGTGCGCCTGCTGGGCGTGGTGGTCGTCTCGGTGCTTCTGCAACTGGGGATTCACCACATTCCTGCGGCGCAGGCCATCTTCGAGATTGGCCCGCTGTCTGGTCCCGACTGCGCGCTGACGCTGCTGGTCGCGATGGGGCCGGTCACGGTGATCGAACTGGCCAAGCTCGTCCGTCGGTGGACACCACGGCAGGTCGTGGGAGCCGAGGCATGAGGTGCGCCGTGGTCACCGACGACAGACTCGACGCGCTGTTGCTCGACCGGGTGCTGAGCGAGTACCGCGAGATGCCCGGGCTCGCCCTCACGATGGATCACGCGTGTCGTCTGTTCGGGTGCGACGCCGCCACGTGCGGCCGTGTCGTCGGCCTGCTCGTGGAACGTCGAGCGCTGCGCTGGTCCGACGACCGTCGCCTGATGCGCGTCGGCGGAGAAACGTAAGGAGGGCGCCATGGACATCTGGCATGACACCGGCGATGCGCCACGACGGCCGCGGCGGGTGAGTCCCGGCGAGACCATCGACGTCGTGATCGGCACCTGGCCGATCGGCGTTGGCCAGTCGGTGTTGGTGACCTGGGAGGTCGCGGCTGCTGATGGAACGCGGCGCGAGGGTGCGACGTCGGCCGCCTGGCACCACAACGACACCGTGAACAGCTCCTGGACGGCGCCGCTCGGTCCGTTCGCCGAGGGCGACGAGGTCACGTATACGG
>WBZP01004372.1_pt1 | contig 14729 bp, 10 predicted proteins | sample 5204301 | NCBI WGS metagenome assembly WBZP01 (sample SAMN12412401, study PRJNA552823) | activated sludge metagenome | isolation source: activated sludge from nitrification reactor of wastewater treatment plant... | place: USA: Pennsylvania | collected 2017 | reverse complement strand
CACTCACGCCGCAGCTCGCCCTCGCTGCGGAACAGTCCGACCAGCGCGTCGACCACGCGTTGCAGCCGCGCCGCCGCGGCGCGCGCCCGGTCCAGCCTCGGCCGTCGTTCGGGCGGCGCCTCCAGCCGCGCGACGGCGAGCTGCGCGTCGATGCCCGCCAGTGGCGTGCGCAGCGCATGCGCGGCGTGCGCCGACCAGGCCCGCTCACGCGCGATGCGCTCCTCGAGCCGCTGTGTCAGCACCCGCAGAGCGCCGTGCATCGGCACCAGCTCGGCACGTGTCGGTGGTGCCAGGGTCGCGGCACGCTCGGGCTCGCTGCCAGCGAGGCGCTGCGACCATGTCGCGAGCGGCTCGAGTTCGCTGCGCACGGCTGCGCGCATCGCGAGCAGGCCGAGCAGGGCGACGGCGAAGGCGCCAAGCAGCGCCGTGAGAGTCACCTCGGCCCGCGCCTCGCGGCGCTCGGCCAGCGTGTGTGCCACGTACAGCATGCGGCCGGCCACAGGCACTGCGTCCGACACGCCGGGCGTGGTCGGCATGCCGGGCGACACGCCGAGCGACACGCCGAGCAGTCGCCAGCCGGCCACATCGCCGAAGCCGGCACGGGGCGTGGGGTGCCACGGCTCGGCCGGAGCGGTGGCCGAACGCAGCAGCAGCCGGCCGTCGGCAGCCACCACTTGCCAGGCGAACTCGGGCGCGTTCGAGGTCCGCGGCAGCGCCGGCAGCACGCGTGGCGCGCCGTCGGGGCTGGCGGGCAGCAGCGTCGCGAGCACCGCCGCTGCCGACTCGAGCGTCTCGTCGAGCAGTTCGTCGACCTCGTGGCGCGCGGCCAGCGCGACGGCGATCCCGATCGCGACGCTGCCCGCCAGCGACCACAGCAGCAGCAGGCCGCCGAGCCGGGCGCGAATCGAGGGCAGCGGTGGGTTCACCCCGGCCTCACGGCGGCGGCACGCGGTAGCCGAGCCCGCGCACGGTCTCGATCAGCGTGCGACCGAGCTTGCGGCGCAGCGCCGATACATGCACCTCGATCGCGTTGCTTGCCAGTTCGGCCTCGAAGCCGAGCACGAGCTTCTCGAGGTCGGCCTTGGCGACGATGCGCCCGGCGCGCAGCACCAGCGCCTCGAGCACCGCCCACTCGCGCGCGGTCAGCTCCGCGTCCCGGCCGCCGAAGGTGGCGGCATGCGCAGCCAGGTCGACTTCGACCTCGTTCCAGCGCAGGCGCGAAGCACTGCCCGACGCGGCCCGGCGTGTCACGGCGCGCAGCCGTGCGGCCAGTTCCTCCGGTGCGAAGGGCTTGACGAGGTAGTCGTCGCCGCCGCTGTCCAGGCCCAGCACGCGTTCCTGGAGGCGGTCGCGAGCGGTGAGGATCAGCGCTGGCGTCGTGTCGCCGCGGCGGCGGCGCGCTTGCAGCCACTCGAGGCCCGAGCCGTCGGGCAGGTTCCAGTCGACCAGCAGAGCGTCGTGCGGCTCGCCGCGCTGGCCGTCGGTCTCGGCAAGGGAGCGGCACCAGTCGACCAGGTGGCCCTCGGCCCTGAGCCAGTCGTGCAGCCCCTCGCCGAGGATCTCGTCGTCTTCGAGCAGCAGCAGGCGCATGGTCGGGTCGTGCGTGGCGGCGTCGCCAACGGTCGCTACGGTAGCAGCGAGCGCGGCCGGAAGAGCTTCAGGCCCGCTTCAGCCGCGCGGCGCCTGATCGCGCGATGTCGAACCTACCGTCCCGCCCACGGCCGCCTGCGGCCCGCGGCCCCGTTCGCACCTCGGCAGCCGTGCGATGGCGGGCGCCGACCGTCGAGCTCGCCCCGGAGACGCTGATCGTCGTTGCGGCTCTGTACTGGACGCTGGCAGCCAACAGCTCGTTCTTTCGCGCCGCGTTGCACGCCGTGCCGGCGCAGGGCGCATCCACCTGGACACTGCTGTCCGCGCTGGCGGTCGCGGTGACGGCGCTGCACACGCTGCTGCTCTCGCTGCTGGGCTGGCGGCGCGTGCTCCAGCCCCTGCTAGCGGTGCTGACGGTGGTCGCCGCGCTTGCCGGCCACTTCATCCAGAGCTTCCAGGTCTTCCTCGATCCGGACATGCTGCGCAACGTGCTGCACTCGCACGCAGCCGAGGCCGGCGAGCTGCTGTCGTTCACGCTCGCGCTGCATCTGCTGGTCTACGCCGGGCTGCCGCTGGTGCTGCTGGCACGGGTTCGGCTCGAACCACGCAGCTGGCGGCGCGCGCTGCTGTTCCGTTCCGCCCTCGTGCTCGGTGCGCTGCTCGCGCTCGTGGCGGCCGTGCTCGCGGTGTTCCAGCCGCTCGCCTCGCTGATGCGCAATCACCGCGAGCTGCGCTACCTGATCACGCCGGCCAACGTCGTCTACTCGACATCACGCGCGGTGGCGGCCGACGTGAAAGGCCACGAGCAGCCGCGCGAGGCCATCGGGCTGGACTCCCGCCCCGGGCCGTCGTGGGCGGGTGCCGGCCGGCCGCGCGTGCTGGTGCTCGTGGTCGGCGAGACCGCGCGCGCCGCCAACTGGGGCCTGAGCGGCTACGCACGCCAGACCACGCCGCAGCTGGCGGGCCTGCCGGTGCTCAACTTCCCCGAGGTGAGGAGCTGCGGCACCAACACCGAGGTCTCGGTGCCCTGCCTGTTCGCACCGCGCGGCCGGCGCGACTACGACGAGAGCCGCATCCGCGGCCAGGAGTCGCTGCTTCACGTGCTGGCGCGAGCGGGCGTCGCGGTGCACTGGCGCGACAACCAGAGCGGCTGCAAGGGCGTCTGCGACGGCCTGCCAGGCGACCGCGCGCTCGATGCAGCCGGCGCTTCGGGGCTGTGCCGCGACGGTCAGTGCCTCGACGAAGCGCTCCTGCACGACCTCGATGCCCGGCTCGACACGGCACGCGGCACCCAGATGTGGGTGCTGCACCAGTTGGGCAACCATGGCCCGGCCTACGCGCGACGCCACCCGCCGGCCTTTGCGCGCTTCGAGCCGGAGTGCACGAGCGGCGATCTCGGCCAGTGCAGCCGCGAGCAGATCGTCAACGCCTACGACAACGCGATTCTCTATACCGACCATCTGCTCGCCATGCTGCAGCGCAAGCTCGCGGAGCATGCCGGCCGCGTCGACGCCGCGTTCGTGTACGTCTCCGATCACGGCGAGTCGCTCGGCGAGAGCGGCCTGTACCTGCACGGCCTGCCGTACGCCATTGCCCCGGAGCAGCAGACTCGAGTGCCGATGGTGATGTGGCTCGGCGACGGCTTCGCGGCGCGCAGCCAGGTCGACCTGGCCTGCCTGCGCGCGCGCACCCGACAGGCGGCCAGCCACGACCACCTGTTCCACACCGTGCTCGGCCTGCTCGACGTGCGCACCACGCTGTACGAGCCTGACTGGGACCTGGCCGCCGGATGTCGCGCCGCGACGTAGGCTGGTTGCTGGCCGGCCTGCTGCTGCTGGCCGCCTGGGAGGCGAGCGGCTGGGACCTGGTGGTGAGCGGCTGGTTTGCCGACGCACACGGCTTTCCCTTGCGCGACCATCCGCTTGCGCACGACCTGCTGCACGACGGCGGGCGCTGGGGCGCGGCGACGATGCTGGTGCTGCTCGTCGTCGATGCGCTGCGGCCGCTCGTGGCCGGGCCGACGCGGCGCGAGCGCTGGCTCGGCGTGGCACTCGTCGGTCTGCCTCTCGTGGTCGTGCCCGGCCTGAAGCGCTTCAGTCACACGAGCTGTCCGTGGGACCTCGAACCGTTCGGGGGCACGCTGCCCTACGTGCCGCATTGGCTCCCGGGGGTGACCGACGGCGGCGCCGGGCGCTGCTTCCCCTCCGGCCACGCGGTGGCCGCGTTCGCGCTGTGGGGTGCGGTGTTCGCCTGGCGCCGCGCGCGACCCGGACTGGCGCGCGCCTGGTTCGTCTGCGTCGCGCTGGTCGGCATCGTGTTCGGGTGGGCGCAGACAGCGCGCGGGGCGCACTTCGTGAGCCACGCGCTCTGGTCGGCCTGGACCTGCGCGGCGCTGGCGGCGACAACGTTCTCGGCCCTGCGCCGATGAATCGACCTCCGGGCCCCGATGGCGCCGTCTCGACCTTCAAGAGCCGCGGCGGCCTGGCGCGCATCGCCGGCGCGGCCCGCTACTCGTGGGCCGGCTTGAAGGCCGCCGTGCGGCACGAGGCGGCCTTCCGCCAGGAACTGGCTCTCGGCGTGCCGATGGTGCTGGTGGCAGGCGCTGTGGCTCCGACGAGGGTGCAGGCGCTGGCTCTGGTGGCGGTGGTGGTGCTGGTGTGGATCGTCGAGCTCCTGAACTCGGCGCTCGAGGCGGTGGCCGACGCGGTGGCCACCGACCACCACCCGCTGCTCGGCCGCGCCAAGGACCTCGGCAGCGCGGCGGTGATGCTCAGCCTGCTGCTCGCCGCGACGACCTGGATCGTGATCGTCGGCGCACACCTGCTCGGTTGAAGGCTGGCAGCGCGAGTCACGGGTTTTCGGCGCCGTCGAAGTCGAGTTCGACGCGGGTGCCGTCGGGGTCGTGCACGAAGAGCTGCCAGGGCGCGGGCGTGGCTGTGTGGCCGGCTTGGCGGCGCAGCTCGCAGCGCCATCCGCGTGCGTCGAGCCGCGCCTTCACGGCCGCGAGATCGCGGGCGGTGAAGGCAAGGTGGTTGATCGTTCCGGGGGTCGCGGCCGGCGCCGGGCGTCCGAAGACGACGTGCAGCAGCGCCGCGCCGGGCTCGATGCGTCCGGGCGCGTACAGCCAAGCGCCGGGAAACCCGAGATCGGGCCGCGGGCCCTCGAGCAGGCCGAGCAGCGTGCAGTAGAAGTCGAGCGTCCGCGCGCGATCCAGCGCGCCGATGGTGACGTGGTTCAGGCCGATGATCATGGGCAGGCGATCGGGCGCGCGAATGGACGGAAGGGCGGATGGACGGGGCGGCGATCCGCTCCGGACGCCACAATGATGCCGTCGCGACAAGGAGCCCTGATGATGCCCGCGCTGAACCCCTTCGGCCTGATCGGCCTCGCCGTGATGGGCCAGAACCTGGTGCTCAACATCGAGAGCCGCGGCTTCGCGGTGAGTGTCTACAACCGCTCGGTCGAGGTCACCGACGCGTTCGTGGCCGCGCATCCGGAGCGGCGGATCACGGGAACGAAGACGCTCGAGGAGTTGGCAGCGAGCCTCGCGCGGCCGCGCAAGTTGATGCTGATGGTGAAGGCCGGCGCCCCGGTCGACGCGTTGCTCGGGCAGCTCGTGCCGCTGCTCGAGGCGGGCGACATCGTGATCGACGGCGGCAACAGCCACTTCGCCGACACCGAACGGCGCGATGCCTGGCTGACCCCGCTGGGGCTGCGCTTCGTCGGCGCCGGCATCTCCGGCGGCGAGGAGGGCGCACGCAAGGGGCCGTCGATCATGCCCGGCGGCCCGGCCAGCACCTGGGAAGTGCTGCGCCCGATATTCGAGAGCATCGCCGCGCGCGTGGACGGCGCACCCTGCGTGATCCACGTGGGGCCGGGCGGTGCCGGGCACTATGTGAAGATGGTGCACAACGGCATCGAGTACGGCGACATGCAGCTCATCTGCGAGGCCTACGCGCTGATGAAGGCCGCCGGGATGGATGGCGACGCGATGGCCGCGGTGTTCGAGCGCTGGAACCGCGGTGCGCTGCAGAGCTATCTGGTCGAGATCACGGCAAGGATCCTGGCCCAGCGCGACCCGGTCACCGGCGCGCCGATCATCGACGTGATCCAGGACAAGGCCGGCCAGAAGGGCACCGGCCGGTGGACGCTGCTCTCCGCGGCCGAGAACGCGGTGGTCGTGAGCACGATCAACGCCGCGGTCGAAGCGCGCGTTCTGTCGTCGATGAAGGCCGCGCGCGTGGCGGCGAGCCGGCGCCTGCAGGGGCCTTCGCCGGCGATCGGCCTCGCGCACGCCGAGCTGGTCGACAAGCTGCACGAGGCCGTCTACGCGAGCAAGATCGTCAGCTACGCGCAGGGCCTGGACCTGATGCGCACGATGAGCGAGAAGAAGGGCTGGGGCCTCGACTTCGGCGGCATCGCGAGCATCTGGCGCGGCGGCTGCATCATCCGCGCCCGCTTCCTCAACGACATCACCGAGGCCTACCGGCTCGACCCCGGCCTGCCGAACCTGATGCTGGCGCCGTTCTTCGAGCAGGTGCTGAACCGGGCGCAGAACGCATGGCGCGACATCGTCGCGGTGGCCGTGCGCGCGGGCGTGCCGGTGCCGGCGATGGGCGCCTCGCTCGCCTACTACGACGCCTACCGCAGCGCCCGCCTGCCGGCCAATCTGCTGCAGGCGCAGCGCGACTTCTTCGGCGCCCACACCTACGAGCGCGTCGACCGGCCGGCCGGCGAGATGTTCCATACCGAGTGGCCGGAAGTCATCGGCTGACATCGATCGGCAGCTGGCGCCGTGGCCGACGGCCGCGGCTACCGCCCGGCGCTCCGGGCCGCTCGCCGCGGTGCAGCGTGCCGAGCGCCGCCACCTGCTGGTCGTCGAGCAGCAGGCGCAGGCGGTGCAGGTCGTCGGCGTCGGGCACGCATCGATGGTGCGCTGCGAGGTGCTCGGTAACATCGGCTGCGGCTCGCCGGAGCCGCCGACGCCGCTGAAGCCGCTGAAGCCGCATGACCGACGCTCATCCCATCGCCGCGGCGATCGCCGACCTCGATGCCCGCCGCGCGGCGCTGGGCGACGCGGTGGTCGATGCGGCCATCGCGGCGCTGCGGAGCCAGATCGCGGCCGCGCCGGTGCCGGCACCGGCGGCTCCCGGACCTGCCGCCGAGCCGCGCCTGCGCCAGGTGAGCATCCTGTTCGCGGACATCGTCGACTCGACGGCGCTGCTGCAGCGCTTGGCGGCCGAAGAGGCACTAGAGGTCGTGGCGGGGGCGCTCGAGCGCTTCGCCGCCGCCGTGCGCGACGCCGGTGGCGAGGTGCTGCGCTTCACCGGTGACGGACTGAAGGCCGCCTTCGGCGTGCACGGGCTGCGCGAGGACGAGGCCGAGCAGGCCGTGCGTGCGGGCCTCGGCATCCTGGCGCAGGCCCGCGCGCATGCCGAGCGTGTGCGCAGCTCGCATGGTATCGAGCAGTTCGGCGTGCGCGTGGGCGTGCACACCGGGCCCGCGGTGCTGGGCGCCGGAGTCGATGCCGACCGCAGCGCGATGGGCCACGCGGTGCACCTGGCTGCACGCATGGAGCAGAGTGCACCGGCGGGCCGGCTTCGCATCAGCCACGAGACCTGGGTGCTGGTGCGCGGGCTGTTCCGCGTCGAGCCGCAGCCGCCGCTGATGGTCAAGGGCCATGGCGAGCCACTGACGACCTATCTGGTGCTGGGTGCGAACGCCGATCCCGAGCGTGCTCCGCTGCGCGGCGTCGAGGGCCTCACGCCGCCGATGATCGGCCGCGATGCCGAACTGGCGACGCTGCTCGCGCTGTTCGACGAGGTGTGCACCACTCGACGACCGGCCGCGACTTGTGTCGTGGCCGAGGCCGGGGTGGGCAAGACGCGATTGCGAAACGAGCTGCTGAAGGCGCTGCAGGCGCGGAACGGCGCCGCGGCAGCGCCACGCGTGCTGCAGGCACGTGCACACCCGTCGTCGGCGCTGCAGGCCTACGGACTGGTGCGCCAGCTCGTCACGCGCTGGCTCGGCATTGCCGACGACCTCGACGCCGATGCCGCACGAGAGAGCTTCGTGCAGGGCATGCTGGCGCGCGTCTGGCGCGTCGCGGCCGGTGCCGCTGCCGAAGAAGTGGCGCAGTCCGCGGTGCGGGTCGAGCGGCTGGGCCACCTGCTCGGCCTCGACTTCGGATCGCACCCCGGGGTGCAGGCTCTCGGTGCGCGCGAGCTGCGCGAGCAGGGCTTCGCGGTGCTGGCCGACGCGATTGCGGCCGAGGCGGGCGCCGCGCCGCTGGCCCTGGTGCTCGACGACCTGCACTGGGCCGACGCGGCCTCGCTCGAGTTCGTGCAGCGCCTCGTCGCCGCCCAGGGGCCGCCGGTGTGGTGGCTGCTGCTCACGCGGCCCGAGGGGGCGGCCGCGCTGCCAACTTCGGCACGGGTGATCCGGCTCGCACCGCTCGCGCCGGCGCAAGGCGCGCAACTGGCCGATGCGCTGCTGGCTCCGCTGGCCGAGCCCGCGCCGGCCCTGCGCGCGCTGCTGATCGCACGCGCCGAGGGCAATCCGTTCTTCATGGAAGAGCTGCTGCGCATGCTGATCGACGACGGCGTCATCGATGCGCGTACGCGGCCCTGGCGCGTGCGGGCGCAGCGCCTGGATGCGCTGCGCGTGCCCGAGACCCTGGTCGGCGTGCTGCAGGCGCGGCTCGACGCGCTGCCGGTCGACGAGCTGGCGGCGCTGCAGAACGCCAGCATCGTCGGCCCGGTGTTCTGGCGCCAGGCGCTGGCCGAGCTCGATGCCGGTGCACCGGCCGCCCTGCCGGCGCTGCAGCGCCGTGCCGCGGTGTTCGGCCGCGAGCGCAGCGTGTTCGAACAGGCCGACGAGTACGCGTTTCGCCACCAGCTGCTGCACGAGGTGACCTACGGCACGGTGCTCGGGCCGCAACGGCGCACCGGCCATGCCCGCGTGGCCCGCTGGCTCGCCGAGCGCATTGCCGGCCGCGAAGGCGAGTTCATGGCGCAGACCGCCGAGCACCACGAGCGTGCCGGCGACAGCGCGCGCGCGCTCGAGTGCTACGACCGCGCGCGCAGCGAGGCGGCCGGCCGCTTCGCGCACGACGCGAACCTGCGGCTGATCGAGCGCGCGCTGGCGCAGCCGGCGCTGACCGACCCGCGCTGGCGTTTCCAGCTGCTCGTCAACCGCCACACGGCCCTGCATCACCAGAGTCGCGACGACGAGGCGCGCTCCGCGTTGCAGGCGATGGCCGCGCTCGCCGAGGCGAGTGACGACGATGCCATGCGCGCCGACGTGGCCACCGCGCGGATGCTGCCGGCCGACCACGAGGGCCGGCCGGACGAGGCACGCGTGCACGCGCTGCGCGCGCTGGAGCTGGCCGCGCGCAGCGGCAGCCCTTGCGCCTCGGGAGCCGCGGCGCTGGCCCATGGCGAGCTGGCCTGGCTCGCGCTGCAGAAGCTCGACTTCCCCACCGTGGAGCAGCACCTCACGCTCGGCATCGAGCAGGCCCGAATCTGCGCCACCCTGCCGGCGCGCGCCGGTGGCTACGAGGCCTACGAGGTGCAGCTGCGCGTGATCCAGATCGACGCCCTGCAGCGCCAGGAGCGCCATGTCGAGTGCCTGCAGGCGGTGGCCGAGGCGCTGGACTCGCTGGCGCGGCGCCCGCGGCCCTACCCGCACGACCGCTTCCACCTCGTCCTCCTGCGGTGCAACGGCGAGCTGTACCTCGGCCGCACCGATGCCGCGGCGCTGTCGGCCGAGGAAATGCGGGCACTCGCGGCCGCGATGCAGATGCCGCGGCTGACCGCGGTGGCGCTGCAGCAGCAGGCCGCGGTGGCGCTGCGCCGCGCCGAGCTCGACACCGCGCACGAGTGCGCCGAACGTGCCGAGCAGACCGCACGGTCGGTGGCGCACGAGAACGCGCTGCCGCTGGCGTGGCGGCAGCTCGGCGAGGTGGCACGACGGCGTGGCGACGACGCGGCCGCGTTGGCGCTGTGGGATCGCGCAATTGCACTGCTGCAACGCCAGGAGCGGGCCCAGGAAGCCCTGCAACTGCGCTGTCTGCGCGCGGCGCTGTTGCCGCAGGACGCAGCTCGGGCCGAGGCGCACGCCGTGCTGGACGAGGCCGCCGCCGACCCACGCCCGCACTGGCGCGCGGTCGCGCCCGATGCGCTGCTCGCGGCCTGGCAGGTGCTGGCACGGGCGCGTGACCCGCGTGCTGCCGATCTCGAATCCGCGCTGCAGCGCCGGCTCGACGAACAGCTCGCGCAGTTCGATCCGGCCGACACGTTGGCTCGCAGCCTGCTGCTGCATGCCGTGCCCTGGTGGCGCACGATCGCGACACTGCCGTCCCGTTCCGACGCGGCGCCACGCACCCAGCCAAGGCCCGAGAGCCCGTGACGGCACCCGCGCTCTGGTCCGACGAGCTGCGTGGTGGCCTCAACGCCTCCGCGGCGATGCTGCCGTTCACGCTGAGCTACGGCTTCATTGCCTTCGGCGTCATCGGGCCGGCGGCCACGCAGGCCGGCCTCACGGCCGCGGTGGCGAGCGTCGTCTTCGGCGGGCTGCTGATGACGCTGCTCAGCCGTACCGCATTGCCCTGCGTCTCGCCCAGCGCCAGCAGTTGCCTGATCCTCGCTTCGGCGGTGGCGGCCTGGCTTCGCGATCCCTCGCTGCAGCCCGACGCCGAGGGCGGCCTTGCGCGGCTGCTGGCGCTGTCGGGCCTGACCGTGATGGTGGCAGGCCTGTTGCAGGTATCGATGGGCCTGCTGCGGGTCGGCAGCCTGGTGCGCTACGTTCCGCAGCCGGTGATGGCCGGATTCATGAACGGGATCGCGATCCTGATCGTGCTGTCGCAGGTGGCGCCGGCGCTGGGCCTGCAGCCGGCGAAGCTCGCGGGCGAGGGCCTCGCTGTACTGGCGGGCTGGAATCCGGCGGCGCTCGCCGTTGCCCTCGGTACCGCGGTGGTGGTGTGGATCGTGGGCCGCGCCTGGCCCAGGCTGCCCGCGGCGCTGGCGGCTCTGCTGCTGGCCTCCGCCGCGGTCTGGATGCTCGACCAGGCCTTCGGCGCGCCCGCGCCTGGGGCCACGTTGGGCATCACCATGATCGGCCCGTTGCATGCCACGCTGCCGCTGCCTCTGGCGCTCGCTCCGCTGCTGGGCGACTCGGGTGCCCTGCTGCTGCAACGCCACGCCGCCAACGTGCTGACCACCGGCTTGCTGCTCGCGCTGGTGGGCACGCTCGAAACGGTGCTGAACCTGGCGACGATCGACCAGCGCATTCACGCCCGCTCCGATCCCAACCGCACGCTGACCGCGGTCGGCTTCGTCAACATCACGCTCGGGGTGTTCGGCGCGCTGCCGGTGGTCTACTTGCGACTGCGCGCACTCGCCACGCTGGCCGGGGGTGGACGAAGCGTGCGCAGCGTCGTCGCCGGCAGCTTGCTGCTCGGCGTCGTCTCGCTGCTCGGGCTGCCGTTGCTGCAGCTGTGCCCGAAGCCGGTGGTCGCCGGCCTGCTCGTGATGCTGGCCTGGAGCCTGGTCGACCCATGGTCGCTGGCGCTGCTGCGCGGGCGCGCGGCGCCGGCCGACGCCGGCAGCGCCACCGACCGCCGGCTCGCCCTGGTGGTGGTGGCGGCGGTGTGCGCCGTCACGGTGCTCTCGGGGTTCGTGGCCGGCGTTGCGCTCGGCGTGCTGTTGTCCTTCGTCGTCCTGGTGCGCGCCTTGAACCGCTCGCTCGTGCGGCTGCGCTGCACCGCTGCCGAGATCCCGAGCCGCCGCGTCTACCCGCCGGCGCAGGAGGCGGTGCTGGCGGCGGCACGGCGCGGCATCGGGCTGCTCGAGCTCGAGGGTGCGCTCTTCTTCGGCAACGTCGAGCGCCTGCAGCAGGAGGTCGAAGACCTGGCCGCCCACGCCGAGGGGCCGGGCGGCGCGCCGCTGGGGCCGCTGCACACCCTGGTGCTCGATCTTCGCCGCGTGAGCACGATCGATGCCTCGGGCGCGGTGGCGCTCGCGCGGCTGTGCGCCACGCTCGCCGTGCACGGAATCGTGCTCCGGCTGGCGGGCGTGGCGCTGGAGGAGAACCGGCATGGCCAGGCCTTGCGCGCGCACGGCGTGCTGCCCGAAGCCGGAACCGGTGACTGGGCACTGCACGACGACGCCGACCGCGCCACAGAGGCGGCCGAGTTCGAGGCACTGGCCCGCGCCGGGCTGCCGCTCACCGGTGCGCCGCTCCCGCTGGCGCAGTGCGCGCTGTTCGCCGGGTTCGACGCCGCCGCGCTGGCGCGCGTCCTGGCATGCCTGCAGCCGCGCACGCTGGCCGCCGGCGAGCGCCTGTTCGCGATGGGCGAGGCGGGCGACGCGCTGTACGTGCTGACCGCCGGGTCGATCAGCGTCGTCGACCACATGCGCCGCCAGCGCTTCGTCTCGTTCTCGCCGGGCATGACCTTCGGCGAGACCGCATTGCTCGACCGCGGCGGCCGGACCGCCGATGCGGTGGCCGACGAGGCGAGCACCGTGCAGGCGCTGAGCGCCGACGCCATCGACCGCCTTCAGCGCGAGGCGCCCGAACTCGCCGCGCAGCTCTACCGCAACCTCGCACTGCACCTGTCGACACGCCTGCGCGAGGCCTCGGCCGCTTGGCGGCGCGCGGCGGGTTGAGAGACTGTGGCTCCCGATACCCGATACCCGAGACCCAAGACCATGACCCGCATCCTGATCGCCGGCTACCAGCACGAGACCAACACCTTCGCTCCGAGCCTCGCCGACTGGGCCGCCTTCAATCGTGGCGAAGCCTTCCCCGCGTTCGTTCGCGGACCCGCCATGCCGGCCGCGCTGGCCGGCATCGACATCCCGCTCACCGGCTTCGTCGACGCTGCGCGGACCCAAGGCTGGACGCTCGTGCCCTCGGCCTGGGCGGGCGCGATCCCGTCGTCCTATGTCACCGAGGACGCGTTCGAGCGCATCGCCGGAGCGATCTGCGACGACCTGCGCGCTGCGCGCGACGCGGGCGGGCTGGACGGGATCTATCTCGACCTGCACGGCGCCGCGGTCGCACAGCACGCCCACGACAGCGAGGGCGAGCTGCTCGGGCGCCTGCGCGCGATCGTCGGGCCGGTGCTGCCGATCGTCGCCAGCCTCGACCTGCACGCCAACGTGACGCGGCGCATGCTGCGCGAGGCCGACGCCTTCGTGAGCTACCGCACCTACCCGCATGTCGACATGGCGGCCACCGGCGCGGCCGCCGCCCGGCTGCTCGCGCGGCGCCTGAAGGCGGGACGCAGGGAGCCTACGCATGCGCGGCGGCTGCCGTTCCTGATCCCGCTCAACGCGCAGAGCACCCTGCTCGAGCCCGCGCGCGGCCTGTACGAGGTGCTGCGTTCTCTCGACGCCGAGACCGGGTCGGTCCTGAGCTTCTGCCCGGGCTTTCCGGCGGCCGACTTCGACGAGTGTGCACCGATGGTCTGGGGCCACGGGTCGGGAGCCGGGGGACCCGTCGGGCGACTGCACGACCTCGCGCAGGAGCCCTCGCAGTGGCGGATCGAGGTGCTGCCGGCGCGGGACGCGGTGGCGCGGGCGCTGGCGCTCGCCGTGGACGCGCACCAGCCGGTGGTGATCGCCGACACGCAGGACAATCCCGGCGCCGGCGGCGACAGCAACACCACCGGAGTGCTGCATGCACTGCTGGCGCAAGGCGCAGGGCGCCGCCACCCGGGCCGTGTGGTGCTGGGGCTGATGCACGACCCGGCCGCGGCGCATGCCGCCTGCGACGCTGGTGTCGGCGCCGAGATCGAACTGGCACTCGGCACCGCCGTACCCACCTTCACCGGACAGCCGAGCGACCCGCCGGTGCGCGGGCGCTTCCGGGTGGTTGCCGCGAGCGACGGCCGCGCCACGCTGCGCGGCCCGATGATGACCGGCCTCAGCGTGCGGCTTGGCCCATGCGCCAGCCTCGAGATCGACGGCGTACAGGTCGCCGTGACCAGCGGCAAGATGCAGCTGCTCGACCGCGAGCTGCTGCGCATGGTGGGGGTCGACGCCGGGCGCATGAGCATCGTGGTCGTGAAGAGCAGCGTGCACTTCCGCGCCGACTTCGGCCCGCACGCGAGCCATGTGCTGGTGGCCAAGGCCGCGGGCCCGATGGCGGCCGATCCGGGTGATCTGCCCTGGCAGCGCCTGCCGGCGGAGATCCGGCGCCGGCCGTGACGGGAAGAAAGGAGTGCAGCGTGGACATCGAGAGCTTCATGCAGGGCTACCGGGCCGCATGGGAGGGGCGCGACGAGGCGCAGTTCTGTGCGCTCTTCGCCTCGGACGGCGAGTACCACAACACGCCGTTCGCCACGCAGCGCGGCCACGCCCAGCTCGCCGCGTACTGGCAGCGCGTCAAGCTGCAGGAGGACGTGCGCTTGCGTTACGAGGTGCTGGCGGCGAGCCCGGGCGGGGGCATCGCGAACTGGCACGTGACCTACCAGGTGGCCTCGGAAGAGCTGTTCCGCATCTGGGCACAGTCGACCGGCACCAACCTGGTCGCGCGCCTCCCGGGCGATCCGCTGCCGCGCATGGCGCTCGACGGCGTGCTGCAGGCCGAGTTCGCCGACGGCCTCTGCACGCGCTGCCGCCTCTGGTGGCACAGCCTGCCGCAGCCGCAGTGAACCCGCGGCGCCACACGTGCGGCATGCGCGCCACCTCGGAGCCTGCGAGTGATCCGTGCCTTGGCTCATGCAACGTCAACCGAACCTTCGGCCCGGACCATCTGCCCGTACCGACTCGAGCGTGTATCATCACGCGGTCAGGCATGCCAGACAGACCGTCAAGCGAGGTCTACTGTTTCTTGACGGCTTTGCCGTCGTGTCTCGGTTGAATTCCCACGATGATTTGCTCAGCGTCTTGGCAATGCCACGGCGTGTGCCGGGCATCACATCGAAAGGAAATGACATGACGACTCAGACCGGAACCGTGAAGTGGTTCAACGAGGGCAAGGGCTTCGGCTTCATCACGCCCGACGGTGGCGGCAAGGACCTGTTCGCCCACTTCAGTGAAATCGTCGGCACCGGCTTCAAGTCGCTGGCCGAGAACCAGCGCGTGGAGTTCGAGGTCGCCCAGGGCCAGAAGGGCCCGCAGGCCACGAAGATC
>WBZP01004371.1_pt1 | contig 14735 bp, 16 predicted proteins | sample 5204301 | NCBI WGS metagenome assembly WBZP01 (sample SAMN12412401, study PRJNA552823) | activated sludge metagenome | isolation source: activated sludge from nitrification reactor of wastewater treatment plant... | place: USA: Pennsylvania | collected 2017 | reverse complement strand
CGAGCGCGCGCGCACCGCGGCCAATCCTGCGTTCAACCGTCCCGGGGTGCCCGGACTGCTCGAGGCGGTGCAGGCAAGCCAAGCCAGCAGCCGCACGGTCAATGTCGTCATGCTGCGGCTGGCGCCGTACGCCGACGAGACCGTCGTGGCCAGGGAAATCCGGCGTTGGAAGCACCTCGAGGCCTACACGCGGGCCGACATGGACGAGATCCTCATCGCCAAGCTGATCGCCACCTCGGCGAAGCAGATCTTCATGTTCCTCGTCATCCTCGCCATCGTCAGCGCTGCGATCGTCGCCTTCATCATCTATACGATGACGCTGGCCAAGGTCCGCGAGATCGCGGTGCTCAAGCTGATCGGCGCGCGCAATCGCACCATCGCCGGCATGATCCTGCAGCAGGCATTGGGGTTGGGCCTGATCGGCTTCGTCGTCGGCAGGACCGCAGCGGGACTGTGGGCGCCCATCTTCCCCAAGTACGTGCTGCTGCTTCCTGGCGATGCCGTGCTCGGTGCCGCGCTGGTGATGGCGATATGCGCGCTGGCGAGCATTGTCGCCATTCGCGCCGCGCTGCGCATCGATCCGGCGACCGCCATAGGAGGCTAGGCAATGGCCCATCCGGCGATCGAAATCAGCGGCCTCACCAAGCGCTATGGCGAAGGCGACACCGCCGTCGATGCGCTGAAGGGCGTGGACATGATCGTCCAGCCTGGCGAGGTCGTGGGGCTGATCGGCCCCAGCGGCTCCGGCAAGAGCACGTTACTGAAGTGCCTCGGTGCGGTGATCGCGCCAACGGCAGGCCGCATGGCGCTGGCGGGAGAGACCATCTACGACCACGGGTGGAAGGTTGCCGATCTGCGCGCACTGCGCCGCGATCGCATCGGCTTCGTGTTCCAGGCGCCGTATCTCATCCCGTTTCTCGATGTCACCGACAACGTGGCGGTGTTGCCGATGCTGGCCGGAGTGCCCAATGGCAAGGCCCGCGACCGCGCCCTGGCGATGCTCGCCGCACTCGATGTCGGCCACCGCGCCCAGGCGCAGGTGCCGCAACTCTCCGGCGGAGAGCAGCAACGCGTCGCGATCGCCCGGGCGCTGGTCAATCAGCCGCCGGTCATCCTCGCCGACGAACCGACTGCGCCACTCGACAGTGAACGGGCGCTGACTGTCATTCGAATATTGAACGAGATGGCACAGCGTTTCGGGACCGCCATCATCGTCGTCACCCACGACGAGAAGATCATCCCGACGTTCCGGCGCATCTATCACATCCGTGACGGACGCACTTACGAGGAAGCGGGCGAGGCGCGCGCCGCCTGATCAGGTGTCCACCGCCGACAGGTAAGTGAGCATCCGGTCCATCCAGGCATTGGCCGTCGCATAGTACGCATCCGGCGCCAAGAGAATATCCGCGGCCGATTGCACATGAGTCGCCGGCGCCAAATCCGCAGGGCAGTGGGTCACCAGGGCGCGGGCGCTCGCAGGCGTTGTCTCCAGATGGAACTGCAAACCGATGACGCGCGCGCCGACCTGGAACGCCTGGTTCTCGCACGCGACGCTGCGCGCGAGTTGCACCGATCCGACGGGCAGGTCGAACGTCTCCCCGTGCCAATGAAAGACCTGCAACGCGGACGAGAACTGGAACGCCTCGCTGCCACGGGGCGCGACCGTCGACGTGATCGGATGCCACCCGATCTCCCTGACGGCGTTCCGGTAGACGCGCGCGCCAAGGGCACTGGCGATCAGCTGTGCGCCGAGGCAAATGCCCAGGACGCGCTTGCCCATCTCGATCGCCGCCCGGATGAACGATTTCTCCGCGGCGAGCCAGGCGTGCTGCCGCTCGTCGTTCGCGCTCATCGGACCGCCGAGAACAATCAGCAGGTCGATGTCGTCGACGGGTGGCAGCCGGACCACCTGGTCGAACCGGGTACAGTCGGCGTGAATTCCATGCGCAGCAAGCCACGGCTCGATGCAGCCGAGCCCTTCGAACGGGACGTGCTGAAAATAGTGGACCCTCACGCGGCGCTCCTCGACGCAGCAGCAGGCCGGGGCCTGCGGCTACCCTGCCTTGCCGTCAATCCTTGGGCGCGACAACACCGACCAGTACCGTACTGAATAAAGTGCGAAGGCCGCGGACCAGCAGAGGCCGGAGACGGCCACCGTCCAGAGATAGTATCCGGGCACCACGAGACCGCCGAAGACCCTGGTCACTGCCGCGAGCGCGACCAGAACGTAGCACGCGACTTCATAGCCGTCCGCTCTCAGCAATCGTCCGGTATGCCCGCGCGCGGTACGCGTCATCATGCCGATCGTCATGCCCCCGATGGCCCCGATCGTCAAGGCGTGGACAGCGAGCAGGTCGCTTACCAGTCCGAGCGCGGCAAGTGCGCGCAACACGAGGTGGATGACGATCCAGCCATAGGCCAGGTGGAGAACCCAGACCAGCGGCGTCTTGAACGTGCACCAAGGCTGCCAGAGGTAAAGTCGCACAGCGTGGGCACCGGCAACGATCATGGCGAGCACGGCGATGACTGTCGGCGGCGCCTGCACCACGTCGGTGCCCAGCAATGCGAGCACGCCACCCAATGCGAACTTCTCGACCCATGGACGCCGTGTGGCCTGAACGCCGGGAATGCCGTTGCCGGTAAACATGGGGATCACCCGTCCGCCCATCACGGCCAGGACGAACAACACGACATCGAGACCCACCTGCAGACTTGCCCGCTCGGGCCAGTCCAGCATCCCCAGATGCGAAAGATGAAACGCGAGCACGGCGATGCCCAGCAGCAACAGCAGGGCAATGAAGAAATAGTTGCGCCGGTTCCGGCTCTGGACTATGGGGATGCCGATCGCAATGCCGATGGCGATCGGAAACGCGGCATTGACGATCGCGGCAGCGACGCCGAGCGGCGTCAGCATGAGCACGCGGCCGGCCACCCACAGCACCGCCAGCGCGATCAACGGTGCGCCAGAAGGTGTTGGCTTCGCGGTCCAGTTGCGCACCGCCGTCAGCAGAAAACCGGCTACCACGGCCATCGTGTAGCCGTAGAGCATCTCGTGTCCATGCCATGCGGCCGAACGTACGTAGGTCGCCGGGAGCATGCCTGCGTATTGGCCGATCCAGAGCAGCACTGAAAATGCGGCAAAGCTGCTGGCGAGCAGATAGAACGGACGAAAACCGAGGTTCCAGAGCGCGAATCCGGAAGGAACGGGCAGCGACTGCAGTGAACGATGGTCCTCGATCTTCAGCATGGCCAGTCTGGGCCTTACGTCATGCGGATTCGGAACCGCTGCCTAACGCGGCCAGGGTCGCGCGTGCCTGCTCCTGCAATGCGCGATAGGAGTGTTCCCAACCGCCTTGGCGCGGGTTCGTAGCGGCCAGTCGGCGCACCAGCGCCTCCAGGAGACCCGCGCGGCGGCGCGCCTGCGCCAACTCAGCCATTGCTTCGCTGTGCTCCGACGCGTAGACGAACTCCACCTTGCGATCCTGGCAGACCCCGATGCAGGTCTGCGGGGCCTCGATCTTCCCGCACCCGATACACTGCCAGGCTTTCACGGTTTCGTTCATTGCACTCCTGCCGCCATGAGACGATCCGGCGTCACCCAATCATTCGAAGCGCACCGGCCGACCATCGGTGCCGAAGGGGATGAACGACTGGTGCGCGCCGGCCTTGATGGATTCGACCATGCTTTGCAGCGGCCCCTCGGCCTCCTTGCTTGTCGGCACACGACCACCGCGCCCGGCCAGGCTGGCGACGAAGACGATCGCCCAGTCGGGCCCGACCAGGCGCGACTCCTCTACGAGGGTCGAGAACGTCGTCAACTGGTCGGGCGTCTTGTCCACGCACATCAGCGGGACCAACACGCCGCCGGCTCCAGCCGCAAATCGTCGCGCTTGCTCGGGGGTACTGTCGTCCGGCAGTTCGACGCCGGCGAAGACGAACAGCAAACGCTGTGGCTCGGGCTGGTGGCGCGCTGCGCGCACCAGGTCGTCAAAGGTGGAGATGCTCAAGTCGGGCATGGCAGCGGTCGGACCTACCAGACAACGACGCGGTCACTTCTTGACGAAATCGATCAGGATCGCACCCGGATCGCGCTGCAAGTAGTGGATCGTCACGCCGTCACCATAGCGTGCGGTCAGCTGGTCCAGCAGCGGCAGTGGATCGTGATCGTTGGTAAAGCGCATGGTCTCGCCGGATTTCAGGGCATCGAGTGCCCCAAAAATGGCGGCATGCCGAAAGCGTTTGGCAACGCCGCGCGCGTCGAACGGATAGATCGCATCGGGAGAGAGATGCGAATGTGCAGGATGGGACATGGCTAGCTCCGGTTGTGGTCAGATTGCATGAGGGCCGAGCGCGCGCGGCGCGTCCCGGGAGAAAGTGGTAATCTACATACATCTTTATTCTAAGCCCGGCGTATCGATAAAGCAATATACTAATTACATCTTTAAAGCAAAATGCGCCTTACCGTCTTCTCCGACTACACGCTGCGGGTACTGATGTACCTTGCCATCGACCGAACCCGTCTCGCGACGATCCCAGAAATCGCCGCGGCCTACGGCATCTCCGAAAACCATCTGATGAAGGTCGTTCACCAATTGGCACGAGCCGGCATCATCGAGTCCGTGCGCGGCAAGGGCGGTGGGATTCGGTTGGCCCGGGCTCCCAATGAGATTCGCCTCGGAGAGATCGTGCGGGCGAGCGAAGGCAGCACGCCGATCGTCGAGTGTCTGTCTGGCGACCCTCCGGCTTGTCGCATTGCTTCGCCCTGTCGGCTCAAGAGAATCCTGATCAACGCCTTCGAGGCGCTCTACGAGTCGCTGAACGAGCACACGCTTGCCGACCTGGTCGAGAAGCCGCGCACGTTGGCGCAGGCGCTGAAACGCGCCTGACTTGGAGGACGGTGCGACGACAATAAAACGTGACCGCGTGCAGGCGAACTGGAGGGACCGGACGGCGGGCCGCTTGGCCGAGCGCGCTCACTGACCAACCGCGACTGAACGGCCGGTGTCTCGACCTTGCCGCCGTGCTTGGCGTCCACGCGACCGGCAGCAGGCGATCGACTGCCGCCGACGCTCGACGCGGTAGCGATTCCGTTCCGTCACTTCGCCTTGCGTTGCAACGGGATAACCTTCGCCCCCTCAGCCAGCGCGTCGAGCATGTCGGCCCACTGCTGCATCATCGCCGTGCGCTCGGGCAGGTACTCCGCCCGGTTGTAGCTTCCGCGCACTTCGTCGCGCTCGCAGTGCGCCAGTTGCCGCTCGATCACGTCGGGCCGGAAGCCGGATTCGTTCAGGACCGTTGACGCAATAGCGCGGAATCCGTGCCCGGTCATCTTCCCTTTGTAGCCCAGCCGGTACAGGGCAAAGAGCATCGTGTTGTTGCTTATCGGCTTGTCGGGGTTGCGGCCCGGGAACACGTACCGGCTGCCGCCGCCGATGGCGCGTACTTCCCGCAGGGTCTCGAGAGCTTGCCGCGAAAGGGGGACGACGTGTTCGGTTTTCATCTTCATCCGCTCGGCGGGGACGATCCACGTCGCGCCGGCCTCGTCGATCTCGGACCACTCGGCGCCGATCAACTCGCCGGTGCGGACGAACGTCAGCATCAACAGGCGTAGCGCGTAGCCCGTCATCATGTCGCCGAGGTCGCCGTAGCTTTCGATGGACCGCAGCAGCGCCGGGAATTCCTCCAGAGGGACCGCGGCCTGATGCTTGCCTTTGTGCGGCGTCAACGCCCCGCGCAGATCGGGGGCGGGATCGCGCTCGCAGCGGCCGGTCGCGACCGCGTACCGGAACACCTGCGACGCCACCTGTAGAACCCGGTGCGCCAGGTCGTGGGCGCCTCTGGCCTCGATCTTCCGCACTGCCGCCAGCAGCGCGGGGGCAGTTATCTCGCCGATTGGGGCAAGTCCGATCTCGGGGAAAAGGTTGCCCTCCAGCCGGCGCAGCACGTCCCGCGCGTGACCGGGCACCCAAATGTGCGCTTGTTTGGCGTACCACTCGCGGGCGACGTGCTCGAAACTGCTGGCCTCCAGTGCAGCGGCCACGCGCCGATCTTCTTTGCGCTGTTCGCCCGGATCGATCTTGGCCGCCAACAGCTTCCGGGCGGCTTCGCGGCGCCCGCGCGCGTCGGCGAGCGAAACGTCCGGGTAGACGCCAAGGGAGAGCCGCTTTTCCTTGCCGCCGAAGCGGTACTTGAGCCGCCACCAGCGCCCGCCGGCCGGGGCAATTTCAAGGTACAAACCGCCGCCGTCGAACAGCCGTCTCGACTTCTTTTCGGGCTTCGCGTTCTTGATCGCTCGGTCGGTCAGCGGCATGGGGGCAACTCGTTTCCTGGTGCCCCCAATGTTGCCCCCAGGCGCAGCCGGCTGTCAACGGACGTGTTCAGACCTTCCAGAACATCGGACAATTGATTTTGCTGTGAAATTTTGCCTGTTCCGGACTTGCTTGGACGTTGTCGGATGCGGTCTTGGCGGAGAGGGCGGGATTCGAACCCGCGTTAGGCTGTTAACCTAAACACGCTTTCCAGGCGTGCGACTTAAACCGCTCATCCACCTCTCCGTTCCGCGCTGCCGGTGGAACCGCCGATTTTACCCCATTCGCCCGCCCCGCCCTACCCCGGCGCCTGCGACCCGCGGTGCGCCCACCCGGTCATCCGTCGCTCGACGGCGGCGAACAGCGAGTACATCAGCATCGCCATCGCGCCGATGACGAAGAGCCCGGCGAACACCAGCGGCATCTTCATCGACGAGCCGGCCGCCATCATCAGGTAGCCGATGCCGTCGTTGGACGCGACGGTCTCGGACACGACCGCGCCGACGAACGCCAGCGTGATCGCCACCTTGAGCGAGGCGAAGAAGTACGGCAGCGAGCGCGGCAGCCCCACCTTGAGCAGGATGTCGCGGCGGTGGGCGCCGAGCGAGCGCAGTACGTCCTCCAGCTCGGGCTCAAGCGTCGCGAGTCCGGTCGCCACGTTGACGACGATGGGGAAGAAGCAGATCAGGAATGCGGTCAGGATCGCCGGCACGGCGCCGATGCCGAACCACACGACCAGGATCGGGACGAACGCGGCCTTGGGCACGCTGTTGAACGCGACCAGCAGCGGGTAGAGGGCACTGTAGACGAAGCGAGAGCTGCCGACGAGGAACCCCAGCAGCAGGCCGACGACGACGCCGATCGCGAAGCCGGCCATTGTCGTCCAGAAGGTCTTCCACGCGTGCCCGGCGATCGGTCCGGCGTACTCGACGAGCGCACCGACGATCGCGATGGGCCCGGGAAAGATGAATTCCGAGACGTCGAAGACCCAGACGATCGCCTGCCAGGCGACGGTGACCGCGATGGTGAGGATCCAGGGGGCGAGCTGCTCGCGCCGGCGTCGGTCCATCGGCTCAGCTCCGGCGGACGAGGCCGATCTTCTCGCGCATCTCGTAGACGACCTCGATGAATGCCTCGGTGTAGGTCACGTCGAGATCGCGCGGGCGCGGCAGGTCGATGGCCCGGCGCGTGATGATCCGGCCGGGGCGCTTGCTCATCACGTAGACGGTGTCGGCGAGAAAGGCCGCCTCCCGAAGGTCGTGCGTGACCAGGATGACGGTGAAGCGGCGCTGCTGCCAGAGGTCGCGCAGCACGCACCAGAGCTCCTCGCGGGTGAAGGCGTCGAGCGCGCCGAAGGGCTCGTCCAGCAGCAGCAGTTCCGGCTCGTGGACGAGCGCACGGCAGATCGACGCCCGCTGCTGCATGCCGCCCGAGAGCTGCCACGGGAACTTGTCCTCGTAGCCGGCGAGCCCGACGACCTTGAGCAACGCCCGCGCCCGCTCGGCGAACTGCTCGCGCTCGCGCTTGAACGTGCGCCGGTACGGCTCGACGATCTCCAGCGGCAGCAGCACGTTGTCGAGCGTCGTGCGCCACGGCAGCAGCGTGGGCGCCTGGAACGCCATACCGACGATCTTGAGCGGTCCGGTCACCGCCGTCCCGTCGACGGTGACGCGGCCGCGCGAGGGTGCCTTGAGCCCCGACGCGAGCTTCATGAACGTCGACTTCCCGCAGCCGGAGGGCCCGACGATGGCGATGAACTCGCCCGGCGCGATCGCGAGCGTCAGGTCCTCGACCGCGAAATCGCTGTGCCCTTCGTAGGCGAGCCACACGCCGTCGAAGTCGACGCCGGCGCGTCCGGCCGCTGAGGTTCCCGCGGGCGCAACGGCGGTGGCGCTCACCGCCCACTCCGGACGCTCGAAACCGACGCCGCGCCGGCGTGCCGACGCATCACTTCGGAAACACCATGCGCTCGGCCTTTGGCGGCAGGAACGCCGCATTGAAGATCGTTTCGGCCTTGACCGGATTCTTGAGATCGAACGCCGAGGAGACCTGCGTCACCATGTCGGCGAGGCGCGCCGGATTGACGCCGCCCAGCCCTTCGGCCTTCGCCGTGGGCGTGGCGATCACGCTCTCGATGGCGAGCTTCAGCCGGCGCTTCTCCAGCGCCTCGTCGACCAGCGCATCCCGCTCCTTTACATACCTGATCGACCCGTCCGGATCGGCGAGCACGTCGCGCACGCCCTTCGTGAACGCCCGCAGGAACGCCCTGATCGCCTCGGGCTTCTCCTTGACGAAGGCCTCGCTGGCGATGATCGCGTTGCCGTAGAGATTCACGCCGTACTTCGGATACATCAGCACGACGATGTCCTCGTCCTTGACGCCGCGGGCGTTGAGGTTCAGCAGGCTGGTGAAATAGAAGCCGGTGATCGCGTCGACGTCGCCCTTGGCCAGCATCGTCTCGCGCAACGGGGGATCCATCGCCGTCCAGTTGACCTTCGCTGCGTCGATGCCGTTCGCCTTGGCGAAGATCGGGAACGCGCGGCGCCCGGCATCGAACACCGGCGCGCCCATCTTCCTGCCGACGAGGTCGGCCGGCTTGGCGATGTTCGCCTTCCTGAGCGCGAAAACCGCCGCCGGCGTGTCGTCGTAGACCATCATCACCGCCGCCGGCTTGTTCGGCGCCGTCGGGTTGTTGCCGACGAACTCGATCAGCGCGGCGACGTCGGCGAAGCCCATCTGGTAGGTGCCGGAGGCCACGCGGTTGACCGCGTTGCCGGAACCGTTGCCGGCGTCGATGGTGACGTCGAGCTTCTCGGCGGCGAAATAGCCCTTCGCCTTGGCCAGCAGGAACAGCGCCGACGGCCCCTCGAAGCGCCAGTCGAGCTGGAAGCTGATCTTGGTGTCCTGCGCGCCGGCGAGCGTCGACCCGCACCCGAGGGCGAGGGCGGCGACGAACGCGGCAAGGCGGGGAAACAGGCGACGGGACGACGTGGGCATGGCGTGCATCTCCAAGTTTGCACCGCAAACGGGCACGCGCGCCACGTCGGCGACGTCAACGCACGATTATCGGGCAGCCGGCGCGGGTTCTGCCCGTTCGACCGCAATCTTAGCGACTTTCGTGCCTGAACGGCGGCGAAATGCTGACGCGGGGCGACCGCAGCGCCGACTTCGTGCTGCGCACGCCGGTCTTCGGCTCAGGTCCGCGCGCGCAGCGCCTGGTCGAGCTGGGCGTCGACGGTGGCCAGCGCGGTCATGTTGACGATGCGCCGGACCGTCGCCGACGGTGTGAGGATGTGCACCGGGCGCGACACGCCGAGCAGGATCGGTCCCAGCGTCACGTTTCCGCCGCCGGAGACCTTCAGCAGGTTGAACGAGATGTTCGCGGCGTCGATCGTGGGCATGATCAGCAGGTTCGCCTCGCCCCTGAGCCGGGAATTCGGAAACGCGGCGAGGCGCACCTCCTCCGACAGCGCGGCGTCGCTGTGCATCTCGCCCTCGACCTCGAGGTCGGGGGCGAGCTCGTTGATCCGCGCGAGCGCCCGCTGCATCTTGACTGCCTGCGGGTGGCTGCTGGTGCCGAACGACGAGTGCGACACCAGCGCCACCTTGGGCGTGATCCCGAAGCGGCGAAGCTCCTCGGCGGCCAGCAGCGTGATCTCGGCAATCTCCTCTGCGGTAGGATCGGCGTTGACGTGCGTGTCGGCGATGAACACGGTGTGCTCCGGCAGCAGCACCGCATTCATCGCCGCGTAGATGCCGACGCCGCTGCGCCGGCCGAGCACCTGGTCGATGAAGTTGAGGTGCAGGCCGTGCGTGCCGAAGGTGCCGCACAGCATGCCGTCGGCATCGCCGCGGTGGATGGCCATCGCGCCGATCAGCGTTTGCCGGCGCCGCATTTCGATCTTGGCGTACGCCTGCGAGATCCCCTTGCGCTGCGTCAGCCGGTAGTACTCGGTCCAGTACGCGCGGTAGCGCGGGTCGGATTCCGGGTTGATCACCTCGAAATCCTCGCCGGCGCGCAGCCGCAGCCCGGCGCGCTCGATGCGCCGCGCGAGCACCGCCGGGCGGCCAATCAGGATCGGAACGGCGAGCTCCTCGTCGAGCACGACCTGCACGGCGCGCAGCACCCGCTCGTCCTCGCCCTCGGCGAACACGATCCGCTTGGGCTCCTTCTTCGCTGCCTGGAACACCGGCTTCATCAGCAGGCCGGACTGGTAGACGAAATTCGTGAGCTTCTCGCGATAGGCACCGAAATCGGCGATCGGGCGGCCGGCGACGCCGGAGTCCATCGCCGCCTTCGCCACCGCCGGCGCGATGGTGACGATGAGCCGCGGGTCGAACGGCTTCGGGATCAGGTACTCCGGGCCGAAACGCAGGTTGCGGATGCCGTAGGCCTGCGCGACGACGTCCGACTGCTCGGCCCGGGCGAGCTCGGCCAGCGCGTGCACGGCGGCGATCTTCATCGGCTCGTTGATCCGCCGCGCGGCGACGTCGAGCGCGCCGCGGAAGATGAACGGGAACACCAGCACGTTGTTGACCTGGTTCGGGTAGTCGGAGCGGCCGGTGGCGATGATCGCGTCGGGGCGCGCCGCCTTCGCGAGGTCGGGCATGATCTCGGGCTCGGGGTTGGCGAGCGCCATGATCAGCGGCCGGGGTGCCATCCGCGCCAACCACTCGGGCTTCAGCACCCTCGCCGCCGACAGACCAAGGAAGACATCGGCCCCCTCGAGCAGCTCGGCCAGCATCCGCGCGCCGGTGTCCTGCATGTAGCGCGCCTTGTTGTCGTCCATCTCGACGGTGCGCCCGGTGTGGACGACGCCGGCGATGTCGGCAACCCAGACGTTGCGCTGCGGGACGCCCAGGCTGACCAGCAGGTCGAGGCAGGCGAGTGCCGCAGCCCCCGCGCCCGAGCACACGACCTTGACCTGGTCGAGTCGCTTGCCTACCACGTCGAGCCCGTTGGCGATCGCCGCGCCGACGACGATCGCGGTGCCGTGCTGGTCGTCGTGGAACACCGGGATCTGCATGCGCTCGCGCAGCTTGCGCTCAACGTAGAAGCACTCGGGCGCCTTGATGTCCTCGAGGTTGATGCCCCCGAACGTGGGCTCCAGCGCGGCGATGATCTCGACCAGCCGGTCGGGATCGCGCTCGGCGATCTCGATGTCGAAGCAGTCGATGCCGGCGAACTTCTTGAACAGCACCGCCTTGCCCTCCATCACCGGCTTGGCGGCGAGCGGGCCGATGGGGCCCAGCCCCAGCACCGCGGTGCCGTTGGTGACCACGCCGATCAGGTTGCCGCGGGCGGTGAGCGCGAGCGCCTCGTCCGGATCGCGTACGATCTCGTCGCAGGCAGCGGCCACGCCGGGCGAGTACGCCAGCGCCAGGTCGCGCTGGTTCGACAGCTGCTTGGTCGGCTGCACGGAAAGCTTGCCGGCCGGCGCCTGGCGGTGGTATTCGAGCGAGGCCTCGCGGATTTCCTTGTCAGCCATGGGGGTATGGTCCACGCAGGGGGTCGGTCGGGAATGATAGCCCACCCCCAGGCAGCCCTGTGCCGGGCCGGCGACCCGGCCTGCCGCCCCGGCTTCGCCGCACGCGGCCGGCTGGGCGCCGGCCGCGCGGAGCCGTCGCCGGTCCGTCGGCTATAATCGCGGGTCGTCCGCCGCCCGCCGCCGCCTCGTTCGCGCTGCTCTTGGCGGAACGCCGACCCACCCGTCCCCCAGAACCGAATGCTCGAAGCGCAGGACCTCGCCGCCCGTCGCGGCTACTCGCAGCTGTTCGCCGGACTGTCATTCCGCGTGTCCGCCGGCGAGGCGCTGGTCATCACCGGCGCCAACGGCACCGGCAAGACCACGCTGCTGCGCATGCTCGCGGGGCTGTCGGCCCCCACCGAGGGCGTCATCCGCTGGGAAGGCCGCCAGGTGGCGCCGTTCGACCCGGGCCTGCGCCACGCGCTGGCCTTCGCGGGCCACTCGCCGTCGCTCAAGGACGAACTCACCGCCGAGGAGAATCTCGCGCTGCTGGTCGAGCTCGCCGGCGCGCCGGTCGAGCGCGCTGCGATCCACGCGGCGCTCGACGCGGTCGCGCTCGGTCGCAAGCGGGCGCTGCCGGCGCGGGTGCTGTCGCAGGGCCAGCGGCGCCGCATCGGCCTCGCCCGCCTGCGCCTGGTGCGGCGCCGGCTCTGGATCCTCGACGAGCCGGTCACGGCGCTCGACGCGGCCGGCACGTCGCTGCTCGCCCGGCTGGTCGCCGAGCACCTCGATGGCGGTGGCGTCGCGATCGCCGCCACCCACGCTCCGCTCGGGCTCCCCGAGGAGCGCGTGCGCGCGCTCGCACTGGCATGAGTGCACTGGCATGAGCTACCTGGCGAGGGGCCCCGGCCGCGGGCCGGGGATCGACGGTCAAGCGAATTGCCAGGGGCGGCCGACCCCACCAGCGTCGCGTGTGCCTGCGTCGGCGCGGAGGCCGCTGGCATGAGCTGTCCCGCGCGCAGCCCGAAGGTCGTCGATTGAGCGCGTCCGCCAGCGAGGCGCTCGACCGGTCCGCCGCCGGCGACGCCAGCGGGGCGATCCTGCCCGCAATCCGCTGGTCGCTGGTCCGCGACCTGCGCATCGCGCTGCGCTCGCGCGCGGAACTCGGCGTCCAGCTGTTGTTCTACGTCATCGTGGTCACCCTGTTTCCGCTCGCGACGACACCTGAGCGCAACCTCCTGCTGACGATGGGCCCGGGCGTGCTGTGGGTCGCGGCGCTGCTCGCGTCGCTGCTCTCGCTGCCGCGGCTGTTTGCCGGCGACTACGCCGACGGCACGCTCGAGCAGATCGCGCTGTCGCCGCATCCGCTGCCGGCGCTGGTCGCCGGCAAGATCCTCGCCCACTGGCTCACCACCGGCCTGCCGGTGGTCGTGCTGGCACCGCTCCTGGGGCTGCAGTACGGGATGCCCGGCGACGCGCTGCTCGTGCTCACCGTTGCGCTGCTGCTCGGCACGCCGATCCTGTCGCTGCTGGGGGCGATCGGCGCCGCACTGACGCTGGGCCTGCGCGCCGGCGGCAGCCTGCTGGCGCTGCTGGTCCTCCCCCTCTACATTCCGGTGCTGATCTTCGGCGCCGGTTCCGTCGACATGTGGCGCGCCGGGCTCGCGGTCGCCGGCAACTTCTCGCTGCTCGGTGCGGGCCTGCTGCTCGCCATCGTCGGCGCGCCGTTCGCCGCCGCAGCCGCCGTGCGCATCGCGATGGACTGACCCCCCGAACCTCATGGCCGTCAACTGGTACAAGTACTCGTCGCCCGCCGCGTTCTATCCGCTCGCCGGCCGGCTCATTCCGTGGTTCGGCTGGAGCGCCGCGCTGCTCACCGCGATCGGCCTCGTCGTCGGGCTCGGCATCGCGCCGACCGACTTCCAGCAGGGCGAGGCCTACCGGATCATCTTCATCCACGTGCCGGCGGCGTGGATGTCGATGTTCCTCTACCTCGTGATGGCGTTCTGGGGCGCGATGGCGCTGGGCTTCAACACCCGCCTCTCGGCGATGATGGCGCAGTCGATCGCCCCGACCGGCGCGCTGATGACGTTCATCGCGCTGTGGACGGGGTCGCTGTGGGGCCGCCCCACCTGGGGCACGTACTGGGCGTGGGACGCGCGGATGACCTCCGAGCTCATCCTGCTGTTCCTCTACCTCGGGGTGATCGCGCTGCGCAACGCGATCGACGACGCACGCCGCGCCGACCGCGCCTGCGCGGTGCTCTCGCTGGTCGGCGCGATCAACGTCCCGATCATCTACTACTCGGTCAAGTGGTGGAACACGCTGCACCAGGGTTCGTCGGTGAGCCTCACCGCGGCGCCGAAGATGGCGGCGATCATGCTCACCGGGATGCTGATCATGTCGGTCGCCGCGTGGTTCTACGCGATCGCGGTTTCGCTGTACCGGGTGCGCGCGATCATCGTCGAGCGCGAGCGCGATGCCGCCTGGGTCAACGCACTGCCGGAGGTACGCGCGACATGATCGACTTCCTCGCCATGGGCGGCTACGCCTTCTACGTCTGGGGCGCCTACGGCGTCACGGCGGCCGCCATCGTCATCGAGATCCTCGCCGTCCGCGCGCGCCGCCGTGCCGCGATGGAGGAAGCGCGACTCGCCGCGCCGGAGGATCCAACGCCAACCGTCGTTCCCGGAGGTGCCCAATGAAAGCCCGTCATCGCCGCTTTGCCTGGATCGGCGCCGGCGTCGTACTCCTCGGCGTCGCCGTCGCGCTGGTGCTGAACGCCTTCCAGTCGAACCTTGTCTTCTTCTTCACGCCGTCGCAGGTGGCCGCGAAGGAAGCGCCGCAGGGCCGCACGTTCCGGGTCGGCGGCCTGGTCGAGGAAAAGAGCCTGCAGCGCGAGAAGGACGGCCTCACGATCCGCTTCAACGTCACCGACACGGCGAAGACGATTCCGGTC
>WBZP01004370.1_pt1 | contig 14735 bp, 9 predicted proteins | sample 5204301 | NCBI WGS metagenome assembly WBZP01 (sample SAMN12412401, study PRJNA552823) | activated sludge metagenome | isolation source: activated sludge from nitrification reactor of wastewater treatment plant... | place: USA: Pennsylvania | collected 2017 | reverse complement strand
GGATGCACTTGAGGCCCGCCTCGATGACCGACCACTTGGACGAGTCGATCATGATGGGCACACGCGCGATCTCGGGTTCGCCGGCGATCAGCTTGAGGAAGCGCTCCATCGCCGCGGCGCTGTCCAGCATCGCCTCGTCCATGTTGACGTCGATCACCTGGGCGCCGTTTTCCACCTGCTGGCGGGCCACGGCCAGCGCGTCCTCGAAGCGGCCTTCCAGCACCATGCGCGCGAAGGCCTTGGAGCCGGTGACGTTGGTGCGCTCGCCGATGTTGACGAACAGCGAACCGCTGCCGATGGCCAGCGGCTCCAGGCCGGACAGGCGCAATGGCGGCATGGCCACGATGGGCAGGTTGGGGGTTGGATCGGCAGGCATGAGGGGCACCCAGGTCGCGTGTGGAGTGGGTGAGCGCCGTTGCTGGCGGCTGCCATGGCAGGGCCTGGCCGCACCCCGAGCCTGGCGGTCTTCACGACCGTCGCAACGCTCCTCGGGGCTTGGCCGGCATTCTATCGGGCGTGCATGGGCCGATCAGCGGCTGTGCGAGGTCAAGCGTGCCAAGGTACCGGCCGCGATGATGCCCGGCCCGGCAGGCCTGGCGCCGGCGGACGCCGCGTCCGCCGGGCCTTCGTCCGGCCCGGCGGCGGTGGACATGGGCAGCGCAGCGGCCACCTCGCCGCCCTTGCGCATGGCCACGCCGACGGCCAGGATGTCGATCACCAGCAGGTGCAGGATGCGGCTGACCATCGGCACGTGGGTGGCCACGTCTTCCTCGTGGTCCACGATCAGCGCCACATCGGCCTTGCGCGCCAGCGGCGAATGGCTGGCGGTGATGGCCACCACCGCTGCGCCGCGGCTGCGCGCCGTTTCGGCAACGGCCAGCAGGTCGTCGATGCGGCCGCTGCTGCTGATCACCACCACCACATCCGTGGGCCTGAGCACCTGGGCCGCCAGCAGCTGCAGCCGCGGGTCGGTCTGGCTGGCGCTGGGCACACCGAAGCGCAGAAACTTGAACAGCGCGTCGTCGGCCACCACCCCGTAGTGGCCGACGGCGTAGAACTCGATGCGTTCGGCCGCAGCCAGCAGATCGATGGCACGCGCCAGCGTGTCGCGGTTGAGCTGGTCGCGCACCGCCAGGATGGCACCCGCGGTGTTGCCCAGCACCTTGACACCCAGCTCCAGCATGCTGTCTTTGCCGGTGACCTGGGTGTGCATCACCGGCACGGTGGCCGACAGCCCGGAGGCCAGGCGCAGCTTGAAGTCCGACAGGCCTTCGCAGCCCAGGGTGCGGCAGAAGCGGATCACGGTCGGCTGACTGACCTGGGCCGCACGTGCGATCTCAGCGATCGGGTCGCCCAGCGCCGAGCGCGGGTGAGCCAGCACGTGATCGGCAACGCGTCGCTCGGCCGGCGAAAGACCGTCGCGCGCACGCAGGATCTGGCCCAGCAGGGCCGAACCCTGGTCGGCCTGCAGCGTTCGCAACTGCTGCGCAAGGATGAAGGAAACGCCCATGAACGTGGCGTGTTCGGCGGTGATCACGTAGGTGGGGATGCGCCGCAGGTAGTCGCTGAAGCGCCCCTTGTCCTCGAAACGGGCCCGAAACGGCGAGCGGTCGAAGTAGCTGCCCAGCCGTGGCACGATGCCGCCGCCGATGTAGATACCACCCAGCGCGCCCAGGGTCACCGCGAGGTTGGATGCCACGGTGCCCAGCATGGCGCAGAAGACTTCCAGGGTCTCGGCACAGACGGCGTCGCTGTGCTGCAGGCCTCGGCAGGTGATCTCCGGCGCGGCCAGCTCCTGCGGCGGCAGGCCGGCACGGTCACGCAGGGCGCGGTACACCAGCTCCATGCCCGGGCCGGACAGCAGCCGTTCGTGCGACAGGTGCGGGTACAGCTTCAGTCCGTAGCGAAGGATGGCGATCTCGCGCTCGTCGCGCGGCGAGAAGCTGGTATGCCCTCCCTCCGTGCCCAGCGCCACCCAGCCATCGGCGGCCGGTATCAGGCTGCTGACCCCCAGCCCGGTGCCGGCGCCCAGCAGCCCCAGCACGCTGCGCTCCACCGGCCGACCACCACCCACGGCCCGCCGCTGGCCCGGCGCGAGATGGGGCAGGGCCATCGCCAGCGCGGTGAAATCGTTGACCACCACCAGCGACTGCAGGCCCAGCCGCTGGCGCATCTGCTCGATCGAGAACTGCCAGTGGTAGTTGGTCATCCGCATCCGGTCGCCCTGAACCGGATTGGCGATGGCCACTGCCGCGTGCTGGATCGTGCCCATCCCGCCGGGCAGGCCGCGCAGGTAGGCGCTGACGGCAGAAAAGAAGTCCGCGTGATCGGCACAAAGCAGCGCGTGAAGGTGCTCGAAGCGACCCTGGGCTGTCTCCAGCACGAAGCGGGCATAGGTGCCGCCAATGTCGGCAAGCAGGCGCGGGCTGTCGAATACGATCATGGTTGGGTGGCCAATTCCACTGGGGCCGGGCAGGCCCGTCGGGCTGCCCGATTGTGCTTGTGGCGCTGGCCGACCGCTGCTCCATCGGATGAGCGCAAGCTGTAGCTTCACTACATGCTTTCCCTGATCCTAGGCCCCTGCCCGCTTGGCCGAGACTTGCATCCGCCGTGTTTCGCCCTTGTTCACGAGCTGTAGTTTTGCTACCGTCGCGCGCTGGTGAACAAGGGGCCTGCCCCCCAAGGAACCCGCTTCGGCATGAACGACACCAGCCCCAGCACGGCATCGAATCCTCCTGGCCAGCGGGGCCCGGGTCGGCCCTGGCTGGTGGCCGACATCGGCGGCACCAATGCCCGCTTCGGCTGGCTGGCCGAAGGCGATGACTTCGTGCAGCACATCGTCACCCTGCGCGGCGCCAGCCACGATGGGCCGACCGCCGCGGCGCGGGCGTATCTGGCCAGCCTGCAAAATCAGCTGGGCAAGCGCTATCACCCGCCACGGGCCGCCGCGTTTGCCGTGGCCACGGCGGTGGCCGGTGACCAGATCCGTTTCACCAACAGCGGCTGGTCGTTCTCGCGCCATGCGACGCAGCACGAATTGGGCCTGGACGCGTTGCTGATCCTCAACGATTTCGAGGCGCTGGCCTTGTCGCTGCCGCGCCTGAAGCATTTCCAGCTTCGTCCCGTAGGCCCGGCCCCTGGCCCAACGACGACCGGCACGCTGGCCGTCATCGGCCCCGGCACCGGCCTGGGCGTGGCCGGCATCCTGCCCACCGCCCACGGCTGGGTGGCCATTCCTGGCGAAGGTGGCCACGCCACGCTGGCCGCGCTGGACGAGCACGAGAGCACCCTGCTGGCCGCCGTGCGCGGCGAGCACCAGCATGTCTCGGCCGAGCGGCTGCTGTCCGGCATCGGGCTGCCGGTGCTGTACCGGGCCGAAGCCACTCTGGCCGGCCTGCCCCATCAACCGCTGGGCACCGAAGACATCGTGCAGCGCGGCCTGAGCGGTGTAGACGCGCTGTGCAGCCGGACACTGGACGACTTCTGCGCCCTGCTGGGCAGCTTTTGCGGCAACGTCGCGCTGACCCTGGGTGCGCGCGGCGGCGTTTTCATCGGCGGCGGCATCGTGCCGCGCTTGGGGGAGCGCTTCTTCGAGTCGCGCTTTCGCGAACGCTTTGAAGCCAAGGGCCGCTTCAGCGACTACCTGCGGGGCACACCCACCTCGCTGATCACCGACACGCTGGCCGCGCTGACCGGCACGGCTGCGGCGCTGGAGCAGCACGGCGGCGGCAGCGGTGACCGGTCCTGACCGGGGCCGGACTTCGCTCAGGGCAAGACGATCACCGGGCTGGTGTCCATCAGCCTGGGTTCGTCCGCCTGCCCGCCGCCGATGGCGTGCGATGCCGCTTCCGGCCCCAGTGCACGGTAGCCGGCGTCGTAGTCCCAGGTGGTGACCAGGATGCGGGCGCCGGCCAACGTGGGCAGGCGCCCCAGCACCGACGCTGGCAGCACCAGGCTGACGGTATCGGTTGCAGCATCCACTTCGATGCCCGCGCCTGGCGCGATCGGCGTGCCTTCGTGCACCGCTGAAGCTCCTTCGTGGCTGAACATCGCGTTGGACCAGCCATGCACACGCAGCCGCAGGTGCCAGCGCATGCCTTCGGGCAGCCTGGCATGCTGCAGCGGCATCACGCTGGCGCCGTCATCGCGCCCGGGCAACTGGATGTACACGGTGAAGGCCACGTGGTCGAAGCCGTTGGCCGGGTTCCAGCTCCGGGTAAGTCTGGCCATGCCCAGGTCCAGCCGCAGCGCGCCGCCGGCGGTGGCCACGCGCACGCGGCGCAGGTCCATCTGCCGGTTTTCGCCCCAGCTCGGGTCGGTGGGGTAGACATAGTGGCCAGCCGGACCGTTGTCGTCGCCGGCAGGGTCGGCCACATCGGCCACCACCTGCCAGGGCCGTGCCACCTGGAAGGTTTGCGCGGGCGCAGCCGGCAGCCCCTGGGCCCAGGCGGTGACGCGATGGACCACGCCGGCATCCACCATGGAGGCGGTATCCAGCCGCGCCTGCCAGGCACCCTGGGCGTCCGGCAACACCAGGGCCGCCCGCTGCAGATCACCGTCGACCACCAGCTTCAGTTCGCGCAGACCCGGCGCCCGACCGCTGACGACAAAGTCGCCCGGCACGGTCACAGACGCCAGCGGGTCGATCCGGATCGCCGCCACAGGCTGGCTGGCTGCAGGCCGGCGACGTGCCGAGGGCCTGAAGACCTGGCCGCTGCGCGGCGCCAGCCGCATCGTCAGCAGTCCCCCGAGGCCGACGGTCTGATCAGCCGGGCGTCCGTCCAGCCCATGGGCACCCTGCAGCACGGTACCCGGCGCCAACCCTGTGTCCAGGTTGTCCAGCAGCACCTCGTGCTCGGCGGTGTTGAAGACCACCAGCGCTTGCTGCTTGCCGGAGTGCATGCGCCAGGCCAGCGCACCCGCCCCGGCCGCGCTGGTATGGAGCACCGTCGGCACGCCACGGCTGAGCACCCGATTCGCCTTGCGCAACGCGGCCATCGCGGCGATGTCGCGGTACAGCGGCGCGGTGATGTCGAAGCGGTCACGCCCACCGGAGCCCCAACCGGCTGCAAACATCGCGGCACGAGTCTGGGTGAAGCCTTGCTCGGTGCCGTAGTAGATGACCGGGATGCCCGGCAGCGTCATCAAGGCCAGCAGCGCCTGGCGCAGCGCCGCCGTGCTGCCCCCGGCCAGAAAACGGTCGACGTCGTGGTTGTCCAGGAAGCCGGGCATCAGGTGCGGCCGCGCGTGCAGGCGCTGGCCGGCTTGGATGCGGTGGCCCAGATCGGCGGTGGGCCGGCCACGCGCGAACACGTCGCCCAGGGCAGCGTACAGCGGGAAGTTGAGCATGCCCGGCAGCAGCGCGCGACCGTCCGGTCCGCTCATGTAGCTTTCGATCCTGCGCGCCGCCTGGTCCTGCAGCGGCTTGTCGATGGCGAAGCCCTCGCCAAAAACATGGAAGCGTTGCCGGCCTGTTGCCCGGGCCACCCGCAGCACCCCCGGCGCGCCTGCACCCTGAGCGTGCAGGAAGTCGGCAAAGGCCCGCTGCGGCACATAAAACGCCGTGTCCACGCGAAAGGCGTCCACCCCGACCTCGCGAATCCAGTGCCCGTAACTGCGGCGCAACGCGCGAAGCACGACGGGGTTCTCGGTATTCAGGTCATCCAGCCCCGACATCTGGAAGTTCGATTCCTGCCACGGGTCGGTGTAGTCAGCCACGTCGGGCGTCCAGTGGTAGACCGAAGCGGCGCGCTGGGCCGGGTCACGTGGATCGTTGCGGTCGAACGGCGCCTGGCTGGGGCGGGGCACGGGTGGCGTGCGGTCGTGCGCTTCCCAGCCATGGGCCGGGTCGTCCGCGCGCCAGCGGTCACGGTAGCTGAAATAGTTGCCGGTGTGGTTGAGCACAATGTCCTGCACCAGGACCATGCCGCGCCCATGCAGGGCACGCGCCAGCGCGCGGTAATCGTCCAGGGTGCCCAGGTGGCGGTCCACGCGCATGAAGTGTTCGGCCCAGTAGCCGTGGTAGCCGGCATGGTTGCCACTCGGGTCCAGCCACTGGTTGGCCACTGGCGGGGTGATCCACAAAGCCGTGGCGCCAAGGCCCTGCACGTAGTCCAGCCGCTGCAGCAGGCCACGCAGGTCGCCGCCGTTGTAGCGGCTGGCCTGGCCGGCGGCAAACTCGCCGGCACCCTGGTCGTTGTTGCCGGGCTCGCCATCAGCAAACCGGTCGGTCAGCACAAAGTAGATGATCTGGTCGCGCCAGTCGGGTGAGGGCACGTGCAGCCGGCCAGGCGCTGCTGTCGACTTCCTGCCCACCAGCGGCGTTGCGGCCTGTGCCAGCAGGCAGGACAGCAGCAGAAAGGCGGCGATCTGGCGGGCGGCGGGAATCATGGGCCCACCAGTGTAGGCAGCCGGCACGACGAGCCGAACCGATCTTGCGCCCACCGGCACACCGCAAAGCAGCCTGGTACAGCCGCTCGTTGCTTTTTCGCCAATGTAGTTTTGCTACATCGCTGACGCTGGCATTCGATTCGCTCGGGCGCCCATGACGATTCGCCCCGCCTCTGCAAGATTCCCAGGCTGACGGACCCGCGGAGGGGAGGTTCTGAGCTTGTCCCGCCACACGATCTAGGGTTTCCGAAGGTATTCGGGGCATCTAGTTTTGGTACACAGTCGCGTTCCAGTTTTCTTTCAGCAGCCGACCGCGGCGACCCCTGGGTGGGTCCAATGCGGCGAAGCCGGTTCCGCGGGTCTCAGGAGAACACCCATGCAAAGCAATCACCTTGCGCGCCGCCGTGCGCGACTCCTGCTGCAGGCCACCCCGGTGGCTGCGGCGGTCGCCGCGATGCTGTGCACCAGCGGCCTGGTCCAGGCGCAGACCGCGCCGGCCGGCGTCACCGAAACCGTGGTCATCACGGGCATCCGGCGCGCCATCGAAACCGCCATCACGGAAAAGCGCGAGGCAAGCACCATCATCGAGTCCATCACCTCGGAAGATCTGGGCAAGTTGCCTGACCCTTCGATTGCTGACTCGATTGCCCGCCTGCCGGGCGTGGCCGCACAACGCAACAAGGGTAGCGGCAAGGCGCAGCAGATCAGCGTGCGCGGCATGTCGCCCGACTTCAATGGCGCCATGCTCAATGGCCGCGAGGTGGCGTCCTCGGGAGACAGCCGCGGTGTGGACCTTGACCTCTACCCGGGTGAACTGCTCAATGGCGTGACCATCTACAAGACCCCGCACGCCGCGCTTGCCACCACCGGCATTTCGTCGTCCATCGACCTGCACACGCTGCGGCCGCTGAATTCCCGCGTCCGGCAGGTGGCGCTGAACTACCGCAAGCAGCGCACGGGCATCGACAACGGCGTTCCCGACGGCGAGGGCGAAGGCGACCGCATGTCGTTTGCCTATGTGGACCAGTTCTTCGACCGCACACTTGGCATCGCGCTGGGGGCGACGAAATTCGACGAGAAGGGTTCGGGCCAGCTGCGCGCCAACACCTGGGGCGGGTGGACGCAGAACCTCGCCTTCAACGGTCAGCAGGTCGGCGTGCCTGGGGGCTTCGGTCGGGACCTCGAGTACTCCGACCAGGAACGCAAAGCCATGATGGGCACGCTGCAGTGGAAGCCGAACAAGAACTTCGAGACCGCGCTCGACGTGTTCCAGTCCAAGGGCAAGCAGGCCAACTTCAAGAAGGGCATCGAAGGCTTCATCGGCGGCAGCTCGGATGCGCACAACTACCGCGGAGCGCCGACGCTGGTAAGTGCCGTGGTCAGCAACGGCATCGCCACGAGTGGCACGGTGGACAACTTCAAGGGCGTCATCCGCAACCACAACGAAGGCAATGACGACAAGCTCAATGCAGTCGGTGTCAACGCAAAGTGGAAGCTCACCGATTGGGAGCTCGTGGGCGACGCCGCCAGGTCCAAGGTCACCAAGAACAGCGCGCGCTACGAGACCACGGGGGGGCTTGCCGGCAACGGCAACCCCACCCAATCCAATGGTGCAGCGGTGACGCCCGGCGCCACCGGCACCATCAGCTGGACCGGCTTCACGGGCGGCAACCACGGTGACCTGAAGTTCACCAGCAACACCGACTTCGCCGACCGCAGCGCGGTGGTCTTGACCGACGTGATGGGCTGGGGCGGCGGCACGGCCACCCCTCAGGCGGGCTACGTTGCGGCACCATCGGTGAGCGACGAGCTGAAGAATCTGCGCCTGGGCGCCAAGCGCAGCCTGAACTGGGGTTGGATCAACGGCGTGGACTTTGGCCTTCTCGCCACCGACCGCAAGAAGACGTCGACCACACAGGAGGGCTTCCTGGTCATCGCTGGCGCGACGTCACCGTTTGCCGGGGTCGCGATTCCAGGGTCCGACACGCTGGCGGTCGACGGCATCAACATCGCGATCTGGGACCCGCGCGGCTCGCTCGGCACGATCTACAGCCTGCGCCCCAACGTCTACGGCACGGTGATCAACCGCAACTGGTCGGTGAAGGAAGAGGTCACCACCGGATACGCCAAGTTCGATCTGGACGGCGACCTCCTGGGTCGTGGCATCAGTGGCAACGTGGGCGCGCAGATCGTGCGCACCGATCAGCGCTCGACGGGTTTTGTCAACGACTCGGGCCGCTGTACCGGCGCCACCTCGGCTTCCTGTGTCAGCCAGACCGGCGGCAAGAGCTTTACCGACGTCTTGCCCAGCCTGAACCTCAGCATGGAGCTGGCCACCGGTCTGGTGGCCCGCCTGGGCGTAGGCAAGACCATGTCGCGCCCGACCATGCGTGACATGCGGGCCAGCGTGGACCAGCCCAGCCTGCCCAATCCGCCCCTGGTGCCGCAGCGCTATGTCGCCAGCGGCGGCAACCCGGAGGTGGAGCCCTTCCGCGCCACGGCCTACGACCTGTCGGCGGAGAAGTATTTCGGCAACAAGGGCTACGTCAGCGTCGCCGGCTTCTACAAGGACATCGACACCTATGTCCTGTCGCTGCCCGGCGAGTATGACTTCAAGGACGTGCTGGCGGCGAATGCCACGCTTCCGGCCGGCGGTACGGTGGGCATCCTGACGCGTCCGACCAACGGCAAGGGCGGGCGCATCAGCGGGTTCGAGCTGGCCGTGAACATTCCGCTGAGCATGCTCTGGGAGCCGCTGGACGGTTTTGGCATTGCCGTGAATCACAGCGACACCAGCAGCAGCATCACGATCGGGCCAGGCCAGCTGGCGGGCCTCATCAACACGCCCATCACGATACCGCTGCCCGGCTTGTCCAAGAAGGTGACCAATCTTCGCGCCTACTACGAGAAGCACGGGTTCCAGGTGTCGGTGGCTTCGCGCAAGCGTTCTGACTTCCTGGGCATCAACCCCGACTACAAGGACGACGTCGAGATCACCTTCATCCGCGGTGAAACCGTGGTGGATGCGCAGATCGGCTACACCTTCCCGGAGCGCAGCTTCCTGAAGGGTCTGTCGATCCTGTTCCAGGCCAACAACATCACCGACGAGCTGTTCCGCCAGTACATCGACAACCGCGACAACCCCACCGACACCAAGCGTTTCGGCAAGACTTACCTGCTGGGAGCAAACTACAAGTTCTGATGGCCCCTGTCTCCCCGGGCCCCGTGCCCGGGACGAACAATGCAGGAAATCCCGAACCCCGGCGTCCGCGAGGCCGCCGGGTTCTCTGTTTTGGGTGGTACCGGCCCACTGCCCCGGTCGACAAGACCCCAGCGCTATGACATCAGAACCCGCGCCACAATCGATGATCCGGCACATCGTCATCGCCGGCGGCGGCACCGCCGGCTGGATGACGGCGGCGGCGCTTTCCAAGGTGCTGAACGGCAAGGTGTCGATCACCTTGGTCGAGAGCGAAGAGATCGGCACCGTGGGCGTGGGCGAAGCGACGATCCCGATGATCCAGCTCTTCAACCGCGTGCTGGGGTTGGACGAGGACGAGTTCCTGCGCGAGACCCAGGGCAGCTTCAAGCTCGGCATCGAGTTCGTGAACTGGGGGCGTCTGGGCAGCCGCTACATGCACGCATTCGGCCGCCTGGGGCAGGACCTGTGGACGGTGCCCTTCCACCAGTACTGGCTGAAGATGCACCAGGCCGGCAAGGTGCGTGCCCTGGGGGAGTACGCGATCACGCGCGTGGCCGCCTACCGCAACAAGTTCATGCGCGCAGCCACCGACGTGCAGAACTCGCCGCTGAACGACATCACCCACGCCTTCCACTTCGATGCCAGCCTGTACGCGCGCTACCTGCGTCGCCACGCCGAGGCGCGCGGTGTGCGCCGCATCGAGGGCCACATCGCCGAGGTCTCGGTGCGCACCTCGGACGGGCATGTGCAGGCCCTTGTCATGGCCGACGGACGGCGTGTCGAGGGCCAGCTGTTCATCGATTGTTCGGGCTTTCGCGGCCTGCTCATCGAACAGACCCTGCACACCGGCTACGAGGACTGGACGCACTGGCTGCCCTGCGACCGTGCCATCGCCGTGCCCTGCGCCTCGGTGTCGCCGCTGACGCCGTACACACGCAGCACCGCCCATGCCGCCGGCTGGCAGTGGCGCATCCCCTTGCAGCACCGCACCGGCAATGGCCACGTCTTCTGCAGCCGTCACATCAGCGAGGACGAAGCCACCGCGGTGCTGCTGCAGAACCTGGACGGCCCGGCGCTGACCGAACCGCGCGCGCTGCGCTTCACCACCGGCATGCGCAAGCGGGGCTGGAACCGCAACGTCGTAGCCATCGGCCTGTCCAGCGGCTTTCTGGAGCCTTTGGAGAGCACCAGCATCCACCTGATCCAGACCGCCATCGCGCGGCTGATCGACTTCTTCCCGTCGAGCGGCTTCAGCGCGGTCGACATCGACGAGTACAACCGACAAAGCCGCTTCGAGATCGAGCGCATCCGCGATTTCATCATCCTGCACTACCACCTAAACCAGCGCAGCGACACGGCGTTCTGGGTGGCCTGCCGCGAGATGGAGGTGCCGGCAACACTGCAGGCCAAGACCCGGCTCTTCAGCAGCCACGGTCGCATCGTGCGCGAGAACAACGAGCTGTTTTCCGAAGTCGCCTGGCTGCAGGTGATGCTCGGTCAGCACCTGCAGCCCCGCGGCTATCACCCGCTGGTGGACAGGCTGGACGAGACCGAGATCGCCGCCTACCTCGGCGGCGTCCATGAGCTCATGGGCCGTTGCGCCGATGCCATGCCGGACCATGCGCAATACATCGCCAAACACTGCGCTGCAACAAAGGCTTGATGTTGCCGCTTGAACAGCCAGCGGTGAAGGCATGGCAACCCTTCTGACATCATGCGCGCTGCGGCTCAGCGTGTCGCAAGCCACCGCCGCGACGCCCGCGCATGCGGCACCCACTGGTGGCGCGCCCAGCGCCGCCGCATCAGTAGGCCGCGGATCCATCCGTCGGCAGCGTAGGCGATCCACACGCCGGGCAGGCCCAGGCCCGACCAGGCGGCAATGCCCCACATCAACGGCAGCGCCAGCGGCAGCACCTCGGCCGGTGCATTGAGCAGCCGCAGCAATGGCAGTGCGGCCAGCAGCTCGGCCTGGCCAGCACCATCTCCAGCCAGCCTGGAGCACTGGCGTTACGCGCTGGGCCTGGCCTATCCCGGGGCCTGAAGGCCGCCTGATCCTGCCCGATCTGCCTAAGTTGCACTGCCTGTTGAACAGCATCATGGTGATCATCGGTTCGGGCCTGGTGACGCTGCTCCTGACCGCCGCCGCAGCCCCATGCGCGACGAGCGTCGCCCGGCGGGCCCGGTGCGTGCGCCGGTGCAGGCAGGCGTGTGCGGCGGGCATAATTCGTCGCATCGACCAACAGCTCACCACCGCCGCCTGAAGCGGCACGGCGAGTGCTGCCCGCAGCGGGCCGATCCGCCCAACGGCTGCCATCGAGCTTGCGGGCGCTTCGCATACCCAGAGAGCCATTTGATGCCCAGCACCACCATCGACGTGTGCATGGCCTACACCGAAGCCGAGGAAGTCGCCATCATCGAGGCCGTCCATCGGGTGCAGGCCGAGGCCTTGGGCATCTCGCCCTCCAACCGCAATCTCATCTTGCGTGGGCGAGCCCTGAGGGGCCAGGCCACCGTCGGCCGGGTGCTGCCCCGCGCCCGGCGACGGGGAATCTGATCCTCGCAGCCAAGCTGGCCCTGGTGGCCGCGACGGTGTGGCTGGCCTCGCTGGCCGCGCGCCGCTTTGGCCACCGCGCGGGCGGTGTGCTGGCCGGACTGCCGATGATCGCCGGCCCGATCACCGGGCTGCTGCTGATCGACCTGCCGCCCACCCAGGTGCACGCGGTGTGCCTGGCCACCCTGGCCTGCCAGCCGGCACTGATGGCCTACCTGGTGGCCTGCGCGCACCTGGCCCGGCGCAGGCCCTGGTGGGACTGCCTGGCAGGCGCGCTGGCGGTGTTCTTCGCCGTGGGCACCCTGCTGCTGGCGCTGCCCCTGCCCGCTTGGGCGCGCGCGCTGCTGGCCGCCACCTCGCCGCTGTGGGGGTTGCGGGCCATGCCGCGCCTGAAACAGGGCCCGCGCGCCGGGCCGGTGGTCCTGCCGCGCAGTGAGCTGGCCAGCCGCATCGCCGTGGCCGTGGCGGTGGCCGCCGGCGTGATGGCAGGCGCCGAACACCTCGGCCCCGGGCCGGCCGGCCTGCTGCTGGCCGCGCCGATCGCCGGCCTGGTGCTGCCCGCGTTCACGTTGCCGCGGCATGGCGCGGCAGCCACGGTGCTGCTGCTGGGCGGCTTCGTGCGCGGGCAGCTGGGATTCGTATGCTTCTTCGCCGTGATGCTGCTGGCATTGCCGCGCTTGCCCGCGCCGTGGGCCTGGCTGCTCGGGATGGCAAGCGGCGGCTTGCTCTGCGGTGCATGGGCAAGGCTGCGGCGCTGATGCCTTGTTCGCCTATGCGCCCGAACCGGCGCGTCAACAGACGGCACAGGCCATGGGGCAAGGTATGCTGTTGCGTCCTCGACCCGCACACACCATCACCATGGCGCTCGCAAGCCTCCAGACCCTGTTCGGCTACAAGTCATGGGCCAACCGCGAGCTGTTTGCGGTGCTCGCCACCCTGCCGCCACAGCATGCGGACGCATTGCACGGCTGCATCCGCATGCTGAACCACGTCCATGTGGTGGACTGCATCTTCCGCGCGCACTTGAGCGGCGAGGCGCATGCCTTTGAAGCCACCAACACCCAGGGCACGCCAAGCTTGCCGCAACTGGCGGCGGATGTGGCGGCCACGGATGCGTGGTACGAAGCGTATGTCGCGGGTGCGGACCCCGGTCTTCTCGCGCAGCAGATCGACTTCCGGTTCACCGACGGCGACCAAGGGCGCATGTCGCGCGAGGAGATCCTGCTGCACGTCGCCACGCACGGCGGCTACCACCGGGGCAACGTCGGGCAGATCCTGAAGTCGATCTCGGTCGCGCCGCCACGCGATCTGTACACCCGCTTCCTGCACCAAAGCGAGCCGCAGCGCAGGCCTGGTTGACGCCGGTGCCGGGGTTGCCGCAGGCATTGCGGCCCAGGTGCACCCACAAGGCCGCCGCGGTGACGGCGCTGCAACTGGCGCGGGTCATCTTGCGCAGGCCCGGCCCGTCGATGAGGGGCGCCGCCCGACGCCCTGGCGCCGCATGGTTGGCGTCAACTGCGGGCAGCCGGGCAACTGCAGGCCGACGCCGGTGCAGCGTAGACGATCACCGGCAGCTTTGCCTGCCAAGCCTTCCAGACGGCCGAGTTCGTCGCGAACTCGCACATGACGTGCGCGACATAGGCCATGTCGTTTCGCCCCGGCCCGCAGGCGCGACCTGCATGCACGCCCCGCCCGGCCGGCTCAAGCTTCGGCTGCCTGGGCAAGGTCAGCTGCCGCGCGCCGTGGCGGCGTCGTCTGCGGCACGTCGTCGCCTTCCCGGGCGCGCGCTTCCGAAGTCTGGGCAAACCGATGCGTGTGCTGGTCGAAGTTGGGCAGGATTCGCTCATAGGTGGAGCGCATCAGCGGTGAGGAGATCATGAAGTCGGCCGATGCCCGGTTGCAGGCGACCGGCACGTTCCACACGACGGCCAGGCGCAGCAGTGCCTTGACGTCCGGATCATGCGGTTGCGGCTCCAGCGGATCCCAGAAGAAGATGATGAAGTCCACCAGCCCTTCGGCGATCTTGGCTCCGATCTGCTGGTCGCCGCCGAGCGGGCCGCTGCGCAGCTTCTCGATGTCGGTGCCGAGCACCTGCTCCAGCAGGCTGCCGGTCGTCCCCGTGGCGCACAGCATGTGCTCCAGCAGCAGTTCACGGTTGTAGGTGGCCCATTCCAGCAGGTCCTTCTTTTTGTTGTCGTGTGCGATCAGCGCAATGTGCTTGCGCGAAGTCAGTTGTTTGAGCATGTGATCCATCCAGGTTCTCCATCCTTGGCGGCCGGCGCGTTCGGCCAGGTGCCGCCGGACACGGGGCAGTGGCGGTACTTGCGCCGTGCGTGCCCCGCTCGTTGCGGACCATCTTAGCGGCAGTCCGGGTTTACCCTTATTTCAGTGTTGCATCGCAACAACTTCGTGCCCCTTGCGCGGCGTTGCCATCTGCCCTAGTGCGCCCTGCCTTCTGGGCAGTCGGGGACAAACCCGGGCGCCTCCGGGGCTTGTCCGGGCTCGTGCTGGACGAGCAAGACAGCGTGCGCTGCACCAGGCGGCCAAGGACGGGAGAAGCGGCGCGGCCTTCGGGAAGCGGGCGATGGGTCT
>WBZP01004368.1_pt1 | contig 14742 bp, 10 predicted proteins | sample 5204301 | NCBI WGS metagenome assembly WBZP01 (sample SAMN12412401, study PRJNA552823) | activated sludge metagenome | isolation source: activated sludge from nitrification reactor of wastewater treatment plant... | place: USA: Pennsylvania | collected 2017 | reverse complement strand
AGGCCTTCGCCACCGCCTTCTACCGCGGCATGCTGGCCGGCGCGCCCTTCGGCGAGGCGGTGCGGGCGGCGCGCGAGGAAATCTGGACGCGCTTCCCCGACGTCAACACCTGGGGCGCCTACCAGTGCTACGGCGACCCCGATTTCCGCTTCCATCGCGATTGCGCCGCGACGCAGCGGGCCTGGCCCAGCTTCGGCACACCGCACGAACTGGTCACCGAGCTGGAAAACCTGGCCGCCGACCTGCGCGCCGGCAGTAGCGGCGACGGCGGCGAACGCATCGCCCGCCGCATCGAGCGCATTCCCGCCAGCCAGTCCGCCGCCTGGCTGGCGCGCGGCGACGTTTGCGCCGCGCTCGGCCTCGCCTGGGGTGAAATCCGCGACTGGGAAAAAGCCTGCGACTGGCTGGAAAAGGCGCTCACCTCCGACCGGGGCGAATGCCCGATGCGCGCCCTCGAACAGTACGCCAACTATCGTGTACGCCTGGCCGCCGACCACTGGCACGAGGCCCGCCGGCTGCCGGCGGCGAAGCGCGAGGCCGCGCGGGCGACGCAGGTCGCGGCCATCGAGACCGCCATTCGCGATCTCGAGACCCTGTGCCGGCGCGCCCCGACGGTCGAGCGCCTCAACCTGCTCGGCGGCGCCTACAAGCGCCTGGCCCAGGTCGAGAGCGAAGGCGAGCGGCGGCTGGCAGCGCTGACTGACATGGCCCGTCACTACGACCTGGCCTACGCGCGCAAGCGCGATGCCTACGCCTTCACCAACCGGGTCGCCGCCGCTCTGCTCGCCGAACAGCACGGGGCTGCTGCGGTCGACGCCCAAAACCGTGCCGAATTGCTGCGCGAACTCGACGCCCTGCAGCGCGAAGTCACCCGCCGCAACGCCGACGACCCGAATTTCTGGGACGGCGCCAGCCTCGCCGACCTGGCGCTGACCCGCCTGCTGCTCGAAAGCGCCACGCCACGCCGGCGCGGTAGCGCCGTTGACGAAGGTGCCGCCCAGGTGCTCGCCGCCTACCGTGATGCCGTCGGCCGTGCCGCCAGCCCGCGGGAAGTCGCCTCGCTGGCCGAAAACATCGTCTTTCTCGGCGAACTGTGGCCGGCCCGCGACAAGGCCGTGCATCGCATCCTCGAACAGATCCGCGAGGGCCTGCAATGAGTCCGCGCCTGCCGCAAGCGGCCTGACGGCGACGACCTGAGCCATGCTCCCCGGCAAGATCGCCTTCCTGCTGATCGTCGCCACGGTGCTGTCGCTGATCGGCGCGCTGGTCATCGCCAATCGCTACCGGGCGGCGATGCAGCGGCTGATGAAAATCGGGCAAAAATCGGCGTCGACCGCAGCCATCACCGCCCCGCCGCGGATCCTGCCGGCGGCCGCCGACCTGCCGCCCAGTGCGGTCAGCCTGGCCGACAACCGGCGTGCCAAACGCCAACTGATCGCCGCCTTCGTCGCCCTGACCCTGGTAATGGCGCTGACCCGCACGCTACATACGCAGATCATGGCCAACGGACCGATCACCTGGAAGACCGTGCTGACGCTGGCTGCCGCCTACGCCTGGGCAGTCGTCCCGGTGATCGCCGTCATCGACCGCTGGCGTCGCCGTCGGCTGGTCGCCACGCTGCTGTTGTGGTTCGTCGCTGCCGTCGCGCTGCTCACCTGGCGGGTCAACGAGAATGTCAGCTTCGCGCAGGTCCTGTTCTGGATGTCGCTCGAGATCGGCCTGCCGCTGGTCATCGTCACCGCCCTCTGCCTCGGCGGCGCCACCCGCGCCGTCGGCCCCTGGCTGGCGCCGGTCTTCATCATCCTGTGCTGGGCCTCGCAGGCCGGCGTCGACCTGCTCTCCGAGCTCGTCGACCGGGGCAGCCCGGTGATCTACTGGCTGATTGGCTGGCTGCCGGCAACCGGCGCCATCGTGCTGTTCACCCTCGCCCCGTGGCTGATCGCCTGGTGGCCGGCCCGGGCGCTCGGCCACTGGCTGGCGCAGGCCTACGCCCGGCGGCGGATTTCCGAACTCTTCTATCTGTTCACCGCCGTCTGGGTCATCGCCCTGACCGGCTCGGCCCTTGGCGCCATTACCGACCTCGGCTGGGGCGCCCTGCTCGATTTCCTGCCCCTGCTGTGGATTCCGCTCGGCGCCCAAATCATGCGGAAGACCACCGGCCGGCGCCCGTCCGGCCGGCCGCCGATCCTGCTCGTGCTGCGCGTCTTCCAGCAGGACGCCAATGTCCAGGACCTCTTCGACCACGTCATCGACCGCTGGCGGCTAACCGGCAACACCGTGCTGATCGCCGGCACCGACCTCGTCGACCGCACCATCGACCCCGACGACATCTTCACCTTCATCGACGGCCGCCTCGGCGAGCGCTTCATTCGCAGCCCGGCCGACATCGCGCGCCGGCTGGCGGATTTCGAATGGCAGCCCGACGTCGAGGGGCGCTACCGGGTCAATGAGTGTTACTGCCACGACACGACCTGGCAGCAGGCGCTGGCCGCGCTGGTTCGGGCCAGCGATGTCGTGCTGATGGACCTGCGCAATTTCGTCGCCCAGAACGAAGGCTGCCTGCACGAACTGCGGGTGCTGGCGACGACGTCGGGACTGGCCCGCGTCGTCGTCCTGATCAACGAACGGACCCAACTACCAGCCGCCCAGGCAGCCATTGCCGAAGCAACCGCCACCGCCCCGGCCGGGCGTTTCGTGTGGCTGATGCAACATGGCGACGAGCCTCCGGTCACGGAAGAGGTGCTCACGCCGTTGTTCGTCGCTTCCGACAAGCGCTAGCCGAAGCCTTCGTTCAGGAAGGTGCGTTCGAACCGGTGCAGGCCTCCGCCGATTCGACAAGGCGCGGATTGAACGGCAGCGCCAAACCGATTTACCATCCCGTTCACCTGCCCGGTCGTAACCAGAATCCGTTTTCCGGAACAGCAAACACGCCCACCTCCTGGAAGCGCCCAAGATGACCCGAAGATCAGCAGCGAAGCGCCAGCCCGCCACGGTGCCGACAGGCCCTGACGGGTCGCAGCCGCGAGCCGGGCGCTTGATGGTTGCCGGCGTCTTGCTCGCGGCGTTGATTGCCGGCGCAACGCTGTTTTTCGTCTCGTCGTCCCCGGCGCCGGCCCCTGCCTCCTCCCCATCGCCTGGCCCCGCGATCGCTCCCAACACGGAGCCGGGCAGGGTTTCCGCCACTTATGTCGGCGCCGAAACCTGCAAGGCCTGCCACGAGAGCGAATTCAAGGCGTGGTCGGGTTCGCATCACCAATTGGCGATGCAGGAAGCGACGGCGAGCAGCGTGCTCGGCGACTTTGCCAACGCCAGGTTCAGGAAGGATGGCGTCGAGTCCACCTTCTTCAGACGCGGCGACAGGTTCATGGTGCGCACCGACGGCCCGGACGGCAAGCTGGCCGACTACGAGGTCGCCTACACCTTCGGGGTCCATCCGCTGCAGCAGTATCTGATCCCGTTTCCCGGCGGGCGTTACCAGGCGTTGCCGATTGCCTGGGACAGCCGCCCGAAGAGCGAAGGCGGCCAGCGCTGGTTTCACCTCAATCCCGGACAGAAGGTGGACTACACGGATCCGCTGCACTGGACGGGCGTCTACCAGAACTGGGCGCTGCAGTGCGCCGAGTGCCATTCGACCAACCTGCACAAGGGCTACGACGCGGCCAGCCAGACCTACAAGACGACCTTCAGCGAAATCAACGTCGCCTGCGAAACCTGCCATGGTCCGGCGTCCCGGCACGTCGACTGGGCTGAACAGGCCAGGCCGCCGTATGGCGCCAGTGACGACAAGGGCCTGCCCTCGCTGCAAAGCCGCTGGAAGGAGGCCTGGAAGTTCCCGACCGACGCCGCGAAATTCGCCGTGCGCGACGCGCCAGCGGCGCCAGCCGGCATGAACAGTTGCGCCGCCTGTCATGCCCGGCGCTCGACTCTGAGCGAAGAGCGGACCCCCGGGGCAACGCTGGAAGACAGCCATCGCCTGGCGCTGCTCACCGCACCCAACTACCACGCCGATGGCCAGCAGCGGGAAGAGGTCTATGTCTGGGGCTCGTTCCTGCAAAGCAAAATGCACCAGAATGGCGTCACCTGCATGGATTGCCACGATCCGCACAGCCTGAAACTGCGCGCCGAAGGCAATGCGCTATGCACCCGCTGCCATGCCGCCGCCGAGTTCGACGCTCCCAAACACCACCACCATGCGGCCGGCGGCAAGGGCGCGCAGTGCGTCACCTGCCACATGCCGACGCAGAACTACATGGTCATCCACGCCCGCCAGGATCACAGCCTGCGGGTTCCGCGCCCGGATCTTTCGCTGACGCTGGGCAGCCCCAACGCCTGTACCCAGTGCCACACCGGCAGGAAGCCGCAGTGGGCGGCCAGCGCCATGGACCAGTGGTACGGCAGGAGCTGGCGCGAGCGCCCGCACTACGGCAGCACCTTGCACGCCGGCGCAACCCAGGGCGTGCGCGCCCTGCCCGGCCTGCTCGAACTCGCCGCCAGCCCGACGGCGCCGGCGATCGTCCGGGCGACGGCGGCGACCCTGGCGCAGCCCCATGCCAACCCCGGCACGCTGCCGGCGGCGCGTGCGTTGTTGCACGATGCCGACCCCGCGGTGCGCATCGCCGCGCTGGGCATGATCGCCACGGCCGATCCGGAGAACCGGGTGCGCAGTGGCGTGCCGCTGCTCTCCGACCCGGTGCGTGGTGTGCGCATCGAAGCCGCGCGCCTCCTCGCCGACATCCCGGATGCCCGGATTCCCGAGGGCAAACGCGCCGCCCGCGCCGCCGCCCTGCTGGAATATGAGAACGCCCTGGCGTTGGAGGCCGACTGGCCTGCGGGCCAGGTCAACCTCGGCAATCTGCGCTTGCGCCAGGGGCGCGTCGACGAGGCGATCGCCGCTTACGAGCGCGCCATCGCGCTCGACAAGGGCCTTGCCGACGCCTATGTCAATCTGGCGGACCTTCTGCGTCAACTCGGCCGCGACCCGGAAGGAGAAGCGATATTGCGCCGGGGTCTGGCGGTGCTTCCGCGCGATGCCGGCCTGCACCATGCCCTCGGGCTGCTGTTGACGCGCAAGGGGGACAAGGCGGCGGCGCTCACGGAATTCGTCGAAGCGGCGAGGCTGGCCCCGGACAACGCGCGCTATGCCTACGTCCATGCCATCGCTGTCGATTCCGCGGGCAAGCGGGAACAGGCGCTGGCCCTGTTGCGCAACGCGAACAAGCGGCACCCCAACGATCTCGACATCCTCGGTGCGTTGCTCTCGCTGAGCCGTGAATCCGGCGACCGGCAAGCCGCCCTTGGCTACGCGAAGCAACTCACCGAACTGTTGCCGGGAAACCCAGGCCTGAACCGGTTGATCGCCGAAATGGAAGCGAAATGAAGCGCTGCGGAACGTTGCTCGGCGCTGGTCCGGGCCAGCTTCTCAATCCTGAGCAAGGCAGCGCAAGCTATCGACCTGTCGGAGGGGCGATGCTTTTGAGGGAAAGTCCAAATCTCTGAAGATCATCGATTTTCGAACTTATCTTCCCCGTCGGTGTCTGTGCAATTCGGGGTATGTCCCCGCGTGTCTTTGCAGGCACGATTTGGGTCATCCGGTCAGCATTCTTTCAGAGGATTTCAACTCACTTGAGGAGAGCGCCAATGAAATACATGATCAACTGGTTCGAACGCCCGCAAGGGTCTCCTGCCGAGTACGAGAATGCCCAGAAGCGGATATTGGAACTTTTCACTCAGTGGACGGCGCCGGACGATTTCAGGATAGAGATGTTCGTGGTGCGAGTCGGCGATTGGGGTGGGCACATGCTGGTGGACTGCGACAATCCGTTGACAGTTCACAAGGTCTGCTCGACCTTTCCAGCTTTTGGCTTTGAGGCTCGACCCGTGGTTCCCGTCATGGATGCGGTCCGCGTCGAACTGGAGGCGATTGCCTGGCGGGATGGACTGAAACCCCAGTGATTCGGCCGTCGGCGGATCTGGAGTGTGGCGGCCGGTCTCGAGGCTGGCTGCGGCTGGTAACAGACGCATCCGGGAGTGGCGGCGCCTGACCGTCATTCGTCCGGGCCTGCGCCAAATAAGCCGCGCAGGCCGCGCCAAGCCGACGTCGGACTTGCCTGACACCGCCGGGGCGATCCGATATTCCATGAAGGCCGGTTGGATTTTTCATCCTCGCGTAGCGCCGCCTGAACGCCAAGATCTCTCTGCGCAACGCTTCCGTGCGCACCTCGCTGGCCACCATTCCGGTTTGATGACAGTCCGACGGACCTTCAAGAGAGAAACGGGGAGATGATGATTGCGCCCAATATTCTTGCGCTCGTTCTGGCAGGCGGTGAAGGCACCCGTCTGCACCCGCTGACCCAGCATCGTTCCAAGCCAGCGGTGCCTTTCGGCGGCCGTTTTCGCATCGTCGACTTTGTGCTGTCGAACCTGGTCAACTCGAAGATCTTCTCGATCTACCTGCTGGTCCAATACAAGTCGCAGTCGTTGATCGAGCACATCCGCCGTTCCTGGCTGCTGGCGCCGATCTTCCCCGAGCAGTTCATCGCGGTGGTTCCACCGCAGATGCGCGAGGGACCGGAATGGTTCCAGGGCACCGCCGATGCCGTCTATCAGAACCTGGGGCTGATCGAAAAGCGTTGTCCGGACCTCGTCGTGGTGTTCGGCGCCGACCACGTCTATCGCATGGACGTGCGTCAGATGGTGAATTTTCACTTGCGCAGCCATGCCGACGTCAGTATCGCCGCGTTGCCGGTTCCCATCGAGGGAGCCTCGGCATTCGGCATCATTGACGCCGGCGAAGACGGGAGCGTGCGCAGCTTCTGCGAGAAGCCGAGCGACCCGTCGCCGATGCCCGGTGATCCGGCGCGCGCCTTCGCCTCGATGGGAAACTACATCTTCACGACCGATGTGCTGATCAAGGCGTTGCGGGAGGGGCACCGGCTGGGAGAAAAAGATTTCGGCAAGGATCTCCTGCCGCGCCTGATTCAGACGCAAAGGGTGTTTGCCTACGATTTCTGCGGCAATCGCATCCCCGGCATACGCGCCTCCGAGGAGCAAGCCTACTGGCGCGATGTGGGAACCATCGATGCCTATTTTGCCGCCCATCAGGATCTCCTGGGCGCCGAGCCGAAGCTCGATCTGTTCAATCCCAGATGGCGGATCGGTTCCAGTAACTATCAGGGGCCGTCGCCGAAATTCCTGCACGCCGAACTGGACAACAGCATCATCAGCGCCGGTGGGCTGATCAAGGGAGCTCATATCCGCAATTCGATCGTTCGCCGCGAAGTAATCATGGACGAGGATGTGGAACTCGACGAGTGCGTCATCATGGACTACGCAGTGCTGCGCAAGGGGGCGAGGCTCCGGCGCGCCATCGTCGACCGTTACAACACGATCGAAGCCGGTGATCGCATCGGCTACGACGCGGACGCCGACCGTCGCCGATTTACCGTCACCGACTCGGGAATCGTGGTCGTTCCCCGAGGCCAGGGCATGGAAATCCGTGCGGAGGAGAGGATGTTTCGCTACCTGTAGACCACGATCCCGACTCGAAACGGAATTCAAGGTCGTCGACGAACGTCGTCAGGCATGTCGTGCGCCGTATATCGAGGTGGTCGGAACGGCTTTCGGCAGTTCAGGCATTCCGGTGCGCGGCACACTTTGCACCAGCGCCTCAGGCAGCCTTGCCCCCCATCGCCATCAGCAATGCCGATTCCAGATTCTCCACCAGCGCATCGCAGTCGCTGGCGCTTACGGCTTCGCCCTCGTTGTAGCCATAGGGCACGCAATACACCGCGCAACCCGCCGCCCGGGCCACTTCGATGTCATGGCGGGAGTCGCCGATGTGCAGGTTGGCATTCACCGCACGGCCCATCTGCGTGCAGGCATGGCGCAAGGGTTCCGGGTGCGGCTTGCGGAACGGCGTGCTGTCGCCGGAGACGATGGCCGAGAAATAGTGCTTCAGCCCCATCCGCTCGAGCAGGGGCTCGGTGAACGCGGCAGGCTTGTTGGTCAGCACCGCCAGCGGCACACGGGTCGCGCGCCAGGCCTCCAGCCCGGCAAGCACGCCTGCGAAAATGCGCGTTTCGTTGCCGTTGACCGCAGCATAGTGCCGCTTGAAGACCTCGACGGCGCGGGCAAGGAGCGCTTCATCCGGCGCCGCCCCGCGATCGAGGCAGCGGCCTACCAGAACGACGATGCCCCGACCGACAAAGCTGCGGATTTCGTCTTCGCTGCGCAACGGCGAACCCAGCTCGGCGAGCATGCGATTGCTGGCCTCGGCCAGATCGGGCACGGTATCGAGCAGGGTACCGTCGAGGTCGAAGGTAACCGACTGGAAACGCATCAAACGCTGGCCAGTTCGGCGCGCAGGGCGCCGATGATCGAGTTGTAGCGCTGGGGATCGCCATCCCTGCCGGCGCCGAAGACGGCGGAGCCGGCGACAAAGGCATCGACGCCGGCGCGGGCGATGTCAACGATGTTGGCCGTGTTGACGCCACCGTCGATCTCGAGACGGACGCGGCGGCCGCTCCGTTGCTCGTAGGCGTCGAGCCGGGCGCGGGCTTCCCGCGCCTTGGCCAGCGTGCCGGGAATGAACTTCTGGCCGCCGAAGCCGGGGTTGACGCTCATCAGCAGGATGAGGTCGAGTTTGTCGAAGACGTAGTCCATGTGATCCAGCGGCGTCGCCGGGTTGAAGACGAGGCCGGCCTGGCAGCCGGCGTCGCGGATCAGCGACAGGCTGCGGTCGACATGTTCCGAGGCTTCCGGGTGGAAAGTGATGATATTCGCCCCGGCCCTGGCGAAGTCCGGGATGATGCGGTCGACCGGCCTCACCATCAGGTGCACGTCGATCGGCGCCGCGGTGCACGGACGGATCGCTTCGCAGACGAGCGGCCCGATGGTCAAGTTCGGCACATAGTGGTTGTCCATCACGTCGAAGTGGATCCAGTCAGCGCCGGCGGCGATGACGTTGGACACTTCCTCGCCCAACCTGGCGAAGTTGGCCGAGAGGATGCTCGGGGCGATGATGAATTCCGGTTTGGCGGTTTCCATCTCCTGATCGATTCCTCTCGGCGATTCCTCTGAGCGACCCTTACTTGGCGACGTGCTGGACGAAGCGCAGCATGTTGCAGGTGTAGCCATACTCGTTGTCATACCAGGCGACCACCTTGACGAAGGTCGGGTCGAGGGCGATGCCGGCGTCGGCATCGAAGATCGACGGCATGGCGCTGCCGCGGAAATCGGTCGACACGACCTTATCGCCGGTAAAGCCGAGAACGCCCTTGAGCGGACCCGCAGCCGCGGCCTTCATGGCGTTGCAGACCTCCTCGTAGGATGCCCCCTTGTCCAGTTCGACCGTGAGATCGACCACGGAAACATCCGAGGTCGGAACGCGGAACGCCATACCCGTCAGCTTCTTGTTCAGTTCGGGCAGCACGACGCCCACAGCCTTGGCGGCGCCGGTGGAGGACGGGATGATGTTCTCCAGGATGCCGCGGCCGCCGCGCCAGTCCTTGCTCGAAGGGCCATCGACCGTCTTCTGCGTCGCCGTCGCGGCATGCACCGTCGTCATCAGGCCGCGCTTGATGCCGAAATTGTCGTGCAGCACCTTGGCCACCGGGGCCAGACAGTTGGTCGTGCACGAGGCGGCGGAAACCACGGCTTCACCGGCGTACTTGAGGTGATTGACACCGTAGACGAACATCGGCGTGCTGTCCTTGGAGGGCGCCGACTGGACGACCTTGCGGGCGCCGGCCGCGAGGTGCTTTTCGCAGCTCTCGGTGGTCAGGAACAGCCCGGTGCAGTCGATGACGACATCGGCGCCGACTTCATTCCACTTCAGCTCGGCCGGATCCTTGACCGCGCTGAGCCGGATCTTGCGGCCATTGACCACCAGATTTCCGCTGTCGACGGCGATCTCGCCGGGGAAATTGCCGTGCACCGAGTCGAACTTGAGCATGTAGGCCAGGTAATCCGGGTCGAGAAGGTCATTGATGCCGACGACCTCGATTCCCGAGAATTCGGCTTCCTTGGCGACAGCACGGAAAACCATGCGGCCGATGCGTCCAAAACCATTAATGCCAATGCGAAGTGCCATTTTCATCTCCATCTGTCAGTTTGATCGGTTTGATCGGGTTGAGAGTTGCAGTTGGTGCCATTGTAACGCGCAATGGTGCGCAAAACAGCCTGTGCGGAATGTTCCGTTGCGGGAAAAATGCTCGTGGACCGTCGCCTGGGGCGGATTCCTTGCGCCGGTCAAGGCCGGAGGCTTCACCGTGGCGGCTTGCGCACTGTTAGGGTTGCCGACGTTCATTGCCAATCACGTTTTCTCGTGCTCTCAGGCGCGGCGCTTGCGGTCCATCAGGCGCAGGACCATCGGCGTGAAGATCATCTGCATCGCCAGGCCCATCTTGCCGCCGGGGACGACCAGCGTGTTCGGGCGGGTGAGGATGGAGTTGTGCAACATGGTCAGCAGATACTGGAAGTCGATGCCCTTCGGGTTGGCGAAGCGGATCACCACCATGCTCTCGTCGGCGGTCGGGATATCGCGCGCAATGAACGGGTTCGAGGTGTCGACGATGGGCACGCGCTGGAAGTTGACGTGGGTGCGGGCGAACTGCGGAGTGATGTGGTTCATGTAGTCCGGCATCCGGCGCAGGATGGTTTCGACCACGGCCTCCTGGGAGTAGCCGCGCATCTTCTGGTCGCGATGCAGCTTCTGGATCCATTCCAGGTTGATGATCGGCACCACCCCGACACAGAGGTCGACCTGCCTGGCGACGTCGATCCTGGCGTCCGCGTAGGCGCCGTGCAGGCCCTCGTAGAACATCAGGTCCGTACCGGCCGGAACATCCTGCCAGGGAATGAAGGTGCCCGGCTCCTGGCCGTAAGGTTCGGCTTCGCCGGCGTCATGCAGGTACTTGCGAACCTTGCCGCCGCCGTTGCGGCCGTAGTCGATGAACAGTTGCTCCAGTTCGGCAAGCAGATTGGCTTCGGGACCGAAATGGCTGAAATTGCGGTTACCCTTTTCTTCCTGCGCCTTCATCTCTTCGCGCATGCTCAGGCGGTCGTAGCGATGGAAGGAGTCGCCCTCGACGATCTGGGCGTTCAGCTTCTCGCGGCGAAAGATGTGCTGGAAGCTCTGCATCACGGTGCTGGTGCCGGCGCCGGATGAGCCGGTGATGGCGATGATGGGATGTTTGACGGACATGATGTTTTCCCCGCGGGTGTGAATTTCGGTGGCGATTCGGTCGAGAACTATTCGCGGTACAGCGAACGCTCGGAAAAGAGCGGCGAGTCGTAAGGTCGGTCGGAACCATTGTCATAGTCGCGGTGATAGCGCTCGACGCGCTCGACTTCGTTCTTCGACCCGAGAATCACCGGCACGCGCTGGTGCAGGCTGGCCGGCGCGACGTCGAGAACGCGCCCGCGCCCGGTCGACGCCGCGCCGCCCGCCTGCTCGATCAGCATGGCCATCGGGTTGGCTTCGTAGAGCAGGCGCAGACGGCCGGGCATCGGGGGATCCTTGCTGTCCTTCGGATACATGAAGATGCCGCCGCGCATCAGGATGCGATGCACCTCCGCGACCATCGAGGCGATCCAGCGCATGTTGAAATCCGCGCCGCGCACGCCGGTCTTGCCGTCCTTGCACTCGCTGACGTAGCGCTGGACCGGCGGCTCCCAGAAACGCGCATTGGAGGTGTTGATGGCGAATTCACGGGTATCTTCCGGGATGCGGATGTCGGAATGGGTCAGGATGAAATTGCCGCTCTCGCGATCGAGCGTAAAGGCATGCGTGCCGGCGCCCAGGGTCAGCACCATCATCGTCGACGGGCCATAGATGGCATAACCGGCCGCCAGCTGCTCGTTGCCGGGACGCAGGTAATCGCCGGGTTCGGCATCGCCCGCGGTCGACCGGGCGAAAATCGAGAAAATGGTTCCCACCGAGACGTTGACGTCACTGTTCGATGACCCGTCGAGCGGGTCGAACACCAGCAGATAGCGGCCGCGCGGGTACTGTTCCGGAATGCGGTAAGCTTCTTCCATCTCCTCCGAGGCCATGCCGGCCAGCTGGCCACCCCATTCGCAGTGATGAAGAATGGCCTCGTTGGTCAGGACGTCGAGTTTCTTCTGGACTTCGCCCTGCACGTTGGTGCTGTCGAGTGCGCCGAGATTCCCGGCGAGGGCGCCCTTGGCGACCATCGCCGAGATGGTTTTCACGGCTGCGGCGACGTCGATCAGCAGGGCGCCGAGGTCGCCGTGCTGCGCCCGCGTCTGCTCGATGACGAATTTGGAAAGGGTCGTACGTCCGAATAGCATGTTGCCTCCCGTTATTTGCGCCTTACCGCGTCGAGACAAAAGATAAGTGATTTGTTAATTAAATAACATTCAGTTATTTTTAACAGCGCATTAAGGTATGTCTTATTAAACCTGCGTTTTTTACTGGACGGTTCAGAAATCCTGACTGGAGGAATCCAGCCGCGCCGGCTATCTTTTGCGCTACATGAACAGATTACACGCACTGATCTTCGATGTTGACGGGACGCTGGCGGAAACCGAACGCGACGGGCACCGCCCGGCCTTCAACGCCGCCTTCGCCGAAGCCAGCCTCGACTGGAACTGGGATGAAGCGCTCTATGGCCGCCTGCTGGATATCACCGGCGGCAAGGAACGCATCAGTCATTTCGCCGCGCGCCATGCCCCCGAGATCGCCGGCGACGCCGACTTCGCGGTCCTCGTCAGACAGTTGCATCTCGCCAAGACCGCCCACTACCTCCGCCTCGTCGACCAGGGGCGCCTGCCCTTGCGCCCCGGCATCGCCCGCCTGATCGACGAGGCGCGCCAGGCCGGCATCCGGCTGGCGATCGCCACCACCACCACGCCCGCCAATGTCGAGGCGCTGCTCCGCGCCAGCCTGGGGCCGGAAGCCGCGAGCCGGTTCGAAGTCGTCGGCGCCGGCGACGTCGTCCCGGCAAAGAAGCCAGCCCCGGATATCTATCGCTGGGTACTCGAACGTCTCGGTCTGCCGGCTGCCGCCTGCCTGGCCATCGAGGATTCGGAAATCGGGCTGAAAGCGGCGTTGACCGCAGGCGTGCCGTGCCTGGTGACCGTCAGCGAATACACGGCGGGCCAGGATTTTTCGGGCGCCGCAGAGGTGGTGAACGATCTCGGGAGAGCGTCATTGGCTGATCTTGTGGCGATCCATGGCCTGATTCGCATCCCGGCGGAGCGCCAGTAGTTTCACAAGATGCCTCCTTTGGCCAGGGAGGCCGGTCACGAGAAGCCATGACATAAGTAGTCAATTAAGTCCGAAGTAAGAATATTTGACTTTCGGTTATCTATCGAAAACCTTAGGATTCGTCCCATCACAGGACAACCGACGAATCTTCCAGGAGACAAACGATGGATCAATCGAACCGCTACGCCGACCTCAGCCTCAAGGAAGCCGACCTGATCGCCGGCGGAGGCCATATCCTGGTCGCCTACAAGATGAAACCCAAGGCCGGCCACGGCTACCTCGAGGCCGCCGCCCATTTCGCCGCCGAGTCGTCGACCGGCACCAACGTCGAGGTGTGCACCACCGACGAGTTCACCAAGGGCGTCGATGCGCTGGTGTACCTGATCGACGAGGCCACCGAAGAGATGCGCATCGCCTATCCGATCGACCTCTTCGACCGTAACATCACCGACGGCCGCATGATGATCGTCTCCTTCCTGACGCTGGTCATCGGCAACAACCAGGGAATGGGCGACATCGAGCACGCCAAGATGTACGATTTCTACATGCCGCCGCGGGCGATCCAGCTGTTCGACGGCCCCTCCAAGGACATCTCGGACATGTGGCGCATCCTCGGCCGCCCGGTCAAGGACGGCGGCTACATTGCCGGCACCATCATCAAGCCCAAGCTCGGCCTGCGTCCCGAGCCCTTCGCCCGCGCTGCCTACCAGTTCTGGCTGGGCGGCGACTTCATCAAGAACGACGAGCCGCAGGGCAACCAGGTTTTCGCGCCGATGAAGAAGGTCATGCCGCTGGTTTACGACGCGATGAAGCGCGCCATGGACGAGACCGGCGAGGCCAAGCTGTTCTCCGCCAACATCACCGCCGACGACCACTACGAGATGATCGCCCGCGGCGAGTATGTCCTCGAAACCTTCGGCCCCGATGCCGACAAGGTGGCCTTCCTGGTCGACGGCTATGTCGGCGGCCCGGGCATGGTGACCACCGCCCGCCGCCGCTTCCCCAACCAATACCTGCATTACCACCGCGCCGGCCATGGCGCCGTCACCTCGCCCTCGGCCAAGCGCGGCTACACCGCCTACGTGCTGGCCAAGATGAGCCGCCTGCAGGGCGCCTCGGGCATCCACGTCGGAACCATGGGCTTCGGCAAGATGGAAGGCGACGCCGACGACCGCGCCATCGCCTACATCATCGAGCGCGACAGCTACACCGGCCCGGCCTACCATCAGGAGTGGTACGGCATGAAGCCGACGACGCCGATCATCTCCGGCGGCATGAACGCGCTGCGCCTGCCCGGCTTCTTCGAGAACCTCGGCCACGGCAACGTGATCAACACCGCCGGCGGCGGCTCCTACGGCCACATCGACAGCCCGGCTGCCGGCGCCAAGTCACTGCGCCAGGCCTACGAATGCTGGAAGGCCAAGGCCGATCCGATCGAATGGGCGAAGGAACATCCGGAGTTCGCCCGCGCCTTCGTCTCCTTCCCCAACGATGCCGACCGGATCTACCCG
>WBZP01004367.1_pt1 | contig 14742 bp, 10 predicted proteins | sample 5204301 | NCBI WGS metagenome assembly WBZP01 (sample SAMN12412401, study PRJNA552823) | activated sludge metagenome | isolation source: activated sludge from nitrification reactor of wastewater treatment plant... | place: USA: Pennsylvania | collected 2017 | reverse complement strand
GGTCCCGCATCATTTCCTCGCCAGGTTCAATCCCTTTTATCCATTTGTTGCCCCTTTGTTCCTGCCCTTTGCTCTGCTGCTGGTGTGTGAAGCCTGTCCGGTAAGTGTTTCTGTCCGTCCCGAACGCCTAAGCGTGTCGGGAGTTTCGAGGGACTCGGGACACCACTCCCGTTTCATGCCGTTTGCTTTGCTGCTTGCCACCGCGGCACGCGGCATTGGCGTCGATGGCGCTTCCTGTTGGAAGCCGATCCATCGAGATGAGCCCTTGACCCAGGGCTCGGAGGTGCGCCTCTGCGGCGCGGCTTCGGACTGAGCCCGCTGGGAGCGGGCAAGTAGAAGGACCGTATTGCGCGGTCCAGCATGACGACGGGTCAGGGAGCCCGTCACTTGGGGTCGTCACTTGCGCCAGCCACCGATCAGTCCTTGTCGGCTGGGGCATCGTGCGCGTCGTCACTACCGGCTGGCGCCGCGGTAGTGACGACGCGATTGGCGCAGAAATGCTGCCGCTTTGCGCGGGCAGCGTTGCAGCAGGGATCGCACTGGCTGGCGCCATTGCGATTGTTCGGCGTGATGCTGCCTCGTGTATGCCACACGAGGCACGCCTGCCGCAGACGTCTTTGGCCTCACAGTTGTTGCTGCTTGGGGCAGTGGAGCGGGGCTGTACCCCGCACGAATATAGGCGAAGCCCGATCGCGACCGCGCCGCGTTTGCCCTGGATTGCGGCAGAACGATGGCTGGCGCACGTTGCCAGGATGCTGTTCAAACGATTGACTACAGGCTTACAGGTATCTCCAAGCCTTGCGGCTGCCGGTGTCGAGGAGATCAGTCCGGCTCTTGCGCTCGATCTCGCGAGCATAGGGCGATGCGTTTACGGGCATCAAGCGGGCTGACACAGCCAGCGTAGAAATCTATTCGATGGTCGGCAATTCGCTGCGCGATGGCAAAGAGATATTCGTGCGCACTACGCGAATCGCCAGACTCGCGGATGAGACAGCCTCGCAATTGAACAAGTTCCCCAGAAACCAACGGAGATTCGGCGCCGGATCCTCGCTGGTGTTCGGACAGGGCGGGCTGAACTTTGGGGTAGGAAATGTTAGCAGTGCTAACGAATTTTCATCGGCAAGCCTGAGACAGGCAGCTTACCCACCGCCGCGCGTTGCGTGCGTGATAGGCGCCGCACGCGCGCCCGTGGATAAGGCTTTTAAGATCCGTCGGGTCTAGCGGTTCATCGTCAAAATCAGGGTCGAGATGCTTGACGCGTGGACCATCGTGTTCACATGCTTTGCGGTTCGGTTGGTCGAGCTAAGCTGCAACACATTTACGCTTGACGTAATGGCGAATCATTGCTACTGTGGATTGATGATCGTGAGCTTTAGAACCAAAACCACGCGAGCGTTTGCTGAGGGCAAGTATGTCAAGGCGTTTGCAGGGTTTTCGCACCAGGCAGAGATGAAACTCGATCAGCTCGATGCAGCGACCACGGTTCAGGATCTCGCGACTTTACCCGGAAATCGGCTTGAAGCTTTGAAGGGGGGCCGGAAGGGGCAGTACAGCATCCGGATAAATGACCAGTGGCGAATCTGCTTCGAATGGCCGAGCAGGTCGCCCGGTCCGGTAAACGTCGAGATAGTCGATTATCACAGATGAGGAACATCATGGGACGCAGTGCAATTCATCCTGGCGAGCATCTCGCCGAACAGCTCACCGAACTTGGTATGAGCGCTGCCGAACTTGGCCGGCAGCTCAAGGTGCCGACTAATCGGATAACTGGAATCCTGAACGGCCAGCGTGCCATTACCGGCGATAGTGCGCTGCGCTTGGCGCATTTCTTCGGGACCAGCGCCGAATTCTGGCTTAATCTGCAAAAGTTATACGAACTACGAATTGCCGAGCAAAAGGTTGGGGCAGCTATTCGCAGTCTTCCGCGGCTTACCGAAAGTCTGAAAGCCCAGAATCGTGGACCGCATGCACGTGCTGCTTGAGCTAGGCGTGGTAGTTCGGTTTATTGTTTGGGAATGCCTGCCATGACGCTGGCAACCAAAGCAGTGAGTGATAATACGCAATTTGGGAGAAAGACTACTCGATGAAGACCGTCCGCGACGCCTGCCAACTGCAGCCGAATGCCCTTGCTATAAAACTTAGCGACCAAGTCGAACAACTCGATGACCTGATTTCGACCGAGGGCGACGGTGCTGCCTTCTTCGAGAAGACGCACATCACCCAGGGCATGCAGGACCTGATCAGTGAGGGCACCGCGCGACTGGCCGGCGCTTCGACGCAGGCGATTTTCCATCTCAAACAGGCCATGGGCGGCGGCAAGACCCACCTGCTGGTCGGTTTTGGCTTGCTCGCCAAGCATCCGGGGCTGCGCAAGACGTACTGTGCCGGGATGCCAAACGCTTCAGCATTCCAAAGTGCCAGCATCGCGGCTTTTAACGGCCGCAACAATCCCGACCACTTTTTCTGGGGCGAGATCGCGAATCAGCTCGACAAGGGCGAGCAGTTCAAGGCTTTCTGGACTAGCGGTCCCAAGGCGCCGGACGAGAAGGACTGGCTCAATCTCTTCGAAGGCGATAAGCCTGTCCTTATCCTGCTCGACGAGATGCCGCCCTACTTCCACTACCTCGACACGCAAAAGGTGGGAAACGGAACAGTCGCTGACATTGCTACCCGGGCGTTCGCCAATCTGCTTACGGCAGCCGGCAAGAAGAAGAATGTCTGCGTTGTTGTGTCCGACCTGGCCGCCGCTTATGACACCGGCGCCAAGCTCATCTACCGAGCACTCGAAGACGCGCGCTCCGAACTCGGCCGGCAGGAGCGCAGCATCACGCCGGTTGACCTCGCTGCCAACGAGATCTACGACATCCTGCGCAAGCGCCTGTTCAAATCACTTCCCGACAAGGCCGAGATCGGCGATATCGCCGAAGCGTTTGGCCGCAAACTCGAAGAGGCCGCCAAGTCGAAGACCGCCAACCGTGGTGCCGAGGCGATCGCGGACGAGATCGCTGCGACTTATCCCTTCCATCCTCGGCTCAAGAATGTCATCGCGCTTTTCAAGGAGAATGAACAATTCAAGCAGACGCGCGGCCTGATCGAACTTGTTTCACGCCTGCTCAGGTCGGTTTGGAACCGTCAAGCCAACGATGTCTTTCTCATCGGCCCTCAGCACTTCGATTTGTCGGTACCCGAGGTGCGAGACAAGCTCACCGAGATATCCGGCATGCGGGATGTTATCGCCAAGGATCTCTGGGACGCACAGCAATCTGCACACGCCCAGATCATCGACCTGCAAACCGGCAAGGAGGCAGCGACGCAGATCGGCGCGCTGCTGCTCACCGCGAGCCTATCTACCGCCGTTAACGCGGTGAAGGGCCTCACCCGCGAGGAAATGGTCGAGTGCCTTATCTCGCCCCTGCGCGAGCCCTCGGATTTCCTGGCGGCCTTTGAGGAATTGGAAAAGGTCGCCTGGTACGTTCATCACACCCCGGAAGGTCGTTACTATTTCGATCGGCAGGAAAACCTCACCAAGCTTCTGCAGAGCCTGGCCCACGACGCGCCGGAGAACCAGGTCGATGACCTGATCCGGCACCGCCTTCGCGATATGTTCAAATCGGCACGCAGGACAGGCTACGAAGAAGTGCTGCCACTGCCCAAGCTGGAAGAGGTCGCTGATCGCGTACGCAGGGGGCGCGTGCTGCTCGTCGTGAGCCCCGATTCGAAAATCCCGCCGGACGAAGTTCAGAAGTTTTTCGATGGCCTTAGCCAGAAGAATAACTTGTGCGTGCTCACCGGTGACAAGACCGCCATGGGCAGCGTGGAAAAGGCCGCTCGCCAGCTCTTCGCGGCGCAGAAGGCCGATGGCCGCATTCCTAAGGGCCATCCGCAGAGGGACGATCTTGAGCGTAAGCAGCAGACATACGAGCAGGACTTCAATTCCACCATCCTTAACCTCTTCGATAAAGTCCTGTTTCCTATCCAACGCGCAGGCAGGCCAGCACAGCTTGCGTCCAAAGCTTTGGATATGACGCGTGACGCCACTAAGCCATTCAACGGTGAGGAGCAGATTGAGAAGACGCTGGTCTCTAACCCGCTGAAGCTCTTCCTCGATGTTGAGAAGGAGTTCGATGCTATTTGCGACAAGGCGCAGGACCTCTTGTGGCCCGAGAACCAGGACGAGGCGCGCTGGTCGGACGTTGCCGACCGCTACACCGAGCAGGCCGGCATGCCATGGCTGCCACCCAAAGGTCTCGACACGCTGAAGTCGATCGCCTGCAACCGCGGACTTTGGGAAGACCTCGGCAATGGGTACGTCACCAAGAAGCCGAAGAAGAAGCGTACTTCGGCCCAGGTGATTGCCGAGCCCGAGCTCGGCGATGAAGGCAAAGTTCGGCTACGTATCAATCCGCAGAACGCCGGCCCTGCGCCGCGAATCCATTACGCCGAGGAAGCGCCGGTGTCCGAGTCGAGCCCGCAACTGAAGAATAACCCCTACGTAACGAATTCTCTGCGGGTGAGCTTCCTCGTGTGCGATGTTTCCGGGCAGTACGAGACTGGCGATCCGGTTACCTGGTCCAACAAACTCGTGCTTCGGAATCAGCTTTCGGAGAAGGACGGCAAACGCAACATCGAGCTCTTCGTCGCCCCGAAAGGGTCTATTCGCTACACGCTGGACGGCAGCGAACCGCGCGAAGGCATCGCGTACAAGGGGCCGATCGCCATCGAGGACGGCGAGGTGCTTCTGCGCGCGTTTGCAGAAGAGGACGGGATCGAGGCGAAAGCCGAGTTCCGTTTCGCAGCCAAAGGCAAGAAAGGTGTGCAGATCGACGATGTGAAGCCTGGACGCCTGGTTTCCCGTACCGGCCGCAAGCTGGATTCGCGCGGCAAAACCTTCGAGGGTCTGAAGCAGGCGGCCGAGAAGTCGGTCACATTCGAGGGCATTGTTCTCACGGTGGGTCAGGGCAACCAGATGATTGGCGTCAACATTGGCGACATCGCGGTCGACGCCGCATTCATAGAAGCGCTGCTCGTCAAGGTGCTGGAGAAATTTGCGCCGGACACATTGGTCGCGATGACCTTCCGCAAAGCCCACTTCGCTTCTGGTCACGACCTCAAGGACTTCGCAGGTAAACTTGGGATCGAACTCCAGCAAGGGGACATCGAACAGTGAGCGAGCGGCCGAAAACCATTGATTTCGGCGCCCCCGGTGTTTACGGCGCGCATCTCTTTCGTGTCGAAATTGCAGCGTCGCGGAACGAGTCGGTCGTTATCGTCGAGGACTATGGCTACCGTGGCCAAGAGGGAGGCATTCCGCGCGAAGAGGAACGCGTAATCTTGCTGCGTCCGGTGTGGTCGGCAATCGCCGACATCGCTCGCCGCGAATTTAATGACCGGCTCAAGGCCGCTGGAGTTCTCACAGGCCGCTGGCACACCGGCACGAACCTGGTGGACCGGCTACTCGGCAAGGAGTTGTGCGTGCTGGCGTGGGCGGCAGAGACGGCGGGCGAAGAGAAGACTCCAGTTATCTGCAGCAAGTGGGCGGCACTGCGCCCAGAGGAGCGTTGGTGGCTCTTTGCTATGACCGTTGCGGAGGGGGGGATGCCCGAGGACACCCAGCGCGGTTGGCGCCGAGCGCTATTTTTCGCGCTATCCGATGGCGAGAAGCCCGTGTCCCGCAAGAGGCGGCCGCGACCCGTCGAGCCGGATCTTTTCGAGCTGCCATTGTTCGAGAATTCAAGGTGAGCGTGCCTGTAACTCCGTACTCGTTGAAGGATGCGCCCGCGCTCATCGAACGGCTGCTGCCGGTGCAGAAGTTGTCGACCGAATCATACAAAGAACAGATGGCAGTGCAAGGAAAGACCCTGACTGCGCTCGGTAGCTACTGGAAAGGCCGCAAGCCGCTAATCCTTAACAAGGCTTGCATTCTAGGTTGCCTGTTGCCGGCCACTCACGATTTGGCGCGCGATCTTGAAATATTTGAGAAGCTGATGGCTATGGACGACGAGTCTTTCGCGGTCCGCTGGAAGCGTCGCCCCAAGCCCCAGGAGATTCTTGCCACGCTCTCAATCGCAAGCGTCACCGAATACTTTACTGTGGAGCCTGAAGGAATCTTGCCGCCTTCGGCGCCGATAGATTGGTCGAAACCGGATTACGACGCCGTCAAGGTCGCCTGGCGCACTGATATCACCGAATTGGAGCGCCGCGGCCTCGAAGCGCAAATGCTTCCCCGCATACCCTACCGCGAACGTGTGGATCAGGCGCAACGGCCAGAGGAGGTCCTGGACACAGTTCACGACCACATATGGGTTGCTGTCAACGGGCACTTGGGTACGAATGCTCACTCGTTCCCGGAACTTGTCGAGCAGCTCGGCATAATGCGCTATGGTCACAGGCCGCGCGTCGCCGACACATTCTGCGGCTCCGGACAGATTCCCTTCGAGGCGGCACGGCTAGGTTGTGACGTGTATGCCTCGGACCTTAACCCGGTGGCGTGCATGCTCACGTGGGGTGCCTTTAATATCGTTGGTGGTTCGGCGGTAACCCGTGAGTCGCTGGCGAAGGATCAGCTGCATTTAGTTAATCGTGTGGAAGCGGAGATCGATCAGCTTGAAATCGAAACCGATGGCAAAGGCTGGCGAGCGAAGGTGTTCCTCTATTGCGTGGAGGCCCGCTGTCCGCAGACTGGCTGGATGGTCCCACTATTGCCTTCTCGCGTGATCAGTAAGGGCTACCGCGCCATTGCCGAGCTTGTGCCGGACGCCAAGCAGAAGCGCTACGACGTTATTGTCCGTTCTGGCGCGACCGAGAGGGAACTGGCTGCGGCTAGGCTAGGCACAGTGCGCAGCGATGGGCGCGGGCAAGATCCATATCTGACACATACCGTTGATGGCACGGAGTACCGTACCAAGATTTCGACGCTACGCGGGGATTATCGCAAGGCCGACGGAACGAACGGCAACCGCCTGCGGCTCTGGGAGAAGAGCGATTTCAAGCCTCGGTCTGACGACATCTTCCTGGAGCGGCTCTACTGTGTGCAATGGATGCGCCCCAAGAAGAAGGGCAAGGGCGACGATTACGAATTCCGCGCGGTCACCCAGGCGGACCTGAAGCGCGAGAGCATCGTCGAGGAGTTCGTTGCCGAGCATCTTGCCGATTGGCAGGCGAAGGGCTGGGTGCCAGACATGCGTATTGAGCCGGGCGACAAGACGGACGAACCGATTCGAACACGAGGCTGGACTCACTGGCACCATCTGTTCAACTCGCGGCAGTTGCTCGTTGCAGGTCTTGTAAACCGGATCAGCGATGCACGCTTGAAGTTGGGCATGGCACAGGTGCTTAACGGGAGCTCTCGCCTCACTCGTTGGAGCCTCGGCGATGGTGATGGACGCAGCGGTGGTGTAAAGGGGGCGTTTGACAATCAGGCGCTCAATACTTTACTCAACTACGGTACTCGTGGCTCTCGCTTTTCCGTAGATCTCGTAAAGCAACGGTTGAAGTCGTTTCCGCTTCATCCAAACCTATCACTAAAGATCGGCAGCCATGCGGCTGACGACTTGATAGAGATGTCGGACATTTTCATCACTGATCCGCCTTACGGTGACGCAGTGAAATACGAAGAGATTCTTGAGTTCTTCATTGCCTGGTTGCGCAAGAACCCGCCGCTCGAATTCGCCGAATGGGTTTGGGACAGCCGTCGCTCGCTCGCCATCAAGGGCGAGGACGAGGATTTCCGCCGCGAAATGGTGTCCGCCTACAAGCGAATGACTGAGTGCATGCCAGGGAATGGCATCCAGGTCATCATGTTCACGCATCAGTCAGGATCGATCTGGGCCGACATGGCGAACATTGTCTGGGCCTCTGGGTTGCATGTCACCGCTGCCTGGTACGTTGTCACTGAGACCGAAAGCGCACTTCGTGAGGGCAGCTACGTCAAAGGCACCGTGCTGCTTGTCCTGCGCAAGCGTTACGGTATCCAGAAGACTACCCGCGATGATCTGGCTTGGGAAATTCAGGAGGAGGTCGAAGCCCAGGTCCAGGCACTCGCTGGCCTCAACCAGGACGCTAAAAGTCTTTACCGCGACGGGAATGTATTTGAGGACGCCGACATACAGATGGCTGGCTATGCCGCGGCTTTGCGGGTGCTTACCCGCTACGCCGTGATTGACGGTAGAGACATGACTGCGGAAGCGATCCGGCCGCGCGTTAAGGGCGAAACGACCTTCGTTGATGGCCTTATCATGTTCGCCGTGGATACCGCGAACCAATGCCTCGTTCCGCAGGGCATTCCTCAGGCACACTGGGATAAACTCAGTGGCGCTGAGCGCTTCTATCTCAAGCTGCTCGACATGGAAGCACGTGGCGCAAAAACTCTGGACAACTACCAAAACTTCGCCAAGGCCTTCAAGGTCCGCGATTTTAAGCCCTTGTTGGCCAGCCAGAAGGCGAATGACGCAAGGCTCAAGAGCGCTATGGAATTTGGCCGCTCCGAAATGAGCGAGGGCTCGGAGCTACACCAGTCAGTAATGCGCGCGGTACTCTACGCTGTGATGGAACTCGTAAACAACGTTGACGGCAACGAGGTACTGGCGCACCTGACGCTCAACATCGCGAACTACTACGGCGACATGACCCAGCGTGAGCTGGCGGTGGAGCTGGCCGATTACTTTGCAAAGCGCCTTGCCGGCCTGCGCCCCGATGAAGCCAGCGCCGCGCGCGTACTGCGAGAACTGGTGAAGAATCAGAGGATAGGGTGAGCGGCACGCTTCTCAGTATGCGCACATCGTCCAATGGTGATAAAGCCCAGGGTCAATCCCGTATAAGGATCCCGGGAAATGACTGATATTCGCCGTTTCTCTTCGCGGCGTCAGCGCCTAGACCACGCCTTCCTCAGCGCCAGACTAAAAGAGGCCAAGTCCTACAAGCGGATCGCAGGCTACTTCCGCAGTTCCATATTCGAGCTGGTGGGTGAAGAGATTGCGGCAGTCCCGAGGGTACAGATAGTTTGCAACAGTGAATTGGACGCGGCGGATGTCGTGGTATCGAAGCATGTCCGCGAGACTGCGCTTAAGGAACGCTGGAACGAAGCACCGTCCGAGGTCGAGGCACTGCTGCACCGAGACCGTTATCGCCGACTGTACGACTTATTGGCTAGTGGGCGGGTCGAGATCCGTGTCGTACCCAAGGACCGAGTATTTGTTCACGGCAAGGCCGGGGTCATCGAAGGTGCCGACGGATTGAAGACCTGCTTCCTCGGTTCTATCAACGAGACCAAGAGTGCCTTCGCCCAGAACTACGAAATCCTGTGGGAGGACGGTTCTGAAGAAGGCGTCGCATGGGTGGAGGAAGAATTCGAGGCTCTCTGGAAAGATGCCTACCCGCTGCCCGACGCCATCGTCGAGGAAATCAAGCGCGTTGCTGATCGCGTAGAGATCCGCTTCGAAGAGGCGACGCTTGAGGACCTCCCCGCAGCCGCGCTGGCCGAAAGTCCGATCTACCGCGGCGGTGAACAGCTCCAGCCGTGGCAGCGTTCGTTCGTAACCATGTTTCTTCAGCACCGGGAGACCTACGGGAAAGCGCGCCTCTTGCTCGCCGACGAGGTCGGCGTTGGCAAAACGCTGTCGCTTGCAGCGAGCGCGATGATCTCGGCTCTGCTCGATGACGGCCCCGTGCTGATCCTATGCCCTTCGACCTTAACGGTGCAGTGGCAGGTGGAAATGATGGATAAGCTCGGTATTCCGAGCGCGGTGTGGTCGTCGACCAAGAAGGAGTGGTTCGATCCGAAAGGCCACATCGTCAAGACTCGCGGCCCCGAGGATATAAAGCGCTGCCCGTTTCGAATCGCCATCGTTTCGACCGGCCTGATCGTGCATGATTCTGAGGAGCGTCGTTACCTGCTCGAATGTAAGTACGGCTCAGTCATACTCGACGAGGCACACAAGGCGCGGCGACGTGGCGGGCTGGGACCGAATAAGGAGGAGCCGAACAATCTGCTCGATTTCATGCTGCGCATAGGTCCTCGCACCAGAAACCTTCTACTCGGGACAGCCACACCGATTCAGACCGAAGTGCGCGAGTTGTGGGACCTGCTGCGCATCCTCAACGCCGGCGCGGATTTCGTTCTCGGCCGAGACATGCTCGGTTGCTGGTCGGACTGGGAAAAAGCATTGCCAGTCGTGAAAGGCGAGGAGATGCCAGCAGATGAGAAGGACGTCTGGGAGTGGTTGCGCAACCCATTGCCCCCGGCCAGCGAAGACGCACTGTTTGCCACGCTGCGGCTGCAACTGGGGCTGCCCGACCAGACTTTCTTTACTGATCGTGGCTTTGGTTCTCTGGGGTTTCTGGAGCAGCAGGCGGTCGCACAAGCCCTCGCGCCCGGTTTCTTGCGGGAGCACAATCCTATCGTCCGCCATACCGTGTTACGCCGTCGGCAAACATTGGAAAACGCCGGGCTACTGGAAAGAGTTGGTGTGGACATCCATCCGGACCCAGATACCTCAGCGGCCGCGTACGCAGGGGTCGGATTCAGCGGTCTGGGGTTGCTGACGAACCTGCCCTTTGATCTCGCTTACCAGGCTGCTGAAGCGTTCACTGCGGCGCTCAAGAAGCGCACCAAAGCGGCGGGGTTTATGAAGACGTTGCTCTTGCAACGGATCTGTTCAAGTTTTGCCTCCGGCCGGTCAACCGCGGAAAGGATGCTACGCCGGGAGGTTCTCGATGATGAGGAACAGGCCAAGCTCATCGAAGAGGCGCTCAGCGCACTCACCCCCGACGAGGCTGGTTACCTGCGCACCATCGCAGCAGAACTCTCGCGTCCGGAAGCCCGCGACCCCAAGCTCGCCGCAGTCCGGTATTTCCTGACCGAGCATCGCACCGAGGGCAAGACTTGGCTGGAACACGGTTGCATTGTCTTTAGCCAGTACTACGACACCGTCTATTCGCTCGGCGCGGAACTGGCCATGTTGCTACCTGGAGAGCCAGTGGGCGTCTATGCGGGCGCTGGAAAAAGCGGAATGTTCCGAGGCGACGACTTTGCGTCCGTCGAGCGCGACGACATCAAGAGTGCCGTGAAGAAGCGGGAAATCCGTTTGGTCGTCGCGACCGACGCGGCTTGCGAAGGCTTGAACCTGCAAACTCTTGGCACGCTAATCAACGTCGATCTGCCTTGGAACCCGGCGCGGCTCGAACAGCGACTGGGGCGTATCAAACGTTTCGGCCAGGCGCGGCGCACCGTGGACATGCTCAATCTTGTCTATCACGACACCCAAGATGAGAAGGTCTATCAGGTCCTGTCGCGCCGCATGAAGGATCGGTACGACATCCTCGGCGGCCTGCCAGACACCATCGAAGACGATTGGACAGAGAGTGTCGAGAAGCTAGAAGAGATGATGGACGAATACATCCATCTGCGGCAGAAGGCGCACGACGTCTTTGAACTGCGGTATCAGGAGTCCATTGACCCCGACAAGGATCGCTGGGAGTTGTGTTCAAAAGTGCTGGCGCGGCGGGACGTCGTGGACCGGCTCTCGGCGCCTTGGTGAGTACGTATGGCGCTGCTCGCGCAAAAAAGCTGAACGCTGAAGAGTGGTCAGAGATTGCGAAGAAAGCTGATCAAAGCGGCTGGAAACATTCTTAGCGGTCGGCTTCGTCCAAGTCCAATGGAATGGTCTCGTGGTATCTAGGAGCATGGATATTAAGTTTGGCAATGAACTTTTGCCAATTGGTCGTATCCTTCATAAAGCCGACCACCATCCCGAGGTGCTTGAGTAATTCTTGCCGGCCATATCCAGCGGTTAGATGGCGGTGCAAATGCGTTTTCTTTGATTCTTTCTTTGCCTCATCCTTTAATGCTTCGAGTACGCCAGGCGCTAGACGCCTATAGACTATATCGTTGGTTAAGTGCCCGAAATAGCTAGGTTTATAGGAAGCATTTGAAGGGGGATACGGAAGCCCTCTTAGGCGAAACATTTGTTCATAAAATACGGCGTCAAATGTTTTGACGTAAGGCTGCAATTCTTTGGCCACGTATGCCTCAAGAATTTTTGCTAACGCGTCTCTGGCACGATCCTTCTGGTAACCAGTAGCTTCGTCAATCAAGGCAATGATACCTACCCGCGCGAAGCCTCGAATCAGCGTTTCAGCAGTTTGGGCTTGATGATGGTTTTTGAATTTCTTGTCTTTGCTAGCATCAAGAATCACTTCGCAGATTTCGGGCAATAACATTGCCTCATACCCGAACGCGCTTCTTCCTCCATGAAGCGGTGCATATTCAACTGGCGCAATAATGCGCGCCAGTAGGTCATTGGATATAAAGGGTTTTATTGCACTAACTGCTAGAAATCGGGGTAGATTTGGCGCGCCGTCTTTCTCAAATAAGGCCCCGGCACGAATGCCGCCGCCTCGCGTGCCGGTAAAGGCTTCAGTTATGCGACTCATGGAGAGAACTCGCTGACCATTTCCAAGCACAGAACATGGGATCTCAACATTGCCGATCTTGAGAATGCCGTCATGTGTTGCCCTGGGAAGTGCAGCTCTTTCCTTTTTTGCTTGCGCCATTCTTATCCCTTGTGCTTTGCGCTCTTCTTCAGTCATGGCAGCATTTTTTGCCTTACCGCCTTTTGCGCGACCTGTGGCCTCTTCTTCCATCGGTGTCTCCTTGCGTTAAGTAACTATGCACGATTGTACGTGCATTATAATAAAAAGCAAGTAGAATTTAAACTGCAGGGAATGCCTGAGGGGTAGCCATGAACAAGTTGAGTCTCCAGAACCGCGCACAGATCATCGGCCTGTGGTGGAGCGCAACAGCATGCGCGCAGTGCCCGCTTGGTTGGCTGCTCCATCAATACTGTTACCAAACTGCTCGAAGACGTAGGCGCGGCATGCCTTGCCCATCAGGATGTGACTATCAGCGATCACGTTTGGAGCTTGGAAGAGATCGCCGGACTGGTAAAGGACGAAGCCCCGCCCAAGCGCCGACCCTACAGGAAGAAAAGCGACTTGGTGTAGCATACGCAAACTCCCCTTTCTATGGACAAGGGGCCAAATGCATTGCCTCCTGCTAGCTCAGTGGATAGAGCGCTCCCCTGCTAAGGGAGAGGTCACGGGTTCGATTCCCGTTCAGATACAGAATCCCCGGGCTTGCTCGGGGATTCGTCTTTTCAGAACATAATTCAAACTGAGAAACTGCCGAATCTTCCTTTGCGTTGACCGGAATGATGACAGGCGTATGATCACAGAATTGAGTCTATTGTGAGAGTGTGTTGTGAATTTCGACCCAAAATCTCTCCGCAAATACCTGACCGACTCGTTTGCGAATCTGGTCACCACGATTCGCACCGCTTTGTCGATGCCGTTGTTGTCGGATGACGAGCGCGCTGAGGCGGGTCGCCGAATTGACCCGGACTTCATCGGCTGGGTACATAACGACCCGATGGTCACAGGAAATCCTGCCAGCCGCTACTACGACGACGCACCTGGATACCATACTCGCAATGGTCGCGGCAGCCTGGAGATTGGTAGCTCAATCGACTGAAGTTCGGCTGTTCCTGCTGCCTTCCGGTTATTCCTATGTTGGCCGACCGGACGATCAGCGTCTCAGGGTTTTGTAGATCGCTCAGGCTTATCGGGTGATGCCGCTGCTTCCCGTGATTCCGGCTTTGGTCCAGCAACCGGGACTCCGTCTTTGTCGAGGTGCCACTCGCCGATGCTCGGCTTTTCTGGAGGCGTACCCAGCTTGGCGCGGTTGTCAGCCTGTGCGCCAACGGTGTCCCAGACTGCATTGTTTCCGCTGTGACTCGGGCTCACCTTGTCGACTTGCACAGTCGCGTTGTAGTCCCCGCTCAGGGCGCCTTGTTTCTGAGCGACTTCTCGCTTGTGCGAATCGATCGTCGTGGCGGCCCCGCTTTCCGTCGCACGGATTGGTGCCGCGAGGTCATTGCCAACGTCTTGCCCTGGTATTACATGCTGGCGGGATTGGCTATCGCGAATGGCGCCGACGTTCTCCGCCGCCTGACCTCGCACCGCATCGACGTTCCTGGGCGCATCGTTCTTGTTGAAATCATCGCGCAGCGTCGATGAACCCCAGCCGAGGAGTTGGGGCAGCGGGTTACTCGGCGCCAACGGACTATCGCCGGGGACGAACTGACTGCCGACGTCACCGCCTTTCGCGTAGCCGAAGGCGATCTCTGTGACGGCGCGCTGCAGCTTGATCGGATCGTCCTCGCGGAGCAGTCCGCGTTCGGAAAGCCGTCGCGCGGCATAGTTGGTGAAATCAGTCTGGGCACCGCTGCTCCACTCGCTCATGAACTGCGCGGCCCGGGTAAGTTCCCTGGACCGGCCATAGGCGTTCTCACTCGCCGATTGATGATCGACCGCCTCGCGATACGATGAGTCGAAGCCCGAAGTGCCGGTGGATCGACTGCCGCGCGCCCACTGGTAGGCATCCGACGAGCGGAATTCCTTGACCAGCGCGGTGGCTTCCGACAACTGTGAGGTCTCGACGGCCTTGCGTGCGTAGTCGTAGGTGCTTTGGAGTTGTTGCTGGTCGACGTGTCTGCCCTCAGCACGGATCTGTGCACCAATCTGCGTGAGAGGGATCATGGCTCCAGTGGAGGCCGACGCGGCAACGCTCTTGCCTACAGTCGACTCCTCACCCAATCCCAGCCGCCGGTTGACCTCGCGCGCGACCGAGTTCAGTTTCTGGAGCTGCGTCGAGGTGGACCCGCCATCGGACGTGGTGCTCGCGCCGGA
>WBZP01004364.1_pt1 | contig 14748 bp, 17 predicted proteins | sample 5204301 | NCBI WGS metagenome assembly WBZP01 (sample SAMN12412401, study PRJNA552823) | activated sludge metagenome | isolation source: activated sludge from nitrification reactor of wastewater treatment plant... | place: USA: Pennsylvania | collected 2017 | reverse complement strand
GAGCGAGTACCGCAACCAGTTGCAGGAGAAGCAGAAGGCTCGCTTCACCTACGGCGTCATGGAGAAGCAGTTCCACAACTACTACGTCGAGGCGGCTCGTCGGTCTGGCAAGACCGGTGACAACCTGCTGCAGTTGCTGGAATGCCGACTCGACAACGTGGTCTACCGTGCCGGCTTCGCCCGGACTCGTCGCCACGCTCGTCAGTTGGTCGTGCACGGTCACTTCCTGGTCAACGGCAAGAAGGTCAACGTGCCGTCGTTCCAGGTGACCGCTCACGACGTGATCGACGTGCGCGAGAAGTCGCTGGAGATGACCCCGTTCATCATCGCCCGTGAGACTCACGGCGAGCGGATCGTGCCCGCGTGGCTCGAGGTGCTGCCCAACCGGATGCGAATCCTCGTGCACCAGCTTCCGGTGCGCGACCAGATCGAGATCCCGGTCCAAGAGCAGCTCATCGTCGAGTTCTACTCCAAGAAGTGAGCCGGTGGGTCCGTCGTACGACGGCGGACCCTGGCTCTGCTTCCCGACAACTTCACACCTCAGCCGCCACCACAGTGTTCGAGCCCTTCAAATAGCGGTCGGGTTCGGAAAGGAATACAGAAGTGCTTATCGCACAGCGCCCCACTTTGTCCGAGGAGTCAGTCGACGAGTTCCGTTCGCGGTTCGTGATTGAGCCCTTGGAGCCCGGGTTCGGCTACACCCTGGGCAACTCGCTGCGTCGTACCCTGCTCTCCTCGATCCCCGGCGCGTCGGTGACCTCCATCAAGGTCGACACCGCGCTGCACGAGTTCTCCACCATCGAGGGTGTCAAGGAAGACGTCACCGAGATCATCCTCAACCTCAAGTCGCTGGTCGTCTCCTCCGAGCACGACGAGCCGGTCACCATGTATTTGCGCAAGACCGGTGCCGGTGAAGTGACTGCCGCCGACATCGCGCCCCCGGCCGGTGTCGAGGTGCACAACCCCGACCTGAAGATCGCCACCTTGAACGACAAGGGCAAGTTGGAGATGGAACTGGTCGTTGAGCGTGGCCGCGGCTACGTCTCGGCCGTGCAAAACAAGGGTGCCGACAACGAGATTGGCCGGATGCCGGTCGACTCGATCTACTCACCCGTGCTGAAGGTGACCTACAAGGTCGAGGCCACTCGTGTCGAGCAGCGCACCGACTTTGACAAGTTGGTCATCGATGTCGAGACCAAGCCCTCGATCCGTCCCCGCGACGCCATCGCTTCGGCGGGCAAGACCCTGGTCGAGCTCTTCGGTCTGGCCCGTGAGCTCAACGTCGAGGCTGAAGGCATCGACATCGGCCCGTCGCCGGTGGACGAGCAGTTGGCCGCCGATCTGGCCCTGCCGGTCGAAGACCTGCAGCTCACCGTGCGTAGCTACAACTGCCTCAAGCGCGAGGGCATCCACACCGTGGGTGAACTGATCTCGCGCTCGGAGCAGGACCTGCTCGACATCCGCAACTTCGGTGCCAAGTCGATCGACGAGGTCAAGCTGAAGCTGCATGAGATGGGTCTGTCGCTCAAGGACAGCGCCCCCGGCTTCGACCCGTCGATGATCGCGTCGTACGACGACGACTACGACGAGGGCGTCATCGAGGACGAGCAGTACTAATCCATTCCACCTACCTGAGTACCTGACACGGCTCAGGAGTTAGCGAGAAACCTTCATGCCAACCCCCAAGAAGGGTGCCCGTCTCGGCGGCAGCCCGGCTCACCAGCGTCTGATCCTGTCGAACCTGGCCACGGCCCTGTTTGAGCACGGTCGGATCACCACCACCGAGGCCAAGGCCCGGGTGCTGCGTCCCTACGCGGAGAAGCTGATCACCAAGGCCAAGAAGGCCGAACTCGGCACCACCGCCTCGATTGCGGCCCGCCGCGAGGTGCTCAAGTCGATCCGTGACAAGGGCGTCGTGCACGTGCTGTTCACCGAGATCGCTCCGGGTTTTGGTGAGCGTCCGGGTGGCTACACCCGGATCACCAAGATCGGTCCCCGCAAGGGCGACAACGCTCCGATGGCCGTGATCGAACTGGTCAACGAGCCCTACGAGCCCAAGGCTGCTCCGAAGAAGTCGGCTGCCAAGAAGGCAGCTCCGGTCGAGGAGAAGCCTGCTGAGGTTGCCACCCTGGTCGACACCGACGGTGCCGAGGACCTGCCGGCTGGTGCGCACGCGCCCCTGGCCGACGAGAACGAGGCCCCCGAGGGCTACCCGATCAAGGGCAACAAGGACTCGATGAAGTACCACGAGCCCGACGGTCAGTGGTACGACGCCACGATCGCCGAGGTCTGGTTCGACACCGCCGAGAACGCCGAAGCCGCTGGGTTTGTGCGTGCGGGCGGCGACGCCTGAGTCAGAGTGTCAAAGTCACAAGTGAACTTGTGACTTTGTAGGCCGTAGCGAAGGCCCGTCCCGGTTTGGGGCGGGCCTTCGTTGTGCTCACCCGCTCACTCGTGGACTGTGGAGCGTCATACGTGTTGGCTGCCCCAGCGACCGCTCCGTATGACGTCCTTCGGAACGTCATACGTGTTGGCAGTCGGGGCCACCGATTCGTATGACGTCCGCGAGGGGAAGGGCAGAGAGCGGCCTGTCCACACGCGTCCTAGACGTCGTAGACCTCGCCGTCGGCCTTCTCACGGCCAGGGCGGTTGCGGCGTAGCCACCAGAGCACAGTGAGCGCGCCTGCGCACAACAACGCGGCCACGGCTTGGTTGAAGCGGATCGGCCCGAAGGTGTCGTACGACGGGTCGAGACGAATCCCTTCGGTGAAGAAGCGACCGAAGGCGTAGAGGGCGACATACAACGTGAACAACTTGCCGCGCCCCATCGGCCAACGCTTGTCGACCCAGACCAAGGTGGCGGCCACGAGGAGGTTCCAGATCGCCTCGTAGGCGAAGGTCGGGTGGAAGGTGGCGTAGTCCTCGTAGCCGGGGGCTCGATGGGCGGCATCGATCTCTAAGCCCCACGGCAGGGAGGTGGGCTCGCCGTAGAGTTCCTGGTTGAACCAGTTGCCGAGGCGCCCAATGGCTTGAGCGACGGCGATCCCGGGGGCGACGGAATCGGCGAGGGCGCTGAACTTGACGTCGTACTTGCGACACAGCAGCCAGGCTGCGATGGCACCGCCTCCGATGGCGCCGTAGATCGCGATGCCACCCTCCCAGATCGCAAACACCTTCCAGGGGTCGCGGCCTTCACCGAAGTAGTCACCGAGGTGGGTGAGCACGTGATAGATGCGGGCGCCGACGATGCCCAGTGGGATCGCCCAGAACAGCACCGATTCGTATGACTCTTGGGTGCCGCCGCGGGCTCGCCAGCGCCGAAGGCCGATCACCCAGGCGGCGAAGATGCCGGTCATCAGGCAGAGCGCATAGATGTGGATGAACAGCGGACCGACCTGCCAGCCGTTGATCGACGGGCTGGGGATAAACAGCGGCATGGTCTCCATCCTGAGGCATGGTCGCGCGGGTTGGTGAGCGGTCGGTCGAAGTGTGCCAGAACCTCGGTTGGTCGATGCCGGGCGCGCTGCGGCAGGATCGGAGGGTGCGTCTACGGATCGACCTGAGCTACGACGGGACCAGCTTTCATGGCTGGGCTCGTCAGCCTCGGCTACGGACGGTGCAGGGAGAGTTGGAGTCCGCGCTGGCGACTGTGTTGCGAGTGGACTCGGTGGAGACCACGTGTGCGGGACGAACTGACGCCGGAGTACATGCTCGCGGGCAGGTGGTGCACGTTGATGTTGCCGAGCCGATGGGGTTGTCGGAATTGGCTCGTCGGCTCAACGGGGTGCTGGACCCGGACGTGAGGGTTCGCGCGGTTTCGGCAGCGGCCCCGGCCTTTGATGCGCGGTTCGGGGCGCTGTGGCGGCGCTATGTGTATCGGCTCAGCGATGTGGTGCCGGATCCGTTGACGCGTGGGTACGTCGTGCGATGGCCGCGCCCCTTGGATGTCGAGGCGATGAATCAGGCCGCTGGGTTGTTGGTGGGCGAGCATGACTTTGCGGCGTTCTGCAAGAAGCGCGACGGTGCGACGACGGTGCGGACCTTGCTTGAACTGCAGGTCGCTCGGGTCGACGGGGTGATCGAGGCGACGGTGCGGGCCGATGCGTTCTGCCATTCGATGGTGCGGGCGCTGATGGGGTGTTTGGTGGCGGTCGGTGAGGGCCGTCGTACTCCTGAATGGGCGGGGTCGGTGTTGGCCGCACAAGTGCGGGATTCCGGGGTGGTCGTGATGCCGGCTCATGGGTTGACGTTGGAAGAGGTGCGATATCCGGCTGGTGCGGAGTTGGCGGCTCAGGTTGAGCGGGCGCGGGTAGTGAGGGTGCTTCCGGGTGGGTGATTTTGGGGCGCCTCGTGGGGGGAAAAGTCACAAGTGAACTTGTGACTTTGCTACTTCACCCGGCAGATCTGCTAGGTGAAGTAGCAATCTGCCACGTGAAGTACGACGCCAGCTCCCACTGAGGGAGCGGGTGCGGGGAGAGAGGATAAGCAGGTGGACCACTACTTCAGCGCCGATCCGAGTGCGCCGTTTGAGCGCGAGGTGGTTCGGGCGCGAGTGTGGGGGAATGACCTCGAGTTGGTCAGCGGGGCAGGTGTCTTTAGTCGTGGCCACGTCGATCACGCCACCGGCGTACTCCTGCGGGAGACCGAGCCTCCCGGTCCGGGGCGCTTCCTCGACCTTGGCTGTGGCTGGGGCGTCATTGGGTTGGCGATCGCGGTCGCGCAACCCGAGGCAATCGTGGACGCGGTCGATGTCAACGAACGTGCGGTCCTCTTGGCCAATCAGAACGCCGAGTCGCTCGGGGTGGCCGACCGGTTCACGGCGGCCACGGCCTTCCCGAACACGGCGTACGACGAGATCTGGAGCAACCCGCCGATCCGGATCGGCAAAGCGGCCTTGCATGATCTGCTGCGCACCTGGCTGCCGAGGTTGGCGCCCGAGGGCAGGGCAGTCATGGTCGTCGGGAAGCATCTCGGCGCGGACTCATTGGCCAACTGGCTCTCGAGTCAGGGCTATCCGACACAGAAGTTGGCGAGCGCCAAGGGCTTCCGGGTGCTGCAGACCCGCAGGGCTCAGTGAGCCCCGGCCAGGTTGAGTCCGACCACACCGGCGACGATCAGCGCGATTGAGACGATCTTGAGTGGGCTGGCCGCCTCGCCGAGCAGGGTCATGCCGATCATGGCGATCGCAGCAGTGCCGACTCCAGACCACACCGCGTAGGCGATGGAGATCGGAATCTTGGGGACGACCAGTGCCAGCAGCCAAATCGAGATGGCGTAGCCGACCAGCACGACCGAGGTCCACCCCGGGTGGGTGAAGCCGTCAGCGCGGGGGAGTAGCGCGGTTGCTACGACCTCGACCCCGATGGCGAGGCCCAAGAGTCCAGCAGCCCAGAACATGTCACACAATCCTTAGATTCTATGTAGCGAGTGCTACGGCGACGAACTGTAGCAGATGCTACATTCACGGCGTGAGTCGCCGAGACGAACTGCTGCACGCAGCCTGTGAGTACGCCGTCGAACACGGTCTGATCGGACTGTCCCTGCGACCACTGGCCGCAGCACTCGGCACCAGTGACCGCATGCTGATCTATCACTTCGGCTCTCGCGACCGGTTGGTCAGTGAGATCATCCGCGCCACCATCGATCAGTCTGTCGGGATCGTCGAGCAGTTGGTGCCGGGTGCCGATCCTGGCGACGCCGTACGTCGACTGTGGCAGACCCTCCAAACCGACCCGTTGCGCAGCATTGAAGACGTCTACATCCAGGCGGCAGCGACCGGACTGCTCGGAGAGGAGCCCTATCGGTCGGCCGCACGGGATGCCAAAGAGCGTTGGTGTCGAGCGGTCGCCGAATGGTTTGTGCGTGGCGGAGTGCCGGTCGAGGATGTGCACCGCGTCGTACGTCTCGTCGATGCCGCCTTCCTCGGCCTCCACATCAACGTCTCGACCGACGATGCGGTGGAGATCGAGCAGGCCGTCGATGACATCGCCCGCGTGGTGCTGGCTCAACTGCGCCGCTAGCCGCTCAAGATTGCGCGACCCCGCTAGCGTGACTGGGTGAACAATCCAGCGCAAACCCTGACCGACCTAGCCAGCCGCGGGGCCGGAGCGACCCTGGCGCTGGCGATCGCCGGCATCGCCGCCGTACGCCGAACCAAGCCGCTGCACCCTCAAGGTGACGTCGGTCGAGGGGTGCTGCACGTGAACGGGACCACGACGACCGGCGTCGCGCTCCTCGATCAGCCCGCCGACCACGACGTGCTGATCCGGCACTCGCGCGCGATCGGACTCGATGCTCCCGCCCCCGATATCGAAGGCATCGCCATGCGCATCGAAGGCGCCGGCGACCTGCTGTTTGCCGGCACGGGCTCGGGTCGATGGTCAAGGCGCGCACTAGCGCTGCGTACGTCGGCTGGGACGTGCAGCACCCTGCTCCCACTCGATGGACCCCGGGGTCCGCTCGACCTGAGGTTGGAGCCCAGCGGCGAGGGGCGATGGACCTTGTCAGTGTCGGAGCAGTCTGGGCCCTGGCAGACCGTGGGCGAGGTCGTGGAGGGGGAGGCCCACGCCGATGCTCCAGTGCGGTTCGACCCCATCCGAAACCCGGTGCCTGGGCTGGCCCACTATCCGTTGTGGCAGCAGGTGCGCGCCCCGGCGTACGCCTTGGCTCGCCGACTGCGACCGCATCCGCAGGCCTCCGACGATGGCTCGCAGTGGTAGGTATTGGTCATGAACTATCAAGCTGCTGAGGATCGCTACGCCCACTTTGCCGACGATGACGGTTTCTATCGCTTCTGTGGGCGTTCGGGGCTCCAACTGCCCGCACTCTCGCTGGGCTTGTGGCAGAACTTCGGCACCGACCGCCCAGAGGAGACGCAGCGGGCGATCTTGCGCCGCGCCTTCGATCGGGGCGTCACCCACTTCGACCTTGCCAACAACTACGGACCGCCCTATGGCCGCGCCGAGGAGAACTTCGGGCGCTACCTGCGCGACGACTTCGCTCCCTACCGTGACGAATTGATCATCTCCACCAAGGCTGGTTGGGACATGTGGCCCGGGCCGTATGGCCAAGGCGGCGGATCGCGCAAATACGTGCTGGCTTCGCTCGATCAATCACTGGCGCGGATGGGCTTGGACTACGTCGACATCTTCTACAGCCACCGGTTCGACCCGCATACCCCCATCGAAGAGACCATGATGGCGCTCGATGCCGCGGTCCGGTCTGGGCGGGCGTTGTATGTCGGGATCTCGTCGTACTCCGCCGCGAAGACGCGGGAGGCGGCCGAGATTGCGCGGTCGTTGGGTACGCCGTTGCTGATCCACCAACCGTCATACTCAATGTTCAACCGGTGGATCGAAGCCGATCTGCTCGATGAACTCGAACGCCAAGGTATGGGCTGCATCGTGTTCACCGCGCTGGCCCAGGGATTGCTCACCGATCGGTATCTCAACGGGGTGCCCGCGGATTCGCGGGCTGCTCGGGAGGATTCGTCACTGGCTGGACTGAGCGACGACGTACTTGAGCGGGTGCGGTCGCTCAACGACATTGCCGCGGCTCGCGGGCAGAAGTTGGCCCAACTTGCGTTGCAGTGGGCTTTGCGCGACCCGCGAGTGACCTCAGCAGTGATCGGGGCATCGTCGGTGGAGCAACTCGACACCAACTTGGACGCACTCGACGGGCCCGCGCTCACCGAAGACGAGTTGCGCGAGATCGACCGATTCGCAGTTGAATCCGGCATCAACCTCTGGGCCAAGCAGACCGAAGACTGACCCAACTTCAGGCCGACGCGCCCGAAAATTGCGCCGAGCCGCCCAAGAATTGCGCTGAACCGCCCTGTTGTCGCAATAACCGGGCGCGTCGCCGCAACAACCTGGCGCGTCGCCGCAACAACCGGGCGCGTCGCCGCAACAACCGGGCGCGTCGGCCAAGTAACCGGGCGCGTCGCCGCAATAACCGGGCGCGTCGCCGCAATAACCGGGCGCGTCGCCGCAATAACCGGGCGCGTCAGCGGTCAAGGGAGCAGTTTCAAGGCCATCAGTGGGCAGGCTTTGACGGCTCTGCGGGCATGGGGGAGCAGGGGTTCGGGGAGGGTGGGGTCCTTCTCACCGGTGCGGGAGATCGGGTAGCCCCAGTCGTCGACCGCAAACAACTCCGGAACTAGTTCGGCGCACGAGCCGTGGCCATCGCAGCGGGTCCAGTCCACATGCAGTTTCACCGCGGACACACCCCCGCCAAGTGGGCGTTCACATGGTCGGCAAAGACCGTCATCGTGCTGGACACCAACCGCGCGGTGCCGTCCGGATGGGCGCAGGCGCCTCGTCCGACCACCAGCGCGCGAAGTCGCTCGATGTCACCGCGCACTTGGGAGCCCGCCTTCATCTCAGCCAGGGCAGACAGCGCATCGGCCATCCGAGGCAACCCGTTGACACAGGGGCCGCATTGTCGAGCCGACTGTCCGGCCAAGTAGTCGACCACATGCGCTGAAACGATCAATGGACAGTGCCCGCGATCAAGCACATGAACGACGCCAGCACCCGGTGAGGCGCCGTACGCCGCCAGGTTCGGTCGACTGAGCCGCACGTCGAGATCGGTGACCCAGGTGCCGTGATATCCGCCGACCAAAACCGCCTGCACGCGCCTGAGATCGGTTCCAGCCAGTGTGAGCAGTTCGCGCAAAGCGATACCGCGCCCAACCTCGACCACACCGGGGCTGCTGACCACCGACTGCGACGATCCACTGACCGTGGCGAGGAAGGTGCCCGGGTCTTCGGGGGTGCCTCGGCTGCGGAACCAGTCCGCTCCATAACGTGCCAACAGCCCGATCTGAGCCAGCGTCTCGGCATTGCTGACCATGGTGGGCCGGCCATCGACGCCCCTGCGCCACACTGGCAGCACTGGGTCGGTCGGCACACCGGGTCCGCCATCGAGGCGATTCACCAGCGCAGACTCCTGCCCGGCGACGAATCCGCCGTCGAGAGGTCGCACTTCAAAGCCGCCACGGCGGATCGCGGCCTGCTCCACGGGCGCTGGATCGATGTCTGGTCCAACCGCAAGAATCCTGCGCTTCGCATCCAGCGCACCGCCCAGAACCTGCAGACCGTCGAGAACCAAATCGGGATTGTCGCGCAGTAGCACGGCGTCCTTATGGCTCAAGAACTCGCCCTCCATGGCGTTGCCGACCACAACCGGGCGCTGCCGCCGCCCCGCCGCTGATCGCACTCCGGCGAGTTTGCGCGCTGTCGGGAATCCCGCGCCACCACGCCCAGTCAGATCCGCGGCTCGAAGGAGGGCTTCGAGTTCGGCGTACGACAAGTGCGGCAGCGGCACGTGTTGCTGAGCGGTCAACAATCCGATCGTGCGTACGTCTGAGTCAACGATCGTCATGATCAGGCCACCTGCCGCGGAATCCGGGCATGCCCGCGCTCGTCGTACGACGGCAGCAACCGCCAGCCCACGACTCCACTGACCGCACCCACGCAAGCGACTGCGATGGCTCGGAACCACCAGGTGCCAGCGTCGGTGCCCGTGCCCAAACTGTGCAGCAGGGCCACCGGCCAGAACGCATAGGTGGCCCAATGCACGGCTCGAAACACGCGCGGTCCGACACGGTCACGCAAGAGGCTGACCAGGGTCACGATGAGCAGGAGATCGATGGCCACGGTGCCGAGACCGAGCCAGATCGGTCGATAGCTGCCCAAGAACGGCACCACGGAGTCGACCAGCGTTAGTTGCGCATAGGGATCGAAGAACAGCGACACGAGGTGCGCGAGCACCAGACCGGTACCGGTGAGGGCGGCGGTGCGATGCACTTCCTGCACCCCGAATCGGCCGAGCCCGAAACTGCGTCCTGAGCGACTCATGATTCCCAGCACGATGCTGAGCGTGAATGTGATCAGCGCGACGACGCCGGTGCCGCGCCCGAGCGCCCACAAAGCCTCGCTCATGCCGCTGCCTCCTGGGGCCATCCGTTGATGGTGCGGACTCGGCCGTCGTGGCCGAGCAACCGGGCGGGAAGACGCGTACGCCGGAGCCAGTCAAACCCTGCAGATCCCTTGACCAAGGTGGCGGTGGTCGCGACGTTTGCGGTCACGCAGTCGGACGCGACCACGCTCACCGAGCGCCAAGGTGATCGACTGGGGGTGCCGGTGAACGGGTCGATCAAGTGGTGCACCTGGCCGTTGTTCCACACTCTCTTGACGGTGCTGGAGGTCGCGACGGCGGCACCGGCCCCCAACGTGATCTGCTGGGCGGGGTCGACCGGTCGATCCTGGACCGTGATTTGCCAGCTCTGGTGGGGGCTTCGTCCAGCGGTGGCAATGTCGCCGCCCAGGCTGACCAGCACACCTGTGCCGAGCGTGGTGGCGATCTCGGCAGCACATCGATCGGCAGCGGCAGCCTTGGCGGTGGCGCCCAGATCAATCTCGATCATGTCGGGCAAAGTGAGCACTCGCCCGACGAGACGGAGCTGCCTCCACCCTGCGGCTGGCTTCACTTTGACTGTGACCGGGCCGGCCTGAACCAGTCGGATGTCGCGGTCGTAGCCCTGGGCACTGAGCGCGTTGCCGACCGTGGGGTCCACAGCGCCGCCGGTCGTGGCCGCCGCATCTAGAGCGATGCGGAGCAACCAGGCCAGCGTCGGTGAGACCACCTGTCGTCCGGGGTGCAGCGCCCTGATTTCGCTGTCAGACCGGAATCGACTGCATGCCTGCTCAACTCCAGCCATCACTTCGTCCGCGATCGCCCGGGCTTCGGACAGTGTGCCGGGCTCGGTGACCACGAGTCGGCAGGAAGTGCTCCATTGCTCCCAGTCGCTGGCGGCCGTGGTCATGAGCCACCACTGGTGGCGTGCGAACTGGTGGTCGACGAGGAGCTCACCAAAGCCGTTGACTTGGTAGGGGTTGATGAGGTTTGGGTGAGGCCGCTTGGCGACGTCGTACCGATCAGGGTGGCGGCGCCGCCCCCGGTAGCGATGAGGGCCGCCATCACTATGGCGGCCCGCGCACGGCTCGTACGACGGACTGCCTGCGCCCTCGCAACCGGAGGCACCGTGTGGATCGGCTCGTCCATCACGAACCGCTGCTTCCGGCGTGCGCAGAGACGGGTGCGCCCGGAGCAACCGGAGCAGTCTGCGCGTGTTGGACTCGGGTCGAACGGCGGCCTGAGTGTTCGCCGCCCTCGCCCTCGCCCTCGTCGTCGTGTTCGCGGGAGGCTCGGGTCGGCAGCACGGACGAGGTGTTGCTGGCGTCGGCTGAGGCGCCGGTCGAGCTGGGCTGGGTCAGCGCTATGCCGCCGGCGGCGCCGAGGGCGCCCGCTGTGCCGGCCACTATCACCGCGGCCGAGGCCGCCCGGGCGCGGCGGACCTTGCTGGATCTGGAGTTCATGGGCTTCACGGTGCCCCCCGAATCTGTGCGAATCCTGTGGGCCGCCTGATCGGTTCGTGTGCGCTGAGGCGCCAGTTTGTTCGGGTGAGGCGCCGAGTTGTTGGGCAACAACCGGGCGCGTCGGCCAAATAACCGGGCGCGTCGGCCAAATAACCGGGCGCGTCGGCCAAATAACCGGGCGCGTCGGCGAGGGGGAAACTGGGTGGCTGGCGATCGCCCAAGGGCGGCACACTGGGCCGGTGGGTCATGTGGACGTTGCTGCGGTTCGGTATGAGTTGCCTGACGGGCGGGTGTTGCTGGACGAGGTCTCGTTCCGGGTGGGCGATGGGGCCAAGGTCGCTCTGGTCGGAGCCAACGGCGCCGGCAAGACCACGTTGCTGCGGCTGATCACCGGCGACCTTGCGCCACACGCAGGGGCGGTTTCACGCAGCGGTGGGTTGGGGCTGATGCGCCAATCAATCACGTCAATGGTGGCCGCCGATGCCGCCGTTGCGGACCTGCTGTTGGCGCTCGCGCCCAAGCGCGTACGACGAGCCGCAGCCGAGGTAGATCGCCTGGAGCGGGCTTTGATGGAGTCCGAAGACGAAGCGACCCAGGTGCGCTACGCCAGTGCACTGGCGGAGTACGCCGACGCAGGCGGGTATGACCTTGAGGTGACCTGGGACGTGGTCTGCATGGCCGCGATGGGAGTCGGGTTCGACTCGGTCAAATATCGCGCACTGGCCACACTGTCGGGCGGGGAGCAGAAGCGGTTGGTCCTCGAATACCTCCTCGCCGGTCCAGAGGAGGTGCTGTTGCTCGACGAACCCGACAACTTTCTCGACGTCCCCGGCAAGATCTGGTTGGAGCAACGACTGGCCGAGTCACCCAAGACCATCCTGCTGATCAGCCACGACCGAGAGTTGCTCAACAACGTGGCGACGAGAGTGGTCACCGTCGAGCTCGGCTCGGCGGGCAACACAGTGTGGACGCACCCGGGCGGGTTCGCGTCGTACCACGAAGCGCGGGCCGCCCGCTTCGAGCGCTTCGACGAACTCCGCCGTCGGTGGGATGAGGAGCACGCCAAACTGCGTGCTCAGATGCTCATGTATAAGGCCAAGTCCGCCTACAACTCCGACATGGCCAGCCGCTATCGCGCTGCGCAAACCAGGCTCGCCCGCTTCGAAGCCGAGGGCCCACCGATCGAGCAACCCCGCGAGCAACACGTGCAGATGCGGCTCACCGGTGGCCGCACCGGCAAGCGCGCGGTGATCTGTGAGGGCCTGGAGTTGACCGGGCTGATGCAGCCGTTCGATCTCGAAGTTTGGTACGGCGAACGCGTGGCCGTCTTGGGATCCAACGGGTCTGGCAAGTCGCATTTCCTCAGGCTGCTGGCCGGAGGAGGTAGTCAGCCAGCCAGATCTCCCGAAGTCCCGGTCGAACCTGTGCGTCACCGGGGGATCGCTCGCTTGGGTGCGCGAGTCAATCCCGGCTGGTTTGTTCAGTCCCATGACCACCCGGAGTTGATCGGGCGAACGCTGCTTGAGGTGCTGCATCGGGGTGAGGGAGAGCGGCAGGGTTTGCCTCGCGAACAGGCTAGTCGGGTGCTGGATCGCTACGAGTTGGCCCATGCCGCTGAGCAGCGCTTCGAAACGCTCAGCGGAGGCCAGCAGGCCCGCTTCCAGATCCTTTTGCTGGAACTCTCCGGCGCCACCCTCCTGCTGCTGGACGAGCCGACCGACAACCTCGACGTACAGTCCGCCGAGGCGCTGGAGGCTGGCCTGGCCGGATTCGAGGGCACAGTCTTGGCGGTGACTCACGACCGCTGGTTTGCCCGGTCCTTCGATCGCTTCTTGGTGTTCGGCCAGGATGGCTCGGTCTACGAGTCCGATGAACCCGTGTGGGACGAGGGGCGCGTCGCGCGAGTGCGTTGAGCCGTTAGCGTACGAACCGTGTCTGATCGCCCTCCGCTGTCTGCGCTCGCCCTTGTGCTCGGTGGGATCGTCAGCGTCCAGTTCGGCGCGGCGATCGCGGTCACCCTGATCCCGATCATCGGGGTGGGTGGCTCGGTCTTCATGCGGTTGGTGTTTGCCACAGCGTTCTTGCTCCTGGTGGCCCGCCCCACACTTCGTGGCCACTCACGTGCGGCTTGGGGTTGGGTGCTGGCCTTTGGTCTGGCGTTGGGCTTCATGAACTGGTCGTTCTATGGGGCGTTGTCGCACCTGCCGATCGGGGTCGCGGTCACCGTGGAGTTCTGCGGGCCACTGATCCTTGCGGCCGTGTTGTCGAAGCGTCCCCGGGATTTCATCGCCGTCGCTGCAGCGCTAGTCGGAGTGGTGTTGATCTCCGAAGCCCTCCAGGTGCCGCTGGCCGACTTGAGTTGGCTCGGGTTGCTGCTGGCAGCGACGGCGGGAGCGCTCTGGGCGGCCTACATCGTGACCAGCAGCAAAGTCGGGGCCTCGTTTCCCAAACTCGATGGGCTGGCCTTGGCGATGGTGGTCGCGGGTCTCGTCGTACTCCCAGCGGGGATCGTCACAGTGCCCACCTGGACCACCCCGGAATTGATCAAAGGCTTTGGGATCGCGCTGTTGTCCAGCGTCGTGCCGTATTCGCTGGAGTTGATGGCGCTGCGTCGACTAAGCGCTCAGATCTTCGGGATCTTGCTCTCCCTCGAACCTGCCGTGGCGGCCCTGGCGGGGCTCTTGATCCTTGGTCAGCGGCTCTCGGCCTGGCAGTTGGCAGGGATGGGTCTGGTGGTTGCGGCCTCGGTGATCGTCTTGGGTCTGGGGGCCGGGCGCACACCCGTAGTCGAGGAGACCCCGTGAGTTGTACGGGTTGAGGTTGGTTGTCGAGCAGCCCCTGTATGCGGTGTACGACGAGACAACTGCCGGGGCTTCGTGGTGGGGGCCAGAGTTTCGGTTGTCGAGCAGCCGCTGTATGCGGCGTACGACGAGACGACCGGCCGCCGGGGCTTCGTGGTGGGGGCATGAGTTCGGTTGTCGAGCAGCCGCTGTAAGCGGCGTACGACGAGACAACTGGCCGCCGGGGCTTCGTCGTGCGGGCGCTGTGCGCCCTGCTCAGCCACCGGTGGGGGGCTTCGTCGTGCGGGCGCTGCGCGCCCTGCTCAGCCACCGGTGGGGGGCTTCGTGGGGGGGGCATGAGGTTGGTTGTCGAGCAGCCGCTGTATGCGGCGTACGACGAGACGACTGGCCGCCGGGGCTTCGTCGTGCGGGCGCTGTGCGCCCTGCTCAGCCGCCGGTGGGGTGCTTTGTCGTGGGGGCATGAGGTTGGTTGTCGAGCAGCCGCGGTGAGCGGCGTACGACGAGACGACCGGCGCCGGGGCTTCGTCGTGCGGGCGCTGTGCGCCCTGCTCAGCCACCGGTGGGGG